>ERZ773108.1096-NODE-1096-length-28627-cov-3.045464_pt1 | contig 28627 bp, 26 predicted proteins | sample MGYA00580570_ERZ773108 | MGnify/ENA primary metagenome ERZ773108 (study PRJEB29015, sample SAMEA2737840) | human gut metagenome | biome: human gut; feature: human-associated habitat; material: faeces | place: China | collected 2012 ...
ATTGTTTTCGTATCAACGTCCAATGTAAATTTGCCATCAGCAGCAGTTGCCGAGATTTCATAGGTCTCCCCAAAAGTATTATCACTGTTAATAACTTTTACATAAGGTATTTCTGCCCCAGTTGTACCAGTCGGTGTATATGTAAGAACTACAGCACCTCCAGTGCCAATTGGCAGCACCTCTGAAACAGGTACATTAATTTTATTACTAGTCGAAGCAATTTCTTTTGTTGTTCCAAACTGGCTTGCAAGCAAATCCAAAGAATGCAACGAGTTAGTAAACGAAAAAGACCCCTTCTCTGCATCATAAAATGTCATAATAGATGACCCAAAAGCGTCTACAACTTCTCTTTCATCGGCCGTGAAGTTTAATGCTGGGTCTTCGATCTGAGTATAACGACCAACCAATTCCAACGTAGCTGGGTCATATTCCTCAACAGAACGTACTTTTTCAAGCACTAATTCATTTGGGTTAAAATCTGCCATAATATTTTCCTCCTTAATTTACATAAAAAAAGAGAACTCTAATCAAGTTCCCCTGTCCAATCTAGTTGTTTTTTATTTATTTCTTTTAAATTAACTCCAAACCCTGAATATCCAGACTGCAAAAGCAAATTTGCATTTTTTATCTTAGAAATTCTACGCACAGAGTCCATAAAAGCATTTATTTTCATATCCCATACCTGAGAATGACTATATTTAAAGCCTTCACAATTTATCATTGCAGAAACTAAATTCTTTAGACGTGAATGGTATTTCTTGTTTCTATTCATTTCCTGATCTTCTCTTGCATCCTCAATTAAAACCATTTTTGTTGTTTCGTTTGCAGGAACTCTTTCATCTTTCTCAATATAATGTGCTTGACGCAAATAATCGGTAATTATGTTATAAGTAAATTCATCTATTACAATCTCATCAATACCACTATGGGTTTCTACTTTTTGATAAAGAAAAAATGAATCATCACTTTTTCGCTGTATAACTTCAAAACGTTGAAAATCTAAATTTCCAAACAAAATAGATGTTTTATCTTTCGGAAATAATTTAAACAACATCCCATAAAATAATTGCCAAGCGGATATTTTAGTATAATCAACACCCATATCCCATAACTGTACTTTCATTGTTTGTGGAGTTGCAGTCAAATTATATAACATATTATAATAATCTTGCTCGCCAAAATCACATATTTCATTTAGTGTCGCTTGGTGGATAGTGATGTGGTCAGATATTTTATAATCATATCCACGATATATCTTGAATTCGTCATTTTCGGTCATAATAAGTTATCACCACCTATTACACATAGAAACATCAATATCAACTGTTTCAAATATAAGCTGGCGAAAAATAAACTTATCCGTAGCAACTCCTTCAATATTGCTAATTAATTCAAGCCTCCCGATATTTCCATATTTTGTTGAGTCATTAAACTTTTCATCAATTAACATACCAAGATAATCATTACGACTAAAATCTTGTAGCTCATTGCCAAACTTTAAATCCATATGGTCGTTATGAGAAAATATATTAATTATGAGTGTCGGCGTTACAAAAGTACCATTTTTATCTCGCCTCTTTGTATTTACTTGAATTGTAATAAAAGTCATTGTTTCAGTAATAGTGTTTGGATTTTTATTGTAGGAAAATATATGTGTTCCTTTTAATAACTCCCCAGTTAATTTATTTGGTGAATCAATAATAGAACAAATATCACTATCTTCACATATAGCATTTATTACATTCTTTTTTAAAGAAGCAACGATTGAACTATTTGCCATCAAACCCCTCCTTTAAAAAGAATCTATCACATTAATTTTAATTTCCGTTATTAATTTATCATTTAAACCTATTACTTGCAACAGAAAATTTGTACCAATATAACGTTCATCCTCAACACATAGTTCAATGGAATTGCCATTCACATTTTTATCTACCTCAAAATCACTAACCACATCCCATTTAAAATCAACATCAACATCGTTTCCGTTTTTATCTTTGAAAGTTACAGTATATGTACGTGGGTATCCAATTTTTAAATCTGTGTTACCTGTGATATAAGATGTTACTTTAGTAGTATTATCTGATATAGAAGAATTGTTCTCTTGTTCAAGTGAAGATTGATAATCGCAAATCCAGACTTTTTGGCCGTTGAAATCAACTAACTTATCTTTTTTATTGCTAAAAAAATCATAAGATAATGTTATAGTCATAGTTCCACCTCGACCAAAATAAACATTGTTATTCAAATTAACTTTTCTATTTGTTAAAACATATATATCTGGTTGTCCGGCATCTTCTAAATCAATAGGGAAGCGCATATCTCTTTTAAGCCTTTTGGTTTCGTCATCAATTGGTAGTGTTAAACCATACTGATTATCACCTATTGTAATTGTGCTATTTCCTTTTACGCCAGAAGAATATTTTGTAAAATCTTCTGAATATGCATATCTTTCCACTATTTCTCCAACAGAATTTTGCCAGCGCAAAGGAACGGTACATAAATACATATACCCACGATGCCACGTCTTTTCATCTGGGTCAATTAAAGCAATAATCCAATATTGATTATTCCAGACAACATAGTCACCAAGATTAAACTTATCACAATGACAAGCTTTAATTTTTTTCTTAAATACGTTGCTATCTGTATCTTTAATAATCATTAATCGTTTTTTTTCACCATTTATCAATACTTCTTCAGTATCGTATGTATCATCAAAATGCTTTGACATCTCTTTATTAATTTTGGCAAGCTCTTTTTCTTTTTTATTATTTGTGCAAAATGCATTTTGAATCTTTATAAAATAAGAAATATCCATAACTATAAATCTTCAAAAGCAGAATAATTGATAGTATTTCTTAGCTTGCCTGTGCGCCTATCTCTGCTTTTATAATCATCTAAAGCAATTTCATTTTCCAAATTAAGTCTTTTTATAAATGCTTCATATGAGTTTCTTTCATTTGCAGGTGAAAATACAGTTAAATCACTTGGCGTAAAATTTAATTTAAAAGCATGAAGTAAAGGCAAATCACGCTCCATATATACTTGAAACATTAAATCCACAATAATCTTCTTTTCCGTTTTTGTAATCTCAAAATTTATTACTTCATTGCCTTCAACATAATCTGTAAAATCAACTTGAATGTCACCAATAGATGACAACCTATCCAAAGCATCTAAAAGATACCCTTTAGCTTGTTTTTGTGCTAGATTTACAGCTTCATACAAATCTACATTATAGTATTGAAAAAAATCTTCATCCTTTTCAACACGCCTAAAAAATCTTTCAAAAATTGATTCAAACTTTGTCGTATTTGTCATCTATTCACCAACCTTTCATTTATGTTTTTTTCTTTGCGCGATTGCCAGTTTTAGTATCATTCTTCATAACATCTTTTTCGGTTAAATTATTTTTTGTCATCTCCTCAATCATTTTCTGCATTTTAGCAATCTGCTCTTGCATTAAAATATTTTGAGTTTTCAGTTCATTAACTGCCATAGTATCAACCTGTTCTGGTATATCATTTTTAGTTAATTCAATAGATGTAGTTAGCCTGCGATTCAAAAGTTCTTTATATCTTGTTTCAATAATTTGTGATACTCTTACTGAAATATCTTGATTATTTTCAACTCTCAACTTATGAAAAACAGCTCTAACTCTTTCAAATTCAGCACTGTCTTTAATTGATATAATTTTACTAAGCCCCTCAAAAGTAGGATGAAGTATAATATTTTTAATTGCATCGTTGGTTAAAATATTTTTCCAATCAGCAATATGTAATTCATCATATAATTCTTCTTCCATATCTTTATCAAAGAATAACATACCATTTTTAAAGGCCTTAGAATTATTCGCATATCGAATTTCATCAATGGTCATAAAAATAACAGTAGGAGTTTCGCCATCAGAAGACGGCTCAAAGCTATAACTTTTCCCCGGCGCTACTTCTACAGAAACACGATTTTCATTATAATTAAAAACAGCAATTTTATTTAAATCTTTTATCACTATTTCAACTCCATTTTAGCAGGGGATAACACCCCTGCTATTATTTTTCATTACTGAGCCATTACAATCTTTGCGCAGTTTTCAATTTTATTAATAGAGAAGCCGTATGTAAAATCTTTGAGCATCAGATGAATCTGCTCGTTCTGATTGTTCATATCTTGATATACGTGAATATCACCCTTCATATCAAGATTTCCGATTTTCCCTGCGATTCCGAAGATGCGTTTATCGGGGATAAGAAGATCTCCATTTCCCTGTCTTTTTGCGCCAGAAATTGCAGCAATACCAATGGAATCATAGGTCTTTGCAAGTCCATATCTGTTAAAATCATTTTTCATAGAATCAGATTGATACTGCGCAAAACCTTCCATACGTCTAATTGCCTGAGCGTACTTAGTAAGACATACAATTACAGAATCGTCAGACCTATCATTTAAATACAAAGAAAGAGCATCCATATCTGTAAGAGATGGTTTGCTTCCAGATACATCAATTTTTGCTTCACCACCAACAATAGCGGCATCAATCTGAGCAAGTAAATCATAAAATAATGCATTTTGACATGCTTCTTTCATAAATACCGTAAGATTTGCAATAGACTTAAATCCATTTTTACGAAGGTCAACATAGGAAAGGTCTGTTTCAACCTGTCTATTCTTCCATACAGGAGTAATAGCAGATAAGTCAATCCAGCTTCTATCAACTACGCCGCCTTTAGCTGCTTCATGTGCAACTAAAGTGTTTTTGGGACTCTTGTTGTATTCAACATCATCAAATTCGCCAACAGAACCTACGTTAAAAAGACGATCTAACAATTCATCAGGAGCGTTATAAATTTCATCCTGAACAGTTCTTTTGATATAGGCCGCAACTTCACAATCGGGATCTCTGCCTGTTTCACCAATTTCCTTAGCCCAAGCGTCAGAAATTTCAGCAATTTCAATTTCTTCAGATGATAAATCTCTTTTATATTCAACTTTTTCAGCAACGTCAAAAAGAACTCCGCCTTTAGACATTACATCTTTCATTTCAGTGTTTAAAATACTCATTTATGTAACCCTCCTCCTATTAATTAATCGCCAGATGCTGTGTTGGCTTTTGCAGTGTCAGATACTTCAATGATCACAAGTTTATGGCCATTGTCATTATGAAAACCTTTAAATACATATGTGGATAGAACAGATGTTGCTGTTGCAACCTGTGCTTTACCAGATTTAAAAGAAATTCTTGAATCAATCGCTGTACTATCGGTAATTGAAGTTGTATCAAACTGATCTGTTGCAAACCGTTCACCGGAAATATACTTGTCCAAAGTTACAAATTCATTGGCCTTAATATTAACAAAATCTTCATCATAATCTGACATATCCCCTCTTGCTGTGTTTATACCTGTAGGAATACGCTCTTTATCTACAAAATAAATATCTGCAACCGTTTCTGTTGACGAAATATTTGCGAATTTATCTGTTACACTATCCTCTTTTACAACGGCCATTCCAGTTACTAAAGCAACTTTTGCTTTATGCATAGCATCTGGAGCTTTTGCTCCGTTAATGATTAAATCTCTAAGCATTTAACATTTCCTCCTTATTTATTAAATAAAATACTCTTCATAAAACTGCGAACACTTGTATATTCATCATCATTTTCAAGACTAGCAGTTGCGGTTTCAATGCTATTCACAGTTTTACTATGTTCTTCTTCTATATCATCTGTATCAAAAGAAGCGGCAAACCTATCTGCAATTAAACCATTAATAGCAATTTTATCTCTTGCTTCAATGAGTTCAGCAATTTCTACTTTTGCAATTTCTGCTTCGGTAAATAAACCCCCTTTGAGCATTTTTGCCCTAAGAGCCTTCTTTTCTTCAGCAATCTCTTGCTCAACTCTTTCTTTTTCTGCAACATCAGCCGCCTCTTTATATGGTGTAAGTTCCGCAATTTTAGATGCTAATTCCTGAATTTTTTCGTTTGCTTTTATAATAGTTTCATTTTTAACATCAATGTCTGTCTCCGCAGTTTTTATCTTCTGCTCCATCTCAGCAATTTTTGTGTTTATTTCTGCAATTCCAACAGAAAGTTTTACATATTCAGGCTCTGATACAGTAATTGTATCATTCTCATCCACTTCGTAAGAAAATTTCACGTAATCTAATTCTGTTTCTCGGCCTTCATATTCACACCAAACTACCTTTTCATTTGGAAACATATATGCAACCCAACACCATTTATCAATTTTTGCCCTACAAGCATCAGAAACTTTACATCTCGTATCCCATACTGTAAGTTGAGCAGATTCAACAGTGTTATTAGTATTCTGTGCTGTAGTTTTCTTTGTTTCAGCCAAAATATTATCCTCCTTTACTCCATTTTTTTTATTTAACTCATCAATTAAATCTTCAGAAAGTGCTTCCGCGATCAATAATTGAGAATTATCTTGCAATGATGCCATACTTAAAGCATTGGCATTTTTGCCATAACTTGGATATGAGTTTTCAAAGCCCAATAGGCAGTTTGAAAGAAATTCATATTCCGTTATTTTTCTAATACCATTATTGTAAATATATTCATATGTTTGTATCTCCCAAGATGAATATAATTTTCCTAAATCAAAAAGCCGCCTTGCGGCAGCTATCATTTTGGGGTATCTCTTCCAAAGTCTATATTTTGCAAAAAGACACGGCAAAGATCTTGTTTCATTGTTAATTTCCACATCATCATTTTCAATCCATACTTCTGTGTGTGTTCCAATGCTCGATGTTCTAAATTCAATCGTTCCATCTTTCTTTTTAACCATTTCATGACCGCCAAAAGTCGGTTCATTATTTTTATTAACCAAATAACGAGCTTGCACAGGCATATCAACAAGAGTATTTGCTTTTGCTTCAGCAGTATCATCATACGGCAGCATATCGTTGTTTAAATTGGGTACATCATAATAACATATCCTGCTTGTCAACTCTAAATATGTTGAATGTTCAGCAATATCCGTTATCTTACTCGCTATACTAAAAACTTCATTCATTCTTTCTCACCACTCTTCGATTTTCTGCTATAAGCACTCCTTGTTTATCAAATAATTCTTCTTTAAGTTTTTGTTGATTATCTTTTAAGTCAACTTCATCAAAAAACTCACATTGTTCACAAAGAAAAATATCTCCTTGAGGCGTTTTTACATATTTCATTTTTTCACCCTATTTTCATTGTTATAATCGCTATCATAATCCTGCTGATCGTTAGATTCTCCTTTGGGTCTGCCACCATCGTTATCTCCCACATTATCGCCGGAGCTATTGTATGATGTAGGATGAACAGTAAGTATATCTTCGTATCCAAGTTCTTTTTCCATTTGTCTCTTTTGAACTTCATCTCTAACATCAAGCCCAACAAGATTATAAGCAGTTTCATATGAGCAATTAAACTTAGAATAAAGCAGCTCAGATAAATCCTTACGCATTTCAAACTCAAGCAATTCAGCATCTAAAATATGTGGAGTAGGGCAGTATTCTTGAGGGATGTCATGTTCTTCCAAGATAATAGAATACCAACGAGATAAAATTTCCTCTTCTTGTCTTGCTATTTGATTTATAGTTTTCATAAGTTGTTTTATTGAAATATTCGCGGTACTTACCGTCTGTTTTCCATCTGTATTTAGAAAAGATATGCCTAATGCAGATGTAACACGCGACCGATATTGATTTATAGTATCTATGTTAGTTAATTCTACTTTAGGTTCAACATAGACAACCTTTTCAACACATGGTGGGGAAGTATATAACACCGTTGGATTGCGCCAAGACGCAATCAAATTCTCATGAGCGTAAGCCATTTCTTCAAGGCCTTTTTTGTCATATGTAGCCCCCATTGTTTCTTTACGCAATACCTGATGAATTATCTTTTTAGACTTAGCCTTCGTATTTATTTTATCAGACTCATCAAATGCGTCTAACATAAGATTAGGTTTAATTGCCTTAAAGACACAAGACAAACCATATTTTCTATTCATATTACATATACGATTTAGTCCAGTCTTTCTAATGTCAAGTTTTGCATAATTTTCTTTATTTATATATGCTTCATAAACTTCTTTCGGATAATTATTTTTAATTTCATCAGTTAAATTTTTGAAAAATAAAGGCCTATTCTTTTTACCTTTTAGCGTAGTTTTTTGCAAACGATTTGTTAACTCTCTAATATCTATGAGAACATAAGGGATACCATTTACAGAATAGTCGCTAACAATAGCAACACCTAAAGGATATGTGTCAATCACATAATGCCCGTTATTTGACCGCAAATATTTAATGCAATTCCCTTCAACAAAAACCGTAGGGATAGAAGTAGATAAAATATATTTTAGGTTAGTCTCTTTATGAAACTGTTTTATAAGATTTTCTGCCTCACTTTTTGTCTTCTTCTTATATTTGTCAGGCAAATTGTCAAACGAGTTTCTTATATTTGTATTGAGATTAGCAATAATTGTTTCATACACTTTACCAATAATATCATCTTCATTTATCACCTGACGCACAATAGAATTAATTTTTAAAATTTTATTCAAATCACTTTGAGTATTTATAGAAAGTTGCTTAATATCTTCAACACTAAGAGAATCAGAACCTATAGATGTTTGTTCATTTAACTGCACAGAATATTGCCTGTTATATGGATTATAGCTTTCCAATGCCTTACGCATCCAATTTTGAGCTATTTGTTCAGACGTTAAAACAATCGTAGTGTCATCATCACTCTCAACATTTGTAGCAAATGCAACCTTAAAATCATCTGAGTTATTATCCAATTTATCACCTCCAGTTTAAAATGATATTGAAGATATACAACGTGGCGCATTACTAAAATCTGATGTTTCATCTTTTGATGTAATGATTTGTCCGCGTCTTAATTCATATAACCTATGAGCAAGCATAATTAAAACATAGAATCTATCGTCATGCATTATACTTTCTTTGTCCTTTGCCAATGCATATGTTTTTGATGTTTTATCTGCGTTTTCATATTTATAAATTGATGTAGTTTCATTTTTCATCAAATCTATATTAGCCAAAGCAACAATCTCTTTTTCAGACAATGAATATTTTTCTATTATTTCCTCATTTAAACTTTCTTCATTTTTAGAAAAAGAAATGTACTCTTGCTTATATTCATAGGGAAATTTAATAACACCAAGCTCCATGAGTTCAATCAATTCATCAACCATTTGCGTTCTATATTTTCTAGGACTAATTAACCTTAATTTATCTATTGCATTTGGGTATAAACTTTTATATCCGGCATAAATCTCATGAGACGCATCAATTAATCCCCTATGTAAACGACTATCATTCCCAGTCCAATCGTTTAATAGTCCATCAGCATAAGTTGACACACCGCCACCCCCTGCTCCTTGGTCTATCAACAAAGAATCTATATTCTGATAATCATTATGTTGTCCGTTATACAAAACCAAATAGTTTCTTATTTCGTTTAATTGCCTATTAGAGTCAAGTTTATAACCTTTTCTACTTAATTTATCAAATAGATTAACACAATTCACGATTTCACCAATATAACCATAATCAGGGTCATTAACAATATTCATGACTCCAAGTATTGAATTATCTGTTGTCCTTGCAGGATCTAGTGCTAAACATATTGTGGTATCAGGCTTATATGAAAGTTGAGGCAAATAAAAACATTCGTTTCTACGAATAGTGCCCCATTTAATAATCTGGTTTACACCGCCATCGCGGGTAGCAACATTATAGTACTCTCTTAATGCTTTTTCTCTATTTGCTTTCATTGCAGCGTCAACCTTATCTTGTGTTAATAATGGTGAATAAGGTTTCCCATTCATATATGTTTTAATTGCACAATCACATATCATATCTGCAACAAAATAATCTCTATCTCCGGCCAGCATATGTTTTGCAAAATTTTTATAATGGCGATAAAATGTTTTACTCATATCATCTTGCGATGAGGCATAAACAAGCTGAGTAGGACATTTTCTTTTTTCTGTATCTGGATTAAAACTTAAATCAGTGGATGTTTTAAATTCTGTATTTTGAGTAGCAAATGCTTCACAGATTGTAATTAATTCATCGGAAGAAAATGCGGCTTCGTCAAAAAATACCAAAGTTGCACGTCTCAAATGTTATCGTGCTGGCTTTTTATCCAGCACTTCTTATAGTTATTATTTCTATAAGTTCGGCGTACCTTTTCACCTTCAGATAAAACTGTTAAGGGGTGAGGACTCTTGGGAAAATTATATTCTATTTCTAGTTTCATTTCCTACGCTCTGCGTGTGACTATGCTTTTAAACATAGCCTTCCACTCGGATTAGCATCTCAGCTTTCCCGATTTCTTCCTCACTTAAATATATTTAACCAACCATTTCTGATTAGCGAAGCAAACGTGATGCAATTTGGTATTTTTCATATAATTTTTGTTTCTTAATATATTTTCTATCTAAAAAAACACTTGCGTTATTAAACATATAATTCCACATATTATCTACATTGTTTATTCCTTTTATATAAAGTCGAAATGTATTTTTGTCTTTTTCATCAGTTATATATGAATTTATTCCAACAGAATAAAGATGTTTTCTTATATCAATTAAGAAAACTTCACTAGCAGAACATAAATTTATTCCTAAAGTTTTTCTTTTGTTACTATCAGTACAAATACAACCATCACCATCAAAAAAGCCCCTTATGAAATGATTCATAAGAGACTTATCAATATTTGGAACTGTTATATAAAATGTTTTGTTTGGAATACAACCATGTGATATTAAATCATTAGCCATTTTAAAAGAATAGCAACGTACACTGCATGATTCTTGTGGTTTATTATTAAAAGAACATATTCTTGTATTGAATGATATAGGTATATTACCATTTAAGCTTTTATTAAATTTTTGTAAATGCCTATAATCACCTTTGTATAATTTGATACAACATTCACCAGAATTATTTTTCTTATTAATAGAGACGCAACCATCAGCATAGAAAAATCCCAACCAATATGCTTTTCCTTCTGAATCGATATTTTCAAAAAAATCATGATTATATGTATATTTACTTTTATGCAATCCCAATTTATTGATTTTTAAATCAATAGCTGCTTTTGTTCTGCCATGTAATTCTTTACTTATTTCTTTATATGTTTTTGTTTGATAATTGTTTTTTAGATATTCAATTTCTTCATCTGACCACACACCATTATTTGTAATTTTTAATTTACAAGCTTTTGTTTGTATGGCAGAAGGTTTACGGTTTAAATGTTTACTCAATTCGTTTATTGGAATAGAGTAGTAATTCTCTTTTAAATAATTTATTTCATTTTCAGTCCATCGTGGATTCATTATTAAGTTCCTCCATATAGATTTATTTTCAATAATGAATATAAAAATTTTTAGTTTACTTCTGTTATTATCTGGTGTTCCATTAAGAGTAAAGATTTCACTGCCATTATAAAAACTAACATGAAAACCTTCGGGCTTATGTTGAAAACCAGTTTTGTTTTTTGGAGATTTTACAGTTTCATTTTCCACAATATCTTGTAAAGAATCAATAGATGCAGCAGTTTTACCTATGCGCAAAACAATTTCTTCTATCTTCGAGAATGTCTCTTTTGACTGATTACCAACAGATGATACAATATAAATTGCTTGATTTTCATAAAGTATTGCCTTTAATATCATAAATACCGCACCAAGAAACGATTTACCAAAGTTACGACTACAACACCATAAAACGTGCGGTTTATTCCAACTCTCTTGCAGTATGTATTTTTGAGAATCTATAAGTCGAATTCCCAATAAATCTTCACAAGCTATACAAGGATTTCTACGATAAAAAGCAATAGACTCAGCATCTAATTCACAAATTTTCCTTTTGCGCTCAGATAGCACTTTTATCACTTGTTTATATGCCATACTAAGCACCAGCCTTCTTGCCGGTTGCATTTTTTAAGTTATCAATTTCAATCGTTAATAATCGAATTTTTTCTTTTGCATCGTCTAATTGTTGATTAAGGCTATCAATTAAGTCCAATTGCATTTCATATATTTCCTTTTTATCGTTTTCATCAAACATCCCGTTTTGCTTAATAGATGTCATCGACATATCAATAGCCCAACGTGTCCCAGCACTTCTGAGTTGATCATAATAATCTGCTTCCGCTTTATCAAAATTCTTTTCGCGCAAATCACGCATAAGATAAGTTAGTGTTGATTTACCTGAATCTTTATTGGAACGATTTTTTACAGATATTTCATTTTCCTTTGCAATTTTATCGTTGCTCTGAACAAGTTTATTTTTAATTTCATTTAAAGTTTTTACGCTTTCAGCATCAGTCAATGGGTCTAATAATGACATTTTTTTATCACAAATATCAATCTGGTTATTATTTTTAATTATTTGTAAAATTTGAGATAGTTTATATGTGTCATCAACATTATTATCATCCTCTAAATATGGCGATAATTGATTAAATAAAAACTTTCTACTTTCTTCTGGATAATCTTCAAACGGGTCATATCCAATAACCTCAATAGCATATTTTTTATTTTGTAAATCTTGCCTTGACCACTTAATATCATTTTGATGTCCCATATTTAAACTATCTATGTTTTCAGTTTGAACATTTGATAAACCAAGAACATTAGAATATCTGTTAATAATTTGTTCTTTCTTCTTTCTGGCCTCTGCGTTACTGGTTTTATGAACAAACCCATCTTTTTCAGAATCAGCAAAACTCTTATCTTTATTTTGCCGAAGTGTATTAATGTTTTTAAAATAAAAACCGATAATTTCTTTTCCGCGCTTTGCTATTTCATCATCTGACAGGAACCCATGTTCAGATTTACTTTGTAAAAATGCAGAATCTAAATCATCAATATAAAATGGCTTGTCCAACTTTTGACACATTTTTTTTAATTCGTTTTCATTTACTGTGCCATCTTCATTTGTCACACTGTTTTTAACACAAGAAATACAGATCGGCACACACCCATCTTCTTGATAAAATGGACTTGACGTTTTATAAAAGCTTGATTTTATAGTTTTTTGTTGTTTACATATAGGGCAAATCTTCTTTGCCACCTTATCATTTTTATGTGATCTTTTTGGCAAAGAAATGCCACCTCCTTTGTTTTGATACAAAAAAAGACACCACTAGGAAATAGCAGTGTCTTTATAGTCCAATAATTAAGTTAATTTAACGATGATATGAAAGACGCGCGCGGCGAGTGACATGCGCATAAGAAGGCGCATAGTTGCAAAACCAATAACACGGCCCGCAAGCAACCCCATCGTACCAATAGCCGCCGACATGCGCCGCGCAAAGCGCGCCACGTGGATAATAGTAATAATCAGCATAATACGTCGATGTCGAAGCGCCAATTTCCGAAGGAATACGAAGGAACGGGAAGCGTTCATCATACCCAAACTTTTTAACATACCCGTCGGCCGTTGGTAATTGAAAATTCGCGTTTACATAATCGTCCGTTATGTTGCCGCTGCTGTATTTGGTAGCGTCAGGCAAGAAGTAAATATCGTATGTGTACGGGTCTTCGGTTGTTCCGCTGCCCTCTCTTTTGAAAAGAACGTCGGAAATCCATTCATAAGCATTTCCAAACGGTGTTTCTTCGCCGCGATAAATACAAGTATATTTTCCGCTTGTATTTGATATATACGAACCGGAAGAAGATAAAACGCCGTCACAACTTCCTGTTTTCCACGCAATCGCAAATACGACATTTCCAACCGCTATATTTACGGGGTCGCCGTCGAATGTAATTGCACTGTTGCTGTCGTCGTAAACATCTATCGCGGTAACCGTTCTATTATTTGCGACGTTTGTACTTCCGAGCGATGTACCGATTGCAATTCCCTGTCCGACAACATACGCCGCAGCATTTACGTTTGAAATAATAATGCGGTTTGCCGTGTCTTCTGCAACAACTGCGGTATGACTCGCACTATACGAAAGAGAAGAACACCCATTCATTTTTGTTTGAATATCCCGCGTTGCAAATTCTACCCACATAAGAAGGCATTTTGTGTATTGTTCAGCCATTGTAGTAGTAGTGTATCGTTCACCCATTAAACGCGCGTTTGTCATACCATTATTCAATGACATAACAGGGGTATAAACCCCGCTTCTTGAAGTTGGCAAACCATCAACGATGCCCATAGGGTAAGCCGCTGTATATGCCTTTTGTAATAATGTGCCATCTTCGCTTATATGTATAGGGGAGGGTTCAAAACCACTTATTGGGTGCGCTGAAATAACAATTTCTTCACTATCATCATCTCCGTATATATGTTTGTAATAGAATAACGGTGTTTCAACCCAAACTTCACCATTACTTCCGTCTGTTACATAATCACGTTCACCTTCATAAGCATTAACGACAAAATTTCCATATTCGTTAAAATATCCGCAACAGCGTTTTCTTTCACTCCAAGGATATATATTATCAAAATCGTTTATAGCAGTTTCAGTATCCGTCCCAACGTTTGCGACTAAACCCGCAGCATCATATAAACGATGTACAGTATCCCCGCTATTTAACGCACCATCAAATCGAACTCCATACAATTTTGTATTATTTCTATTTACTAGTACTTTGGTTTCAACACTGATATTTGGCTGCAAATGTTCTTCAATGTCATCAAAATAAAAGCTCGTTTCATACTGAGATGTTTTAAGTATATAGTCTGAGTAATCAAGCAATTCTGTTACTGGTGTTTGTCGCACAAACATTACTTTAACCGGATTTTCTATGTCTTGTAACCAAGCGTTTCCAGCATCAAGAGCTGATGCATCAGTTTCGCCATCGTATCCGTATTTAGTTAATAATGTTTTCAATAATGAAATATAAAAGTGACTATTTAAACTGCCGTGCCAAAAGATACATTCATTATTGCTTACCCATCCTTCATACTCATAATTAAAATAATTACTTATTACTGGCGCACCATTTTTGGCACTATATACATCCATTGTATAACAATCAAACATTATAACATCATTTAGATATTTCTGAACATTATTTAAACAATATCCTAACGTTACCCCATCAAGCTCAATTTCCTGTATATTTCTTTTTATCCAAGCTCTTTCAGCCAATCTATCAACATACAACGTGTCTTGTTCCACAATATTTCCATCATTATCACGAATAGAACGAAGCACTGGAAGATTAACAAAACTGCTACTAATCAGTTTGCCGTTTACATTATAAATTTCCGATGGGAGTTCTGACGATGGCATAGTAGGCTGAAAAGGCTCATATGCAATACTATCTATAGCTTCGTCATTATATTCAAATAGGCCAAACTCACTTACAGTATAAGCATCTATAACATCTTCTTCTCCATGCACAATAATTTTTGTTAAAGTACACGTTTTAGTTGCTGTTAAAATACTTCGTTTTCCCGTTGACATTTCAAATGCTTTATATGACATACCAGTACCGAGTACATATGTACTTTCATTAGGATAACTTAAATCATCTTCACCAAAATATATTGAAGAGTAAGAATTAGAGCTATTATTAACACCGTTTGTAATTAAAAGGTATTTTTTTCCTTCCACAACATTAATCTTGTTAATGTTTGATGCTATTGAAAATTTAGAATTAATATTCCCATTCTCATTAGTCAACACACTCATATCTAATAAGTTATTACCCTGTTTTTGCTTTAACTGCCAGCTATCACCTGTAATTTTAAGAAAATCAACTTCCCCGTTAATTGTATCTGCCATATGTAAATTTCTTATTGCAGAATTTCTTTCAGTATATGTCGGCAGTGTGTCAACAAATTGAAATTGCTTTCTAAACATTTGCTGAACCTCCCGCAAATATACAAGCAGTTACATCCCATTTGCCATTATTATAAATAAGAGTGTATGTAATATGTTCATACTCCACTATAGGCTGTAAATAACTTAAAACAGTAGATTTGTTATATTGTGTAGTATCTGAAAAATCTAAAGTTCCACCATAACAAGAAATCGAAATTACTTTACCTTCTTGTCCATTTGTAATTGTAATTACTTTTGTTCCTGTCAAAGTAACAGAAGCATTATCTGATGTAGAAACATCCCAACTAATTGTGTCGCCGGTTGCATCCAATATCTCAGGTGCATGATAACCAAACTTTACATCACTTTCAGTTTTAGTATAAAAATTGCTCATATCTATTGCTGCACCGAGGGTATCCCAATTATCACCATTCCATGCGACATTCATCCCCGGTTCACCATATATTGATTTTGTTTCTATGTTATACATATCTCCAACTTTTGGAGAAGCCGGTAATTCATCTATATTTGCAATACTTCCACGGTAAACCAATGGATTTGGTATAGTGCTTACAATATCATTTATTTCTTTTATCTTTTTCATAAGAAGAGCATAAAGCGTCATATCCATAATATAATTAATTCTCACCCTCCTTATTTATAGTTCCTGCCATCCAGATGAAAACAGCATATATACTTTAATATCACCTTCGTTACGACAAATTAATGTGCTTCCCATAGGGGCGAACTCCTTGTATTTTGCAAATGAACCAGTTCCCCTTTTTGTCATTGTGGGAGCACAATTTACCTCTGACAATTCATCGCAACAAAATTCCATTAGTCCAACATTAGGACTATCTCCACAACGCGTACATATTCCAGGCAAACCTTGTCCCTCCTTCTATTCTCCTAAATTTATATTTAGTTTAATTTCATGTTATATTCATATAATTTACCTCTATTTTATTATAACTTAACATCATAAATACAATCCAAGCCATTGTCAGTAATGACAGATATAATCTGCTCTGGGCGATTTCTCAATCTCTTATCCATACAGTATTCATCAGCTCCACCTGAAAAACATCCTGCTTGAATTACCTTTGTATCATATGAAGTCATCATTGCATTAGTGTGACGATGGCCGGTGTAAATGATGTCTGGTTTCATACCAACATACATAGTTAACTTCTGAACTATGGTATTTAATTCATCTTTGTCACCATGTACACTGAAAATTTTCTGTCCTCGTACACTAAATATAGCAATAGAAGAGTCAATTGTATTTTCGTGGAATTTTACATTTCTAAAATTCTGTAATTTTGCTTGTAAATATGGAATAGCGAGTAAATCCATATTCTCGCCTCTCATATTATTTTCTTTCTTTTCATGTAACCTTGAGTGGTTTCCAGGACAAACAAATACGTTTACATTTTCAAAATGATAACTTAATTCTGATAAAAATTGTGATATGTAATCAGTAATGGTCAAGAACTGTTCAATTAAATTTTGGTTGTTTTCAATCCTCAAAGCTAAGTGGATAACTCCACTCACAAGTTCCGAGAGTATGATGTTTATATTTTCAGAACTATGTCTTAACTGAACTTCCAAAATTTTATCAAGATACCGATTTATTCTACTGCGAAGCACATTTTCGTTAAAAGTATTGAAATAATTATCAACTTCTAATCCGGTATGAACATCAAAAAACGTGCATATAATATCATTATCCGTCTTTAAAATGCCAGTAAACTGTTTAGATTCATCATAGGATAGAGGAGTAGTCTGATATTCAGAAATACTTCGTAGAATCTGTTCTTTGTAACTTTCCTTACGAGCTTCTTCACGAAGAATGCGTTTTAATTCATTGCGTTCATCTCTTGTTTTCACCTTTTCTTTTTCAAGAGACTGCTTCTGAATTTGCAATTCGTTAAAATATTTATCTTCACTCAATTCATTAAATACACCAGCTTCAAAAAATCTTTTTGCCTGTTGATAACATTTTCTGTAAGCTGCTTCCGTCCGATATTGAGATTCATCTTCTCTAAATTCTCTATTTATTAAATCTGCAACACCATTCCAATCAATATCTAACAGACCAGAATCTTTTGCTTGTCCCAACCTCCAAATGAAACTTTCTTCGTTTTCGTTTTCTAATCTATGTACATCAATAATATTACTCACCGCCTTATTCATTATCGTTTATATTGCGGCTGTCAATCACTAAATCTTCGTCAGTTTTAACCTTACATGATAATTCAACGTCTAAACCAGTGAAATCTTTTAAAAGATCACATATTTTTAAATCTTTACCTTCAATTGTAATAACACCATGTTCAACATCAATCATTCCAATAGCTTTTAATGCAACGCATGTGGATTTTCTATAAGTAAGTTCTTTAGCTATCTTTTATCAATCCTTTCCTTACCTAATGCTTGTGACATACGGGGAGTTCTCCAGATTTGGTTAAATCGTTTAACACATTTGGAGTTTCGATACAATAATATTTTGGATGCCTAGAATAAGTTTTGAAAATCTGCTTGTGAAATTTATACCCCTTCTTTTTAAGCATCATAGCTTCATATTTAGAAATTTCTTTCGTTTATATCACTCTTTCTTGAAAAAATTATGCCAAAAGGCATTCGCTTTTCTTTAGTGTGAAAATGCGCCAGAAAATATCACATTTGGTTGCAGAACAAGAACTTGCATCTTGACTAAAAGGTAATGAGCCTTATGTGCTTCTTTTACACTATTCTGCTATAAATGAATAAAAAAAGAAGTTTGGTACGCTGAACAAAAAAGAATCTTACCCAGCATACCAAACAGAAGAAAAAATATATAAAAATAAGAAAAAATACTAATGAGACATAAAAATAATACAAGAATACTCTTTATTATGGCAACAAAATAGGCCTTCGCCTTACATCAAAATATCGTCATAATATTCAGCCACTACTCAACAAAGCTGAGCATAAGGGAGCTACCCTAATACTTCTTTGTCGTTTGCATAAGCAATAATTGTAGCAAAGATTGGTTACTTTGAACTTTCACCCGTCATTCAGAACTTATTATTTTTTTAATCTATTAGTAAAATATAGTTTCAATGTCGATTTGGGCTACTTGTACACTGAACAGATTTTATACCTGCATTTCTGCAATTCAACGACACAACCAACTTAGTGGATTTTCTCTACAATCCTACATGGTTCCACCCATATAGGCATCAAGATTATTCTGCACAGCAGCGTCTATTATGTTGGCAATCTGGCAGTAACTTTTTACGGCAATATTTTTTTGCACTTATACTTAGCTTTGGTGGTTCCCACCTATCCAAAACATATCACTATGTTTCAGAAGATACCATGTGAAAGTATCCCATCATATAATATCTCGCTGTACGTACAATCTCGGCACGGTGACTGGCCGTTCTGCACCGAGGTATTCATCGCCATAAGAAAGAGTATTCTTGTATATTTATTTATTGAATTATACCATTTTGTGCAGTTTCCGCAGTTTTCTCTTAAAATGTTCCGTAAACCCTGCGGAAAGCTGTATTATGTATTCAGGGTCTATATACCCCGATGAACGCAAATTAGAATGATAATCCTTTGAGGATATAACATCTGAACACAATCTCAATCCCGAAAAGGGTTTGATTTCCACTATATTATCTTTATCGCCAAGTTTGTCTTGTACGATAAATTCCAGAGCCTCTAAAACTCTCTCAATTTCATATTTTGAATATCCTGTTTCTTTACATAATTCGTTTACAATATCTTTTTGAGTATACTGTACCTTGTTTTTTATAGAATATCATCTCCATTCACGGCTGGAAGTAGGGTAGTTTTATTAGGATAATAAGTATAAAACTACCCTCTCCCTCCATAGTAACTTAAAAAACTTCCTAACTGTAGGGGTGAAAATCGACCTTTTCGGTTGAATCAAGCCGTTTTTTTGTAATTTTATAGCCAATATTGAATAATTTTAAGTCGTTTCCACCCTCTTCTAATTGCTCAATTTCATCTATTGATTGTATAATACAATCGCTGTAACTGTTATTTCCGCAAGCCCACAATATCTGCAACAGAATATTTTTTATCTGTGTGTTATCTTTATTCTCAAGAGAACATAATAACTGAAACATAGTTGAAAAACCGATAGTCTCTCCGTCTATATCAGACTTGAGCGTATCATATAACATATTAGCCTCGTTCTGCTTTTCTTCTTTGGGCTTATCAGACGCATATAACGATTTGCGGTCAGAAATAAACCTTTTTATAAGACTGTAAATCTTATTTATTTGCTTTTGATTAACATTTGGACTATGATATTTGCCGTTATCCAAAATAGCCACGAACGGCAGCCATGTCTTTTTATATGGGTTCTTTATCCTGAAGCCATTTATTACAGTTTGTAGATAATCCATAGATGTCTGATATTTACAGTAATTCTTTCTTTGAGGATTATAATAGCCCTTCTGACGGGATATATGAGCGAAGAAATGTGGCATTTTCTTTTTATTATACTCATCGCTTAACTCGTCCCTATATTTCTTTCGCAACTTGTCCAATTCTTTCAAGTTATTTATGTCAAACTCTTTCTTTGCCTTATCACTTTTATATTATATCAAATACGCTACATTTGATAGTTGACGTAACCGTCAAGCCTTGTATTTTCACACAAGAATAGACTATATCTTCGCCCTCAACTTAATGATTGGGCGTACACCACTGTCTCTGCGATTTTAGAGCACATAGTCGTTGAACCTTCTCCTATTTAGAGCTTGGCTGCTGATTTTCGATTTTATATTGTTAAAGTAATAAATAATCTTTGCAATATTTTTGCTCTGCGAGTTCTCTTATTCTACAAGCGTCCTCATATGTATCGTATGACCCGAGATATATTCGTTTTCCATCAACATTGAGTTGCGCCGCATACCTATCATATCCCGACACCCTATAAACTCCTGTTCTTCCGCTAGTATTATTAGAACATTTGCCTCGATTAACACAATTCCCAGACCTGCTAATTATTCTTAAATTATCTCGTTTATTATCAAGAGGATTGCGATTAATATGGTCAATTTCTTGACCTTCTTGAGCATTTAGCAAAAAACGATGAATTTTAATTTCTTTTTTATTTACCTTGCCTACGATATATCCATTATTACAATGCCATGTGTAACAAGAAACAATGTTATAATCATCTAAATCAATCATAAATTGTGTTCCATCGAAACATTCAACTGCGCAATAGTTCTCATAAAATGTATATCTATTGCCGTAAAAGAGATTTTGTTTCCTAAAATCTAAAGGCTCTCTCAAATATACTTTCTTATTATTTTGTGGGATATTTAAGATAAATCTTGACAACTGAACATTTTTTCTGTTTATACAACCCTCAATTTGTCCCCTTCTATATCTCCATGTATAACAAGACACTCGTGCATAATCGTCCTTGTCAATTTTAAACTCAGTACCGTCAGCACATATTCCGACAACATAATCATCAATAAATCTATATTTGTTTAGCTTTTTTCTCATGAATTCCTCCTTTCTTTGTTTATTTACTACTTTAACTTTCGTAAACTTAGGATTTGACCATATTTACATGTCTATCATTTTTTCTGCTTTCGCCACATTCACACTTAGGCTATTATTTCATCCTTATGTTGTAGTTGATAGACCTTTACGATTTTCCAGCAATTCAATGTATTAATTTTTACGCATATTACTATACGCCGAGACTAATTCCGCTAATCTCTATACCCGACATAACATTTAACTGGCAAATGTCATAATATAATTCCTTAACATCATCATAAGAAGTTCCGTAATACATCTTATTCCAAAGCAATGAATTGAGTTCTTGCGATAAATTAACTATCTCTCCAATCTTGTTTACAGCCGTTTTAATATCCAAATCAGCCTGTTGTTCTGCTGTATAATACCTCTTTACCTTCTGTGCCTCTACGAAAGAAGCTGAGGTTTTAAATGTGTTGTAATTTCTTTTAGCGGCTCTTATAAGAACCTCGTTGTTAGTGAGTAGCACTGTGTCTGAATCGAACCTAAATACCCTCGGTTTCCCGATATTTATTAGGGGAGTAGAGCACATCTTTAACCTAAAAACTTTAAAATTCATTAATGTTAAAGTTTAGGTTAGTTGGCACTTCAAAATAGAGATTTTCACTCTGTCTCTATGGATTTCATTATCTCTGTTGAGATAGTATATCCTGCTCGTTGCACCTTTTAGAATGTCGCCACTCTAACTTGGCACAGGATTGTCATATGGCATATCAGCCACTTAGATTTTCCCTGTTAGCATAATTCCTAATTATCATTTCCTATAATTCCTAAACGTGAATTACACACCTTATATTTATAAGTTCACCAACTTTATTTTGAGGATGTTACCATCCAAAGCAGACCATCGTATTAATCTGCGCCACTTAATCTTTGCAATGTGTTTTCGCCTATCGAATTTATACACACAATCTCAGGAGTAAGATTAAAGTAACAATCAATCAACCTATTTTCTGTATTATATGGCAGCCATACATTCGACATAGAAATGTGAGGAGACCGAGACCCTAAAATCGTTTTATTGTACTCAAATCTCGTACTATGTATATTGCCTATACCTATCTGTGAATTACCCTTAAATGTCCCTATAGCCTGTTGTAACATCTCAATAGGATTGCCAAGCAGGGTAGAGTAGTTGCCATTCACATAGATGTGACCATTCTTTAAATTCTTATAATAAGACCTTAATAAATCTGTCAAAAACTCCTGATAATACTTTGTTTGAGTAAAATTGTCATTTACACACATAAGGTTATAAACTACCTCATTTTTATCCAACAAAGGCTTATTGACAATATCCATCTCGTCAATATCAGGATATTTGATATAATAACGCACAACAGCAGGATTATCTCGTAATAATTGAGCGAATTGCAATGATGGCTCTAATAACTCTCTTACTTCATCTTTCGATAGCTGCAAAGTATTTATGAGCTGATAATGCGTCTGTACGAGCCTTCCGCCAAAGAAATGCGTCTTTTTGTCATGCTTAACGACACCGAAAGAAGGATATATATAGTCCAACCACTCATCAAATGTGCTAAATTTAAGGTATTTAATGCTGTTAGGAGTGGTAATCAGCTTAATATCCTTAATGTCAGTAGCCCTTGTTTTGCCGTTCAACTGAGAAATCTGTGTAATATTATTATCTTTAAACCACTGCTGTATATTGCAGTTGAAACAGCAAGACTTGAACATCAAGTTCCGCAGCAATACCATTCCATATTCTTCGTATTCCCCAAACAACGACACATCCATTAAGGATTGGCCGTCCCATATACTATTACTGATTTCGCAGGTCGCTTCTTCAGTTTTTAATTGCCCTTCAACATTATAGGTCTTAATAACATCTTCGGTAAAAACACTATCATAGTCGTCAACCAACAAAATGTTTTCTGGCTTTATAGTTATAGTATCAATAATACTGCTTGAGGTAAGGGCTATTGAACCCTCATAAGCCGCAAGGTCAACATCTTGTCCATCCTTAAATTCAACGCCCCCTGAACTGAACCTTAAAAGTGGCTTAAACAATGGCTCGTTGGCAAACAAACACTTGCCCACACGGGCAGAACCGGGAGAACGCTTTAATCTACAATATTCAATACCATCGCATTTAAAGCCGTTTTTATACAAGTATTCTCTTAGTTGAGCATTGGTCATTAAAGTTTTGAGCTCTTTCCTTTTGACAATCTGCGCTTGCGTTGTCCCGTCTTTAAGTGTAATTTCCGCAAACTTAAAGCAGTAGGGGAGGTCTATATCGGTGTTTATAATCCTATTTGCCACCTGTACACCAACGATTTCACCATCTCTATTGGTTGCAATACAATCATCAAATACAAGCTCTCTGTAATCATAACCATACTTTACAAAAGTATTTTTATTCATCTGATTCCATTCTTTAACAGCATATTTGAATGTTACATTGATTATATTCGTAGTATAAAAATGCTTTTTAATCTTAAAAGCGAAGTCGTTGCGTCTGAGTTTCCGCCTATATATATCCTCTAACTCTATTAAATCCAAACTATAATCAAGTTTATTGATAAATTTTCTGAGGTTATACTGACCATTTTTGAGCTTTAGCGTATATTCGCTATCCTCATCAGATATGTAATGAGTCGCAAGGTATATGTCTTTACCGTCAACGCTGGGTATGAACACACCATTATTTAACAATTTATCACGCTCCTTTGTTCAACCATTTCTTTCTACGTATTTATCACTCATCATCGTCCATTGTTTTTAACTCGCCTCCTAACCACTCTATAAGCTGTCGTGTTGTCATAACACATTCTGAATGTATTTTTTCACCAACAACATTTTCAACATACTCATCCCCCGCATATATTCCTTCTCCGCAAATAGAGCAGAAGTCCCTAGTTGTAGGGTAGTTATAATTAGGGCAACGTGAATGACAAGGATGCTGACGACATATTGAACACATTAAATCAACTACCACCTTTCTGGTTCTTTTCCAAAATGTCTACATGCATTAATATAATTGTCAACACTTTGGTGGAACATTTCCTCTAATTCTTCTACTGATGTACCATGAAAACTTAGTGAATCTACAATTCCGAAAACTTCGCCAACAAAAATTTGGTCTTCAGCGTCAAATTCTACAATTGCATGGTACCCTTTGTATTCCATAATTAATTTGGATAAGTCCATTAAACATTACCCCCCCCATTTTTTTTATAGGCCTCATCCTCAGTAACCTCCATGTATTTTTTATATAATTCATCTGGACATATGTCTGCTCCATTTTCCCATTCTATGGATAATCCAGATACTTTTACTTTTTTAAATTTTTCAATATCTTCAAGTTCTTTAAAAATTTTAAATTTTACACAAAATATTTACCTTTCACTGTTGCTTGATAGCTCTATTGCTTTATTATCCATAGAAGGTATCGCCTTGCTTATAAATAAATTCATCAACTTTATACACTTTCATCATCATGTTTAAAGCCCATTCAATTTCTTGTTGGTAACCATCTTTGTTTAAAACATATATATTGGGAACATTCTTAGGTGGTTTATTTGGGTCTGTTTGCACGCTGCCAACCTCTCGCTTTACAAGCAAAGCATCTTTGTCGCCAGTAGAGGTGGTAAGATAATCAATACATTGGTTTATTGTATCTTTTGACATAGAAAGTTCTTTTGACATACATTCAATACTTCCCCAAAAAGCTTCAGGTCGAATTTCCGGGTTATACATTCTTTCTGTGCCATCCTCATTACGAGGGCGGCACCCTATATATGAATTGATGTAAAGGAACACGGTGAGAATAGATTCTTTTGTTGGTTTAATAGTAGAAGCCATTATGCTATCAAAATCTTTTCCGTATATTTTTGTGAATGTATCATCAGGGTCGAAACTCTCAGTTATGAGTTTTATTGTAATACAATCCTTGTAATCAACTGTATAAATATCAAAATCTGTATCTATATAACCACTTTCGTTTAAAAACAGAAGACACTTTATTGCTTCACAAAATATTTTAGGTTTATGTGTTGTTAATTTATAACCACATAACTCCAGCAAATCTCCTATGCAGATATAAGAGGTGTCTTCATAGGAGCGATGTCTATCTATTAAAATCCAAACTAACAAAAAAATTCTGTTTAATCCGTACTCTTTACAGATATTTGTTTGCAAAAAACAATTTGGAATCCTTGTGAAGTAATTGACTTTATTTTTGTATTCTAATATCTTATTGTCAACAGGGTTAAAATCAAAGAAATCAAATCTTCCAACACTACCAAACCCCGAATAAGAATTGTTGTATCCATTTTCAACAGTTTTGTATTTCTTTATTAAATAAGCTTCTAAGTCAATAGCTTCTTTATATGTACAATTATCAGAAATAACCTCATGTTTGAACTTGTCCCAACCATATTTTTTTATATCTTTATAGAATTTTTTGTTTCCTGAATAATCATTCTCGTCATTCCATTTCTGTTTTATATTTTTTCTTGTAATACCAACATATTTTTTTTGGTTAATAATATTTGTGTAAATACAAACTTTATAGTTTTTTCTCTGCAAATGCATTCTCCTTCCTTTAGCGAGAGTTCAGTAAACAACACCAGGATGTCCTTTGCTGAACGGAAATAAGATATACTCCTTTTAATAAGACAGACAGAGTATTATATTACTAACGTAATATAATACTTAAAATCTCTTTTTTATTTTTTCATTTCACCATTAAAATTTTCAGCTATAACAAGTTTTATTACAATGGTCATTTATTTACCTCCATAAATCAGTTCTGCTATATTATTCTTTTTTTTATGATAGATTTCTCTATCAAACTACTTTTTTAACAATAGGTTATCTGTCAAATAAAGTTTCTCTTTTAAAATGACTAATCTCATCTTCTGTTTTAAGTCCAAAATTTACAAGACTGCTATCTATCAATAATGTTAATGCATCTCTTAGTCTTGTATCGTGTTCTATTGCATCCATAGGGTAACATTCATCTTTGAGTAAATGGTTTTCGTAGCAATAATCTTCGTGTATTTGATTAATGTCAACATCATAAGTATCTTCTAATTCCTTGTATATTGATGAATATAATTCTTTTCTCGTACAATCAAAATATTCCTGTAACAGATTGTATTTTGGAGACATTTTCTTATACCAAGCTGAAGGATACCTATTTTCAAGTAAATATCTGTTTCTTTGTGATTGTTTTAATTCTGACATATCTTGTTGCAAAGATGTTATATTTGATACAAGTACTTTCATTGTTTCTGCTAATGTTGTTATTGCTGATGTGATTTGTGATGTATCAGATATAGTATTTGCTATTTCTTTTACTTTAAAGTATGTATTTACCAACTGTCTTTGTACTTGCCAAGATAAGTTGTCATCAAATACTTTTGCAATCATAAGGTAACCAGACTCTGTAATTGTAATTAATCCATTTGGAGCTGTTGTATTAAAAAATCTTTTTGCTTCGTCCATTTCGTGTACGAAGTAATCTTCATTTTTTACAAAATGCTTTTTGTTACGATTAAAAGCATTTCTCGCAGTTCCGTTAGCCCTGTTATGAACTCTGTCAATGTCTTTGAATGTAATTACTCTTTGACCGTTATATTCCTTGATGCCTAATTCTGTGCTATTGATTTCTACTAAATTTTTCATAAACGATTTCTCCTTTAAAGTTAAATTTTTCTTCTACATAGATTGTTCTTTATGAAAAATCATTTTTGTTTTAAATTTTGCTCATAACTATGTAATGTGTAATAGTTTTGTGTTTTTATTAAAATGAACACAAAAAAAATACACACAAAGATCAAAATTTGTGTGTTAAAAATTAAAAGCTTAAAATTATATCTATATTCAATTCTTGTGTTTTAGGTATATAAAGCGATACATAAATTATTAAAATTGATTTAAAGTATAATTTTGAACGTATATTGTGGTAATTTAGTTGTGTGATTTAGTTAATTTGTATATGATGCATAAAAATATAATTTTATATTGATAAATATTGGTGATTATAACTATATATTTATGTGGCTTCGATATATGTTGTAGCTTATTTGATTGTAACAGGCTTGAAAATGTGATTATAATGGCCTTTTCTGATTAAAAGATTTATGTTTGATATAAAAATTTATTGATGAAAATTAGAGTACTTTATAAGATGATTTGTAATTCTCGATAATTTGTGCATTTTATCAAGGTTATTGTGGTGTTATGAGTTATTATGAAATAAATTTAATAAGATAAAAATAGTGTTATTTGGCTTTGTTGATAGGTTTGTCGAAGTCAATAACGAGTAAAATTCGATATTTTTGATGTATGTTTGAAGAGAACAGATAGGGGCTTTTTAGACTATAAAATCATGTGAAAAAATGTAAACATACCCCCTTTTATAAACCCTTGCTATTACTGGATAAAATAATATATTACGTAATGTAATATACTATTTTAAATGTCTTAATTTAATTATGCTTTATTTAACTAAAATATTGTTGCATTTGCAACATTTTTAAATTTGTTCGCCTTTTCGATGAAATGAATAACGAAATCTGCTTTATATCATTATTAATCAAAACTAATAACAATAAACATTAATACATATAATAAAACATTAATGTATATAAATAATTAATAAAATCTGCTAAATAACTTATAATATCGACTATAAGCAAATAACATTAAACATAGTAACATCATAAATACTACCATAATATACACGAAATCTGTTATATAATAAATATAATAAAAAGCAAAAAACATTAATATAATCTTATACACACAATTAAAAAATAATGATATTTGTTTATAATTAAAATAACATAATAAAACAAGAAACGTTAATATATTAAAAATAATCTTGACATATTAAGGTTAATATGACATAATAATAAATATATACTAAAATTTTCCTAACGCAAGAAACGGTGTCGGTCTTATATATTAGACTGTCGCCGTTTTTTGTTTATTTTTGAAAGTAATTATATTTTATTACTTACAATCTCTAATTATCTTTAATTTGCTTCATTTTTCAGCCTTTTTTAAAAAATCAATATTTTTTTACGGCCATATAAATAGCATACATAATGTTATTCAATTTATATTATTAATACGCTTAAAATTAGCCTGTAACACATTTACACAATGTAATACCTCTTAAAAAATTCCATATATGACAAAAACAAATGATTTAATAATCGTCTTTAATCGTCTTTGATAA
>ERZ773108.1109-NODE-1109-length-28419-cov-23.565682_pt1 | contig 28419 bp, 19 predicted proteins | sample MGYA00580570_ERZ773108 | MGnify/ENA primary metagenome ERZ773108 (study PRJEB29015, sample SAMEA2737840) | human gut metagenome | biome: human gut; feature: human-associated habitat; material: faeces | place: China | collected 2012 ...
CGCTGTCGCCGCCGCCGATGACGGTGGTAGCGTCGCTCTCAGCCATAGCCTTGGCCACGGCCAGAGTGCCGGCAGCCAGAGTCGGGTTCTCAAAGACGCCCATGGGGCCGTTCCAGACGACGGTCTTGGAAGCCTTGACAGCGTCGGCAAAGAGCTTCATGGTCTCGGGGCCGATGTCGCAGCCTTCCTTGTCAGCCGGGATAGCGGTGACAGGGACGACGGTGGTCTCGACAGGAGCGTCGATGGGGTCGGGGAAGTTCTCGACGCAGGCGGTATCGACGGGCAGGAGCAGCTTGACGCCCTTCTCCTGAGCCTTTGCCATCATCTCCTTGCAGTAGTCCAGCTTGGAATCATCGCACAGGCTCTTGCCGACCTCATAGCCCTGAGCCTTGATGAAGGTGTAGGCCATGCCGCCGCCGATGATGAGGGTATCGACCTTCTCCAGCAGGTTGGAGATGACATTCAGCTTGTCAGCGACCTTTGCGCCGCCCAGAATGGCGGTGAAGGGACGGACGGGATCGTTCACGGCATTGCCGAGGTACTTGATCTCCTTCTCCATCAGGTAGCCGACAGCGGTGTCCTTGATATAGTCGGTGACGCCTGCGGTGGAGCAGTGTGCGCGGTGGCAGCTGCCGAAGGCATCGTCAACGTATGCGTCTGCCAGAGAAGCCAGATCCTGAGAGAACTCAGGCAGGTTCTTGGTCTCTTCCTTGCGGAAACGGGTGTTCTGCAGCAGGACGACGTCGCCGTTGTTCATGGCAGCGACAGCAGCCTTTGCGTTCTCGCCCACGACGTTGTCGTCGTCAGCAAAGACAACGGTCTTGCCCAGCTTTGCGCTCAGAGCCACAGCAACGGGAGCGAGGCTGAACTTTGCCTCGGGGCCGTTCTTCGGCTTGCCCAGATGGCTGCACAGAATGACCTTCGCGCCGTCATTGACCAGCTTCTGGATGGTGGGCAGAGCCGCATTGATGCGGTTCTCGTTGGTGATGACACCGTCCTTCATGGGGACGTTGAAATCACAGCGGACAAGGACCTTCTTGCCGCAGTAGTTCTGATCGTCGATCGTCTTTTTACCTAAACCCATAGTGATTATTCTCCTCTCAATTCGTTCTTCGGAATCGAATTCGCTCACTCTCGGGGTCTTAGCCCCTATGACACTATTATAAACAAAATATGTGTGTATTGCAAGGACGGGAGATGGATAATTTATTAACAAACTTTTCCCGTGATATTCGGGAATTGTGTCTATTTTGACAGTAGTCCGGCCCGGCTGCCAAAACGCCGCAGGCGGTCTCCCCTCCTGCGGCGCTTAAAACGATCCACTTTAATCCCGACGGAACAGGTCGCGGGTGTAGACCTTGTCCTGCGACACAAATGCAATAAACTGCGGTATTGACTTTAATTGTATCATGAAGCGGATGAGGTGGCAAGTATCGACAAGCAAAAACACCCTTCCCCTGCGGCGTACCGCAGAAGGAAGGGTGTCAAACTCACGGATCAGGCTTCCCGCTTATTCAGCAGGACACCTCAGGCACTTTTGAGCGTAGAGCTGTGATCAGCAGTTCTCAGCGAAGTACTTGATGGTACGAACCATCTGAGAGGTGTAGGAGTTCTCGTTGTCGTACCAGGACACGACCTGGACCTGATAGGTGTCGTCGTCGATCTTAGCGACCATGGTCTGGGTAGCGTCGAACAGAGAGCCGTAACGCATACCGATGACGTCGGAGGAGACGATCGGATCCTCGTTGTAGCCGAAGGACTCAGAAGTAGCAGCCTTCATAGCAGCGTTGATGGACTCCTTGGTGACGTCCTTGCCCTTGACGACTGCGACCAGCAGGGTGGTGGAGCCGGTGGGAACAGGCACACGCTGAGCAGAGCCGATCAGCTTGCCGTTCAGCTCGGGGATGACCAGGCCGATGGCCTTAGCAGCACCGGTGCTGTTGGGGACGATGTTCTGTGCGCCAGCACGAGCACGGCGCAGGTCGCCCTTGCGCTGAGGACCATCCAGGATCATCTGGTCGCCGGTGTAAGCATGAACGGTGGTCATGATGCCGGAGACGATGGGGTAGGTCTTGTTCAGGGTGTCGGCCATGGGAGCCAGGCAGTTGGTGGTGCAGGAAGCAGCGGAGATGACCTGATCCTCAGCGGTCAGGGTCTTCTCGTTGACGGAGTAGACGATGGTCTTCAGATCGTTGCCTGCGGGAGCAGAGATAACGACCTTCTTTGCGCCAGCCTGGATGTGAGCCATGCTCTTCTCCTTGCTGGTGTAGAAGCCGGTGCACTCCAGAACGACATCGACGTTCAGCTCGCCCCAGGGAGCGTCCTTTGCGTCCTTAACAGCGTAGATCTTGATCTCCTTGCCGTCAACAATGATGGAGTCCTCGGTAGCCTCGACGGTGTGCTTGCCCTCGCCGATCTTGCCGCAGAAAGAACCCTGAGCAGTATCGTACTTCAGCAGGTGAGCCAGCATCTTGGGGCTGGTCAGGTCGTTGATTGCGACGACCTCGTAACCCTCAGCATCAAACATCTGACGGAAAGCCAGACGACCAATACGACCGAAACCATTGATAGCAACTCTAACAGCCATGTTAATAGTACCTCCTAATTATTTTACCCATAATCGGATAAATCACGGTATCTTTATTGTAGACCAAAACTGGCAAACTTTCAAGTGTCTGCTAAAAAATCAACAACACAATTTCATCTTTTTTTACTTTTGTATGATTTTATGCACCCTGTCACAAAGCTTTTGTTCAATTACACCAAGGGTGTGCAGCCGCTTTTGTCAGTTATTTCCAGCTTTTCCCTGCCCAATACAGGCAAGCCCCATACCGCCGATGCAGCACAGCGCAAGGCCGGAAAGCAGCTCCGGCAGCACCGCCGCCATGCCGCCGCCAAAGCCTGCTGCCAATAGCAAGAGCACCCGGGGCAGCTCCCAGCACAGGCACAGGCAGAAGGCTGCAAGCGCCGCAGCGTGCAGGGTGCGGCCGTTTTCCGGCTGGGGCAGGTACAGCGTGCGCGCCAGCGCCGCCAGAAACAACAGCGCCGCCAGCTCCTGCCAGACCGCTGCTGTGGGCTGCACCCTGTGCCAGCTGGAGCTGTTCTCCATAAAGCGCATCAGCACGTTCCAGTAGAACAGCACACTGCCCGCCACCGCCAGATACAGCCCGCCCGTAGGCTTTTTCCAGCCGGAAGGGGTAAGCCAGCAGCGGCCCAGCGTGCTGAGCCACACCGCGCAGATGCACTCCAGAATGGACCGCACGAAGCTGCTCGTTGCCGACAGGCCCACCGCCAGCTGCGCACCGGCAGCCGCCAGAAAGCACACCGCTCCGGCAAAGGCCAGCACTCCGGCCAGAGGCTGACGGCTGCGGACCGTCTCGGCTTTTCCGGCGCAGTGCCGACCGATGAGCACTGCGGCCAGCACCACCGCGCCCAATGCCGCATAGCGCCACCACACCGAACCGACCGTACACAGCCCGGTCACGGCATCGGTACCAAAGGCAAGATCTGCCCCGCGGGCGATGCCCAGCGCAGCGGACAGGAGAATCGAAAGTAAAATCAGTGCATTCATCAGCGTTCCTCGATCGGCTTGTATTTCTGGCGCACGCCCAGATACTTGTAGGCCGGGCGAATGATACGGTTGGCAAAGATCACCTCTTCCACCCGGTGTGCGCACCAGCCCGGCACACGGGCGATGGCGAACAGCGGGGTGTACAGATCCTCCGAGATGCCCAGCATATTGTAGATCAGGCCGCTGAACAGGTCCACGTTGGCGCACACCGGCTTGGAGCTGCCCTTTTCCTCAGCAAAGATGCCGGGTGCCAGCCGCTCGATGCTGCACAGCATATTGTACTCTTCCTCAAAGCCCTTTTCGTAGGCCAGATGCTTTGCGCGCTGCTTCAGGATGACCTCACGGGGATCGCTGATGGTGTAAACCGCATGACCCATGCCGTAGATCAGGCCGGAGCCGTCGCCCGCCTGCTTGCGCAGGATGCGGCGCAGATACTCGCGCACCTCATCGTCATCGTCCGGGTTCTCGACGTGCTTGAGGATATCCTGCAGCTGGCGGTTGACCATCAGGTTTGCACCGCCGTGCTTGGGGCCTTTCAGGGCACCGATGGCCGCAGAGATGGCCGAGTAGGTGTCCGTACCGGAGGAGGACAGCACGCGGGTGGTAAAGGTGGAGCAGTTGCCGCCGCCGTGGTCTGCGTGGACCAGCAGGCACATATCCAGCAGCTTTGCTTCCTCGTGGGTGAACTTCTGGTCCGGACGGTAGGTGCTGAGGATGTGCTCTGCCGTGCTCTGGCCGGGCTTGGGCAGGTGGAAGAACATGCTCTGCTTATCGTAGTAGCGGCGCTTCATCTGGTAAGCGTTCACCATCATGGTGGGCATGCTGGCGATCAGGTTGATGCTCTGGTTCAGGATGTTCTCAAGGCTCAGATCCTCGGCGCGGTCGTCGTAGGAGTACAGGCCCAGCACGCAGCGCTGCAACTTGTTCATAATATTGGGCGAGGGGGCGTTCATGGTGTCCATAAAACCGTCCGGCAGGGCGCGGGATTCTGCTAGGATCTCACAGAAATCGTCCAGCTGCTCCCGGGTGGGCAGGCTGCCGAACAAAAGCAGCCAGATCACTTCCTCAAACACGAAGCGGTCGTTGCGGTAAGCCTCGTCCACGATCTCGTTGATGTTGACGCCCCGGTAGATCAGCTTGCCGGGGGTGGGGATCACATGACCCTCCTGATCCTTTTTGTAGCCCACAACGTCACAGACGTTGGTCAGACCAGCCAGCACGCCGGTGCCATCCGGGTTGCGCAGGCCGCGCTTGACCCCCAGCCGCTCGCTGGTCTCCGGGTCGATGTAGTTGTTTGCGATGTACTCCTCGCACAGGGTACGCATGGTCGTCGGGTCCAGCGTTGCCACTTCTGCGTGTGCAAAGTTCATAGGAGTGCTCCTTTCCGTCTCTTACTTCTTATACTTTCCGATCCAGTCCATCCTACGCTCTGATGGACATACTTTTATAATATCGCTTTTATGAAGTAAATTCAAGCGCTAAGTCTACACTTCTCACCGCAAAGCGCAAAAATACCGGGGTTTCCCTGCGTATTTCCTGCCGGTTTGCACGCTGCCGGGCGTATGATGTACCCAAAGCTTGCGTTCCGGGAGGAGGTCTAGTATGAAACGTTCCTTTTTGCTGCTGTGCACCGTTCTGCTGGTGCTGGGCTGCGCGTTGCCGTGTGCTGCCTACCGTCTTGCCTGTATGGCACTTGTTGTGCAGGGCACTGCGCCGTCCGCAGCAGAGGCGGCCTCTGTCACCTCAGAAGAAAGCAGCAGAGTGGCTTCCTCCCCTGCTGACACAGCCGATACCGTTTGCTTTATGGATCAGAGCACCGGGCAGACGATAACGCTGCCGCTGCGGGAATACCTGATTGGGGCAGTTGCCGCCGAGATGCCGGTCAGCTGGCCGGACGAAGCACTGAAGGCGCAGGCAGTGGCAGCGCACAGCTATGCCCTCTACCGCCGGGATCACAGCACCGAGGAAAACGGCGCATGGTTCACCGCAGACCCTGTCCGGCGGCAAGGTTGCCTGACCGATGCAGTATTGCACAGTTACTGGGGCACCGCATACGCGGCCAACTACGCCCGGCTTTCCGCACTGGTGGATGCAGTACAGACGCAGGTGCTATATTACGAGGATGCCCCCGCCGGGACAAGCTACTTTGCCATGTCCAACGGCCGCACCGAAGCCAGTGAGAAGGTGTGGGGCACCGCCCTGCCCTATCTTGTGCCGGTGGACAGCAGCACCGACACCGCCGCCGACAACTACGAATACACCCTGAACCTTTCTGCCGCCCAATTACAGCAGCTGCTAGCTGAGCGTCTGGGCATTGCCGCCGACCTTTCGCAGCAGGCGCAGTGGTTTGGCACGCCGGTGCTCACCTCTTCCGGCTATGTGGACAGCCTGTCGGTCTGCGGGCAGACGGTGCAGGGTACCGCCCTGCGCAGAGCGCTGGGGCTGCGCAGCGCCTGCTTTACGGTGGTCTGCCAGAGCGGCACCTTCTCCTTTACCACAAAGGGCTACGGCCACGGCGTAGGCATGAGCCAGTGGGGTGCAAAGACACTGGCAGAGCAAGGCGCAGACTACCGCGCCATTCTGGCGCACTACTATCCCGGCACAGAACTGCGGGGGTAATAGCCGCGGAAAAATCATTTTAAATTTTGTGGTTCAGAACCGCCTGCGGGCGGTTCTGAACCACTTTTTCACGGAAAGGGGTCGTAACGAAAAGCGGCTGTTATTGTGATGCAAACAGGGCCGCTGCACAAAGCAATGTGCAGCAGCCCTGAATTATTTCTTTTTATCAGTCGAACAGCTTTGCAAACCAGCTTACGGTGGTCTCAGCAGCAGTTTCTACCGTGGTCTCCATCTGCTGGACCGTCTGCTGCAGCTTGGTGCCCTCGGCATCCTTGACCGACCAGTAGGTCTGGGTGCTGCTTGCGCTGCCGGACACCGTGAAGTCCGAGGCAAAGCACAGGCTCTCGCCCGTAGAGTCGGTCACCAGCACCATATAGCTGTAGCTGCCCTCCGGCAACTCCCCGAAGCGGATCTGACTGTCCAGCGTGTTCAGAGAGAAAGCGGCGGCGTTTGCCTGCGCCGCCGCACTCTGCACGGTCTGATCTGCCGCATCCAGAATGGCCACCTGTACACTGGTCAAAGTAGTGCCAGTAGCGCTGTTAGCCGTACCGGTCAGCGTCATGCCGCTGCCGGTGCGGATATTCACCGGGTAGCGCACGCCCTCCAGCCGCAGACCATCGGCCTGTGCCGCCACGCTGTTGTGATCTGCAGTGACGTACCAGTAACAGGACGCTCTTGCAATGGACACGCTGGAGCTGGTAATGGGGATGCGGCCGTAGCCGATGTTCCCCGCCGGGTCGGAGCAATAGAAAATACCGTTGGTGTAGTCAGTCAGCAGCACCGCATGGGGCTGGGTGCGGTCGTAGAGGACGATGCCCTCCGGGTGCTGCTCCAGCAGGGAGATCAGCACCGCCGTTTTGCTTTGCAGCCCGGAAGGCAGGGTGGCGTAGCCCACCTGCATCTCCTTATATGTAAAACTGTGCGCAAGGCCGTTGGCCCATGCTGTGGAGCGCACACTGTTCTCAGTCACGTTCGTCCAGTCACTCAGCCCGTCAAAGTAGGCGCGGCGGCGCAGCATCATGGCTGCGGAGGCCAGCGTACAGGTGCCGCCCCGGCTCTGCTTGAAGTAGAAGCCTGCGTCCACATTCAGGTCCACTGCCAGTGCAGCGGGCAGACAGGTAAGCAGGAAAGCAAGGCTCAGTGCCAGGGTCAGCAATCGTTTTTTCAGGGCGTGCGGTGCGGCGGTATTCACGGTTCGGTATTTCCTTTCTTGTTTCTTTGCGGATCTCATAGGGATCTACCGCTATAAAGTATACCAGCCTGTCATTCTTTTGTAAACAATCCTCCGTCTTTTTTCTCAATATCAACACGTTTAGGGGATATTCATTGGTCGCCTTTCACAAATTTTTCTGTAATATTCCACGCATTTGACAAAGTTTCGTCCTACCCACCGCAGGACTATGAAAAGAAATTTCTTTTTTGCCCGGTGCGCAAGGGCGCAAAAAAGTCCGTACACCTGCGCATTCGTCCCAGCATTTCACAAAATAATACCCTTCTTGGCAATGCCGCAGTCCGTCGTTGTCTGCCACAAGTTTGGGCAGCAGAGGACAGCGCCTCTGCAAACAGCTGGCAGTTCAAGGCCTTCGGCACCTCCTCCGCAGCAAACGTTAACACCCTTGCAGACGGTGCAGACATTCACGGTAAGGTCACCCTGAACGCCTGCACCGTGAAGGAGGACGGCACCATCTTCCCCTTCTGAGTAAGGCGAATGCTGCCGCATAATCATTAAAAAACAGAAACCCGGAACCTTTTTGTGAGCCCTTGCGGCTCCGAAAAGGTTCCGGGTTTTTTGCGATCTTTTTTCAGTGGGCTATTACCCACCGACCATACTGCTTTTTGCTCAGCCCAGTGCCCGCTGGATCTTTGCAAAGTCCTCCAGCGTCAGTGCCTCCGGGCGGATGCGGGCATCAAAGCCTGCGGCCTCGATGGCGGCAATGACCTTTTCCTTTGGCATATTCAGCCCGCCTGCAATGGCATTGGCAGCAGTCTTGCGGCGCTGGCCAAAGGCGGCGCGCACCAGTGCAAAGTAGCCCGCCTCGTCCTCCACCTGCACAGCGGGGGTGGGACGGATGTCCATGCGCACCACAGCGCTGGTTACCTTGGGGGCGGGATAAAAGCTGCCCGGTGCGGCGGTGAACATCAGCTTGGAGGTGGCGTAGTAGTTCACCGCGCAGCTGATGGCGCTGGAAGCGCGGGTGCCGGGCACAGCAGCCAAACGGTCGGCAGCCTCTTTTTGCACCATGACGGTCAGGCTCTCGATGGGCAGGCGGTCGCCCAGCAGCTTCATCACGATGGGGCTGGTGATGTAGTAGGGCAGGTTTGCGCACACTGCCACCGGCATCCCCGGGAACTCCTCGGCAATGAGGGCTTTCAGGTCTACCTTCAGCACATCCTGCAGCACCAGCTTGAAGTTGTCCACACCGGCCATGGTCTCGGCCAGCAGGGGCGGCAGGCGCTCGTCCACCTCGATGGACACCACCTTGGCGGCGCGCTTGGCCAGTTCCTTGGTCAGCACGCCGATGCCGGGGCCGATCTCAATGACACCGTAGCGCTTGTCTACCCCGCTGGCATCCACGATTTTTGTGGGGATGCCCGGGTTGATGATAAAGTTCTGCCCAAAGCCCTTGGAAAGTGCAAAATCGTATTTTTCGCACAGGGCACGGATCACAGAAAGGTCGGTCAGTTCCGGCATAGGGTCAATTCCTTTCTCAGAAAAAGGCTGTTGCAGAACGCAGCAGCCTTTTTGGTGTTTATGGTTCAGGATCGTGGGGTTCACTCCGCTGCGCTCGCAGCCGTTTCCTGCTCAGACGCAGCAGTCTCACCCTCGGCGGGCTCTCCTTCCGCAGTCTCTGCGGGGGCGGTATCCTCTGCTGCGGCAGAGGCGGCGGTGCTGTCCGCTGCGGCGGCAGAGCTTGCGCCTGCCAGCGTAGTAGTACCGCTCAGCTGCTGGGCAGCGCTGACAGCGCGCTGCACCTGCGGGTCGGTCTGGGGGGTGTAGTCGTAGAAGTTCGTTGCTTCCTCTGCGCTCAGGGCACGCTCCACATCCACGGTCAGGCCGGTGCCATCAAAGCAGCTGCCGTCGCCGCAGACCAGCTTTGCCACCGTGATGACCACGGCACTGCCGTCCGACAGACGCTGCGGGCTGCTCTGGATGGTGCCCTTGCCCATGGTGGTGGTACCCACCAGACGGGCACCGTTCATGGTGCGCAGGGTGGCTGCGAACAGCTCGGCTGCGCTGGCGGTGTTGCCGTTGACCAGGCAGACCATCGGCAGGCTGACGGCACTTTCCGCATCGCTGCTGCCGATGACAGTGCGATTGCCGTTTTTATCCTCGGCGTAGGCCACCGTGCCCTCCGGGGCGATCAGGTCAATGCAGTTGATGGCATCTTCCAGAATGCCGCCGCCATTGTCCCGCAGGTCGAATACCAGACTGGCTGCGCCGTTTGCGGTCAGGGTGCGCAGGGCATAGTCCAGCTCACTGGGCGTAGTGCCGTCGAACTGACGAATGCGGATATAGCCCACATTGTCCAGCAGCTGGTAGTCCACGGTGGTGCTGGTGTAGCCGGAGTGGGTCAGCTCAGCCGTTTTGCTGGCGGCAGAGCTGTCCAGCCATGTCACGGTAACGGTAGTGCCCGCCTCGCCCTGCAAGGCTTTGTACACGGCATCTGCACCGGACAGGCTCTTGACATCGGTATCGCCCACGGTGGTAATGTAGTCCCCCACGGCGATGCCTGCTTCCTGTGCGGGAGAGCCATCGTAAACACGGGTCACCTTAGCGTAGCCGGTCTGGTCGATGCCAAGCTCCACGCCGATGCCCAAAATCTTGCCGCTCTGGATGTTCATCAGCTCGGTGTAGGCGTTGGCAGTGTAGTAGCGGGCGTACTTGTCGCCCGTGCCCAGCAGATAACCGGCGGTCAGGCGGTCGTACAGGGTGGCCTCATCAATGGTGTAGTAATCGTTGCTGCGGACATAGCGGTCCACCTCAGCGATCTTGTTGTACATACTTTCCTTTTCTTTTACGCTGTTGACCGTGCTGTCGAACAGACGCATGGCGATGAGCATCGTGATGGAAAAGGTCACGGTCATGGCAAGGATCACAATGGTGACTGCCATACCCAAAGAAATTTTACGGTTCATGGTTCGTTCCTCCCGGTCAGAGCGGCAACATCATAAAGATGCTGCCCAGCAGCGAGAGTACAAACACCCCTGCCAGAACCAGACAGCCGATGCGCAGCACGCGCTTGCGTTTTTGTTCGTTCATAGATCAACCAGACTCCTTGCCTTGCTTATTAGTTGTGGGGAATGGGGATGCAGCTCCGAGGGTTCACGGCGTTGGCCTTGGAGCCGCCCTTCCACACCTCCAGATGCAGGTGGTTGCCAGTGGAATTGCCGGTGGTGCCCACATAACCGATCAGTTCGCCCTGCTTCACATACTTGCCTGCACTGGTAGCCACCGAGCGCATGTGCGCGTACAGGGTGGTATAGGTATTGCCATCGGACATTTTGCCGTGGTAGATGATAACGTAGTTGCCGTAGCCGCCGGTAGACCAGCCTGCCACCTGCACATAGCCGCTGGCGGCTGCGTAGATAGGTGTGCCGCCGGCTGCCGCAAAGTCGATGCCGGCATGGAGCTTGTTTACGCCGGAGACCGGGTTCTTGCGCCAGCCGTACTCGCTGGAGATGCGGCTGTAACTCTTCAGCGGGCAGGCAAAACCGCTAAAGCTCAGCTGCGGCTTGCTGGCAGAGGCCGCTGCGATCAGCTTCTGGATCTCCTTTTTCACGGCCTCATAGTTCAACTCGTCGGATTCGATGGCCGCCTGCGCCTTCTGCTGCGCTGCTTGTGCCTCGGCAGCGGAAAGTTTTGCCGCAGAGATGCTGTTGTTCAGCTCGCTCTGCTTGCCCTTCATCTGGGCGTTCTGGCTGTCCAGTTCACTCTTCTGGCTCTGCAGCTCTGCCTTTTCGGCTTCCAGACCAGCCTTCTGCTCCTCCAGTGCGGCCTTATCGTCCTCCAGCTCCTGCTTGGCGGACTTCATGTTGTTCATGATCTCGGTGTCCTTGATAGAGATATCCTGCATCACCTCATTGAAGGTAAGCAGCTCATACAGGTCATTCACCGCACCGAGCATGGCCACACTGCCGCCGTCCCGCAGCTCCTGCATGGCAGCCATGTGCTTTTTAAAATCGTCCCACTGGTCATCGATCTCGTTCTGCTTTTGCTCGATCTGGGTCTGCTTGTCCGTGATCTGGGTCTGCATCACGCCGATCTGCTGTTCCTTCTCGCCGATGCTGTTCTGCACTGCGGCGATCTGACCGCCCAGCACGCTGATCTGATCCTGCAGGACGGTGACCCGTTCCTTCAGCTCGCTTTCCAGCGCCTTGGCAGCGGACTCCTTCTTTTTGGCATCCGACAGCTCCTTTTTGTGCTGGTTGATGGACTGGGAAAGCTTATCCAGCTTGGTCTGCAAACTGGCCATGCTGGTATTATTAGTAGCAGCTGAAGCCGGATACACCGTGGCTGTCAGCAGCAGGCAGACACAGGCCAGCCCAAGGCTGACCGCACGGATCAGCTTGCTGCGGGGGCTTTCCGGCCGGGCGTGTCGACCAGTATAAGGGCCTGTGAGCCGGAAGGGCTTTGCGTGCATTGCTTTACTCATAAAACGCGGCTCCTTTCGGTCACACATTCAAATGCTTGCGGATAGAGAACATACTGCCCACGCCGCCTACGATAGCGCCGCTGAGCAGGCTTGTTACCACGATGGTCGGCAGCACGTTTGCCACCGGCACCAGTGCACGGCCCATGAGCATCTGCCAGATGCCGCCCAAGCCGCCAGCGGCGTTGACCACATAACTGTAACAGCCAAGGCTGACCGCTGCGGTCAGGATGCCGGAGATCAGGCCCATGGTCAGGCCCTCCACAAAGAAAGGCAGGGTGACCATGCGGTTGGTAGCACCCACATACTTCATGATCTCGATCTCGCGGCGGCGCGCAAAAACGCTCAGACGGATGGTGCTGCCCACCGTGATGATGCTGACCACCATCAGCACCATCACGATCATGCGACCACCCTTGGTGACTGCCTTCTGGATCTCCACAAAGACATTGGTCATCTCCACCGGAGCAGCAACGCTAACAACGCCCGGGATGGCCTGCATCTTCACGCTCATGCTTTCCATCTGGGTCAGATCGCTCAGGGTGACCCGGTAGTTGGCCTTAAAGGGATTGTCGGTCTCAAATTCATCCCACAGGGAGGAATAATCCTGCATATAACCGCGGTAGGTGTCGAGCACGTCCTGCTTGGAAACGTACTGCACCCCACTGACCCCCGGCATAGCCGAAAGGGTCTCGCCTACCTGCGCGGCGGTGGCATCATCACATTCGGGGTCCAGATAGACCACCGTCTCGTTCTGGCTGCCCAGATAGGCCACCATGCTGCCCACATTCACCTCGGCCAGACTGGCAAAGATATTCAGGGTCATACACACGCTCAGGGAAGCGATGCAGGCAATGGTCATAGCCCAGTGCTTGCCCAAGTTGCGCACACCGCGCCGGGTAAGGAAAAAGATGGTAGAGGGACGCATCATACGGCAGCCACCTCCTTTTTGGCAGCGGACGCATCATCCGCATCAAAGGCGGCAACATCCAGCGAAAGATCGTCCTCGGCGGCGGCCACGGGGTCTGCGGGCACGTCCGAGACGATGCGGCCATGGCTCAGGGTAACCACACGCTGATGGAAGCGGTGCACCAGCTCGTGCTCGTGGGTGACCACCAGCACCGTGATGCCCATTTTGCTCACCCGCTCCAGCAGCTGCATCATTTCCAGGCTCAGCTCCGGGTCAATGTTGCCGGTAGGCTCGTCCGCGATGACCAGCTTGGGGTTATGCACCAGCGCACGCGCCACAGCCACACGCTGCTGCTCACCGCCGGAAAGGGTATCCGGGTAGCACTTGGCCTTATCCTCCAGATGCACCAGCTCCAGAATGTACTCCACGCGGGGACGGATCTCCTTGCGGGGCACGTTGAGGACGTGCATGGCAAAGGCCACATTCTCGTACACGGTCATACTGGGGATCAGCCGGAAGTCCTGAAAGATGATGCCCATCTGACGGCGCAGGTAAGGGATCTTGTGGCGGCGCAGCTTGGCTACGTCCTTGCCCAGTACAGTCACCTTGCCGGAGGTAGGCAGTGCCTCCCGCAAAATCAGCTTGAGCAGGGTGGATTTGCCTGCGCCGGAGTGACCCAGCAGAAAGACGAACTCGCCTTCATCCACATGGAAGTTGATATCCTCCAGCGCAAGGCGGCCACCCTTTTTGTATTCTTTGGAAACGTGTTCAAAATCGATCATGGAATCGTATTAGCTCCTGACATCAAGATTTTTGACGGTCAAGACAGCCCGTCCGCAGCCTGTACTGCAAAAAGAACCGGCCAGCATCGGTTTCGAGCGGCCGGTTCGGCGCCGGCGGGGCAAAACCCGCACAGCAAAATATCAGTATTTGGCCGGGTTGTTGGACAGGTATTTCTTTACCATCAGCGCTACCTTAAAGACGATAGCGTCGTCGAACTCACGCAGATCCAGACCGGTCAGCTTTTTGATCTTTTCCAGACGATACACCAGCGTGTTGCGGTGGACGAACAGGCCGCGGCTGGTCTCGGAGACGTTCAGGTTGTTCTCGAAGAAGCGCTGGATGGTGAACAGGGTCTCCTGGTCCAGGCTCTCGATGCTGCCCTGCTTGAACACTTCGCGCAGGAACATCTCGCAGACCGTGGTGGGCAGCTGGTAGATCAGACGTGCGATGCCCAGATTGTCGTAGCGGATGATCTGCTTCTCGGTGTCGAACACCTTGCTGACCTCCATGGCGATCTGTGCTTCCTTAAAGGAAGTAGCCAGGTCCTTCACGTTGGCGATGGGGGTGCCGATGCCCACGACAGCCTTGATGTAATGCTCGCCGGACAGGGTGTCCACGATGCTGGCGGCCAGCTTCTCCATATCGGTGCGGTCGATGCCCTTGCGGATCTCCTTGACCAGGACGGTGTCCGTCTCGCTGATGTTGAAGACGAAGTCCTTCTGCTTGTCGGGGAACAGGCTGCTCACCACGTCATAAGCGGAAATGTCGCCGCCGCTGGTCACGCGGACGATGAACACCACGCGGGAGACGTCGGTGGCAAAGTGGAGCTCACGGGCCTTGGCGTAGATGTCGCCGGGCAGGATGTTGTCCAGCACCACGTTCTTGATAAAGTTGGCTTTGTCGAACTTCTCGTCGTGATACTGCTTGATGCTCTGCAGGCTGATGGACAGCACAGCGGCAAACTGGCCCGCAGTCTCGTCCGCACCTTCCACAAAAACGGCATAATCGTTATGCTTTGCGCTGGAGAACTGCTGGTAGGTGTAGCCATCCCGCACGAAGCGGTCACCGGCCGTCAGACGCTCTGCCATAAAGCCCTCGCGCACCTCGCCGATCAGATTCAGCTCCGAGCAAGAGATGACAGCGCCGGTCTCATCCACCACGCCGACCACGCGGTCGATCGCGTCCTTCATCTGGTAGATCACGCTCTGAAATACTCTATTGGCCATAAATGGATACCCCTTTTCCTCTCTTGTGCAAACCGCAGGTGGGCTGGATTGTGATTTTTAACAATTTCGCCGCATTACATTTTATATTTTACACAAAAGAATTTACTTTTGCAACATATTTCACCAAAAAAAATTCTTCTTTCTTGGTGAAATTATCTTTCGGGGTCATTTTCGGGCCAAAAAGGGCCTTTCTGCGTGGTTCTGAGGGCTATTTTACCGGTAAAATGTGATACTTTTTTGAAAACCGGGTGAAAAGCAGTCCTTTACCCCGTGGTAATTTTCGCCACCTCGTCGGCTGTCAGCTCCCGCCACTGGCCCGGGGCAAGGCTCTCGTCCAGCGCAAGCCCGCCGATGGCGTCCCGGTGCAGGGCGTTGACGCCCGCACCGTAGACGCCGAACATCCGCTTGATCTGATGATACACGCCCTGCCTGAGCAGGACGCGGACCGTCAGCCCGTCGGGGGTGAGGGCGGACACTTCCGCCGGCGAAAGGGCCGTGCCGTCGGCAAGGGTAACGCCCGAGGCAAAGCCGGCCTTCATCTCTTCCGTCAGCGGGGTGTCGATGACGACGGTGTAGGTCTTGGAGACATGGCGTTTAGGCGCGAGGATGTCGTGGGCAAAGCCGCCGTCGTCCGTCAGCAGAACGAAACCGGTGCTGGTCTTGTCCAGCCGCCCCGCCGGGAACAGCTCCCGCCGGGGATAGGCATCCCCCACCAGATCCACGACCGTCGTGTCCCGCTTGTCGGTGGAGGCGCTGACGACGCCCTCGGGCTTGTTGAGCATGAGGTAGACGAACTGTCGGTAGGCCAGCGCTTTGCCGTCCACAGCCACGGCGTCAGCCTCTTTCAGCTGGGTGTCCCCTTTCCTGCAGACCGCGCCGTTGACCGTGACGCGGCCTTTCGCCAGCAGTGCCTTCGCCTCGCTCCGGGTGCATTGGGCCGTCTCGGCTAAATATTTATCGAGTCGCATGAAAACTCCTTCTGTGTGCAGAAAAGAGGCCGTTGCCTGCGGCAACAGCCTCTTTTCCTGTAAAATCACGTTCAGACGCTCAGGTTTGCGTGCTGTTCCACAGCATCCGGGTTGGCGTCAAAGATGGGCTTGAGGATGTGAGCGATGAACTCCTCCACCTGCTGGGGAGCGCGGCCCACAAAGTTCTCCGGCACAAGGCCCGCCACGATCTCCTCCTTGGTCAGACCAAAGGCCGGGTCGGCGGCGATGCGGTCCACCATGTCGTTGGGCAGACCCTCTTCCTTGACCTGCTTGCCGGCGGCGATGGCGTGCTGGCGCAGACGCTCGTGGAGCTCCTGACGGTTGCCGCCCTTCTCCACGGCCTGCATCATGATGTTCTCGCTGGCCATGAAGGGCAGCTCGGCCATCAGGCGGCTGCGCACGACCTTCGGGTAGACCACGAGGCCGTCGGTGACGTTGAGCATGATGTTCAGGATGGCGTCGGCGGCGAGGAAGCCCTCAGCCATGGCAACGCGCTTGTTGGCGCTGTCGTCCAATGTGCGCTCGAACCACTGCGTACCGGTGGTGAAGCTGGGGTTGAGCACATCCACCATCAGGTAGCGGCTCAAAGCGCAGATGCGCTCGCAGCGCATAGGGTTGCGCTTGTAAGGCATGGCGGAGGAACCGATCTGGTTCTTCTCAAACGGCTCTTCCATCTCCTTGAAGTTGGCCAGCAGGCGCAGGTCGGTGGCGAACTTCATGCAGCTCTGGCCGATGCCGGCCAGTGCGTTGAGGATGAAGGCATCCACCTTGCGGCTGTAGGTCTGGCCGGACACCGGGATGACGGCCTCGCTGTCGAAGCCCATCTCCTCGGCGATGGAAGCATCCACGGCGCGGATCTTGTCGGCATCGCCCTTGAACAGCTCCATAAAGGAAGCCTGGGTGCCGGTGGTACCCTTGACGCCGCGCAGCTGCAGGGTAGCCAGACGGTGGTCGATCTCGCTGAGGTCCATCACCAGCTCGTTGGCCCACAGGGTAGCGCGCTTGCCCACGGTGGTGGGCTGGGCGGGCTGGCAGTGGGTGTAGGCCATGCAGGGCATATCCTTATACTCCTCGGCGAACTTTGCCAGCTTTGCCAGCACGCCGATGAGCTTCTTGCGCACCAGCTCGAGGCCCTGACGCATCACGATGATGTCGGTGTTGTCGCCGACATAGCAGCTGGTGGCACCCAGATGGATGATGCCTGCCGCCTTGGGACACTGCTGACCGTAGGCGTAGACATGGCTCATGACGTCGTGGCGCACCAGCTTCTCCCGCTCGATGGCGACTTCATAGTTGATGTCGTCCACATGAGCTTCCAGCTCGGCCACCATCTCGGGGGTGATATTGGTCAGGCCCTGCTTCATCTCGGCCCGGGCCAGCGCCACCCACAGGCGGCGCCAGGTGCGGAACTTGTTGTCGTCCGAGAAGATGTACTGCATCTCATCGGAGGCATAACGGGTGGAAAAAGGGCTGATATAACGGTCATGCTGAGACATGAAGATGTCCTCCTTGGGTAAGTTTTACGAAACCTCAACCTCTCAGTCTCGCTCCGCTCGACAAGGCCGGGTTGCGGCACCCAGCATCCGCTGCGCATTGCGCACGTCTTGCTGGCCGCTGCCCCAACAACGACTCCCTGTTTCCGCCACTGGCGGCGGTCGTCGTTGTTGCCCCTACAGAGGGGAGCCTCTGGCGAAGAGAGAAAGCTTTACGAAATGCCAAAGCCTCCCCTCGTTAGGGGAGGTGGCATTGCGAAGCAATGACGGAGAGGTTTTTTCCTATTTTACCATCAAATCTTGAAATAGTCCACGCCGCCCTCGAAAATAGGCTGATACTTGTCGCCGGTGACGTTCTTGTACAGGTACTCGCCGCTGCGCTCCGAATGGCCCATCTTGCCGAAGACACGGCCATCCGGGCTGGTGATGCCCTCGATGGCGAGGACGGAGCCGTTGGGGTTGTACTTCATGTCCATGCTGGGGCTGCCGTCCTGATCGACGTACTGGGTCGCGATCTGGCCGTTGGCGATGAGGGTGTCCAGCACGCTCTGAGGTGCCACGAAGCGGCCCTCACCGTGGCTGATGGCCACGGTGTGCTGGTCACCCACGCTGCACTTGGACAGCCAGGGGCTGCCGGTGGAGGCGATGCGGGTGCGCACCAGCATACTCTGGTGGCGGCCGATGGTGTTGAAGGTCAGGGTCGGGTCGCAGGCCGTGATGGGGCGGATGTCGCCGTAAGCGGCCAGACCCAGCTTGATGAGGGCCTGGAAGCCGTTGCAGATGCCCAGCATCAGACCATCCCGGTGCTGCAGCAGGTCGCGGACTGCCTCAGTGACCGCAGGATTGCGGAAGAAGGAAGCGATGAACTTTGCACTGCCGTCCGGCTCGTCGCCGCCGGAGAAGCCGCCGGGCAGCATGATGATCTGGCTCTCGTTGATGGCCTTGACCAGTGCCTCGCAGCTGGCGGTGACGTCAGCGGGGGTCAGGTTGCGGATGACCAGCACCTCGGGGTCCGCACCGGCGCGGGCAAAGGCATGGGCGGTGTCGTACTCGCAGTTGGTGCCCGGGAAGACCGGGATGATGACCTTCGGCTTTGCCACGCCGATCTTGGGCGCAGCGGGGGCGGTCAGGCTGCCGTTGATCTTCTCGACGGCGGGGCCGGCCTTGCGGTAGGGATAGACGGGCTCGAGCTTGCTCTCCCAGATCTCCTGCAGCTGAGCCATATCCAGCTTGTCGCCGCAGCACTCGAAGGTGTAGTCTGCGGTGGTCTCGCCCAGCAGCTCACCAGCCGGGGCGTCAGAGACCATCTCCAGCACGATGGAGCCGTACATGGGGGCAAACATCTCGGCGGTGGTCATGTTGGTCATCATCTTGAAGCCGATGCGGTTGCCCAGACCCATCTTGAAGAGAGCCTCGGCCAGACCGCCATAGCCCACAGAGGAAGCAGCGGCCACCATGCCATCTTCCATCATCTGCTCAACTTTCTTGTAGTTGGCCTTCAGGGAGAAGAAGTTGGGACAGCCGGTCTCGGGGTCCAGGATGGGCCGGATGAGGACGACGGTGCTCTCAGGCTTCTTGAACTCGGTGGAGACGACGCGGCCGGCCTTGCCGATGGCGGTGGCGAAGGACACCAGCGTGGGAGGAACATCCAGCTGCTCGAAGGAGCCGGACATGCTGTCCTTACCGCCGATGGAGGCGATGCCGAGGCCGATCTGCGCGTCCAGTGCGCCCAGCAGAGCGGCCAGCGGCTTGCCCCAGCGCTCCGGGGAAGTGCCAAGGCGCTCGAAGTACTCCTGGAAGGTCAGGTAGGCGTCCTCATAGCGGAAGCCGGAGGCCACCAGCTTGGTCACACTCTCGACGACGGCCATCCGTGCGCCCACATACTGGTTGGCGCTCATGAGGTAGGGGTTGTAGCCCCATGCCATGCCGGAGCAGGTGTTGGTCTCGCCGTCCACGGGCAGCTTTGCGACCATGGCGTTCTGGGGGGTCAGCTGGCATGCGCCGCCGAAGGGCATCAGCACGGTGGCCGCGCCGATGGTGGAGTCGAACCGCTCAGAAAGGCCCTTCTTGCTGCAGACGTTCAAATCGCCCACCATGTTCTTCATCTTCTGCTCGAAGGTCACGCCGGCCCACTGGGGCTGCCAGACAGTCCCCTTCTCGATGTGGACGTTCTGGTGCTTCTCAGCGCCGTTGGAGTTCAGGAACTCGCGGCTGATGTTGACGATGGACTTGCCGTTCCACACCATGTTCAGGCGCTTTTCCTCGGTGACCTTTGCCACGGGGGTGGCCTCAAGGTTCTCCTCGGTGGCGATGGCGATGAACTTGTCCACGTCCTCAGGGGCCAGAGCCACGGCCATACGCTCCTGGCTCTCGCTGATGGCCAGCTCGGTGCCGTCGAGGCCGTCATACTTCTTGGTGACCTTGTTCAGGTCGATATACAGGCCGTCGGCCAGCTCGCCGATGGCGACAGAGACGCCGCCGGCACCGAAGTCGTTGCAGCGCTTGATCATCTTGCAGGCGTCCTCGCGGCGGAACAGGCGCTGCAGCTTGCGCTCGATGGGGGCGTTGCCCTTCTGGACCTCAGCACCGCAGTGCTCGAGGCTGTCCAGTTTGTGGGCCTTGGAGGAACCGGTGGCGCCGCCGATGCCGTCGCGGCCGGTGCGGCCGCCCAACAGAACGATGACGTCGCCGGGAGCGGGGCATTCGCGGCGGACGTGGGAAGCGGGCGTTGCGCCCACAACAGCGCCGATCTCCATCCGCTTTGCCACATAGCCGGGATGATAGATCTCATCCACCTGACCGGTAGCAAGGCCGATCTGGTTGCCGTAGGAGGAATAACCGGCGGCAGCGGTGGTCACCAGTTTGCGCTGGGGCAGCTTGCCGGGCAGGGTCTCACTGACGGGCTTGAGGGGGTCGCCTGCGCCGGTGACGCGCATGGCCTGATAGACGTAGCTGCGGCCGGACAGCGGGTCGCGGATCGCACCGCCGATGCAGGTAGCAGCGCCGCCGAAAGGCTCGATCTCCGTCGGGTGGTTGTGGGTCTCGTTTTTGAAGAGGAACAGCCAGTCCTCATCCTTGCCGTTGACGTCGCACTTGATCTTCACGGTGCAGGCGTTGATCTCCTCGGACTCGTCGAGGTTCTTCAGGATGCCCTGCTTTTTCAGTTCCTTGGCACCGATGGTGGCCAGGTCCATCATGCAGCGGGGCTTGTTCTCGCGGCCAAGGTCGGCGCGCATGGCCATGTAGCGGTCGAAGGCCTCCTGCACCACGGCATCGTCGATCTGGACGTCGTCCAGAATGGTTCCGAAGGTGGTGTGGCGGCAGTGGTCCGACCAGTAGGTGTCGATCATCTTGATCTCGGTGATGGTCGGGTCGCGCTTCTCCGAGCGGAAATACTCCTGGCAGAACTTGATGTCGCCCAGGTCCATGGCGAGGCCCTTCTCGTCGATGAACTTTTTCAGGCCCGCCTCATCCAGCTCGTTGAAGCCGTCCAGCACCTCCACTTCGGTGGGGATGGGATACTCCATCTTCAGGGTAGCCCTGGTGTCCAGCGAAGCCTCGCGGGCCTCCACCGGGTTGATGACGTATTTCTTAATCTCAGCCACCTGCTCATCGGTCAGGGTGCCTTCCAGCAGGTAGACGCGGGCAGAGCGCACCAGCGGGCGGTCGCCCTGGCTGATGAGCTGGATGCACTCGGCGGCAGAGTCGGCGCGCTGGTCGAACTGGCCGGGCAGATACTCCACGGCGAAAGACACGCCGTCGGAGACGGGCAGCTCTGCATAGGTGTTATCCACCGGCGGCTCACTGAACACGGTGGGGACGCACTGCTCAAACAGAGCCTCGTCGATGCCCTCCACGTCGTAGCGGTTGAGCAGACGCAGACCGTTCAGCTCCTTGATGCCCAGCAGAGAGACGAGCTCATTGCGCAGGCTCTGGGCCTCGCCGTCGAAGCCGGGTTTCTTTTCAACATAGATACGATATACCATTGGGAAATCCCCCTTGTTGTCAGCCCTCTCAGTCACCTTCGGTGACAGCTCCCCCAAAGGGGGGGCCACTGGCGTGCCGGTCAGGCCGCACAGCCTGAGAGGAGTTTTATTTTACCAGAAACAGAAGTGCTCCGCTGTCCAGATTCACGACATCTTAACAAGTATTATTGTTCAGAAGCCGCTTTTCTTGACAACAGCGCACTGTATTTTGCGGCATATATGCTTTCAGCAGTCAGCTCAGAGCTTCCCGGCCTGCCAAAGCCTCTCCCCTTGGGAGAGGTGGCATTGCGAAGCAATGACGGAGAGGGCAGGCCCGGTGCGACAAAGCCGCCGCAAAGCGATAAACAGACCCTTCGTCAGAGCGATGCTATCGCCATGCCTGCGCATCTTTGTCAGCATCCTTGCCCTCTCAGTCACCTTCGGTGACAGCTCTCCCAAAGGGAGAGCCTTCAGAGCTGCATTTACTGCTTCTCTGCCAGCGCTTTCAGCGCCCGCATCCCGATGTCGGTGCGCTTGTGCAGCTTGTCGAAGTGGATGTGCTCCGCCGCCTCGTAGGCGATGGAGATGGCGCGGGGCAGGCCGGGCGCGGTGGCCGTCACACCCAGCACACGGCCGCCGTTGGTGACGAGCTGGCCGTCCTCGGTGATGGCCGTGCCGGAGTGGTAGACCGTGACGTTCGGCTCATCGGGCAGCTGGCCGTCCACGAGGCCGGTGATGGGCTTGCCCTTCTCGTAGGCCACCGGGTAGCCGCCGGAAGCGAGGATGACGCAGGCAGCAGCGCCGTCGGAGAACCTGACCTCGGTGTCGGCCAGCGTCCCCTCGGTGCAGGCGGTCATGACCTTGAGCAGGTCGCTTTCCAGCAGGGGCAGCACCACCTGCGTCTCAGGGTCGCCGAAGCGGCAGTTGTACTCGATGACCTTCGGGCCGTCCGGGGTGAGCATCAGGCCGAAGTAGAGGCAGCCCTTGAAGGGGCAGCCCTCGGCGTTCATGGCCTTGATGGTGGGCAGGAAAATTTTCTCCATGCACTCGGCAGCGATGGCCGGAGTGTAATAGGGGTTCGGCGCGACGGTACCCATGCCGCCGGTGTTCAGGCCGGTGTCGTGGTCGTTGGCGCGCTTGTGGTCCATGGAGGACACCATGGGCTTGACCACCTTGCCGTCGGTGAAGCTCAGCACACTGACCTCGGGGCCGGTGAGGAACTCTTCCACCACGACGTGGTTGCCGGAAGCGCCGAACTTTTTGTCCAGCATGATCTCCTTGACGCCCTCGGCGGCCTGCTCTTCGTTCTCGCAGATGAGCACGCCCTTGCCCAGTGCAAGGCCGTCGGCCTTGATGACCACCGGGTATTTGCCCTCAGCCTTGATATACTCCATGACCTTAGCGGGGTCGTCGAAGGTCTCATACTTCGCGGTGGGGATGCCGTACTTCTTCATGAGGTCTTTCGAGAAGACCTTGGATGCCTCGATGCGGGCAGCGGCCTTGTCCGGGCCGAAAGCCGGGATGCCGACTGCCGCCAGCGCATCCACCATGCCCAGTGCCAGCGGGTCGTCCTGAGCCACCACGACGTAGTCGAACTTTTCCGTCTCCGCAAAGCCGACCATCGTTTCCACATCGGTGGCCTTGATGTTGACGCAGTGGGCGTCATAGCCGATGCCGCCGTTGCCGGGCGCACACCAGACTTCGCCGCAGTCGGGGCTCTTCTTCAATGCCTTGATGATGGCGTGCTCGCGTCCGCCGCCGCCAACGACTAAGATTTTCTTGCTCATTTTCACGCACCTCATAACTCAACCTCTCCGTCACGGCTGACGCCGTGCCACCTCCCCTACCGAGGGGAGGCTTTGGCATTTCGGAAAGCTTTATCTCTTCGCCAGAGGCTCCCCTCGCTAGGGGAGCTGTCGAGCAAAGCGAGACTGAGAGGTTTTCTTTTTAGTGATGGAACAGCCGGATGCCGCAGAATGCCATTGCGATGCCGTACTTGTTGCAGGTGTCGATGACCTGCTGGTCGCGGATGGAGCCGCCGGGCTGGACGATGGCCGTCACGCCGGAACGGCGTGCGCGCTCGATGTTGTCGCCGAAGGGGAAGAATGCATCCGAGCCGAGGCAGACGCCGGTGACATGGCTCAGGTACTCTTTCTTTTCCTCAGCGGTCAGCGGCTCGGGCTGACGGGTGAAGGTCTCGGCCCAGACGTCGTCGCCGATGACATCCTCGGGGGTGTCGCCGATGTAAACATCAATGGCGTTGTCCCGGTTGGGCTTTGCCACATCGTCGCGGAAGGGCAGCTCCAGCACCTTCGGCATATGGCGCAGCTGCCAGTTGTCGGCCTTCTGGCCTGCCAGACGGGTGCAGTGGATGCGGCTCTGCTGGCCGGCACCCACGCCGATGGTCTGGCCGCCTGCGGTGTAGCAGACGCTGTTGGACTGGGTGTATTTCAGGGTGATGAGGGCAATGATGAGGTCGCGCTTCTGCTCCTCGGTCACAGTCTTGTTCTCGGTGACCCAGTTGGTCAGCATGGTGTCGGCGTTGATGGCCAGCTCGTTGCGGCCCTGCTCGAAGGTGATGCCGTAGACCTGCTTGTGCTCCACGGGGTTCGGCTTATAGGCCGGGTCGATGGCGACCACATTGTAATTGCCCTTCTTCTTGCCGGCGAGGATGGTCAGTGCCTCCGGCTCATAGCCCGGGGCGATGATGCCGTCAGACACTTCGTGCTGGATGAGCTTTGCAGTCGGCACATCGCAGACATCAGAGAGGGCGATCCAGTCGCCGAAGGAGGACATCCGGTCCGCACCGCGGGCGCGGGCATAAGCGCAGGCCAGCGGCGAAAGCTCCATGTCCGGAGCGATGTGGTACATCTTCCGCTCCACATCGGTCAGGGGCAGGCCCAGGGCGGCACCCGCCGGGGAGACGTGCTTGAAAGAAGCGGCAGCGGGCAGGCCGCAGGCCTCCTTCAGCTCCTTGACCAGCTGGATGGAGTTCAGGGCATCCAGAAAATTGATGTAGCCGGGCTTGCCGTTCAGGACGGTGACGGGCAGGTCAGAGCCATCCTCCATATAGATGCGGCTGGGCTTCTGGTTGGGGTTGCAGCCGTACTTCAGTGCGAGTTCATTCATTGGTGCATCCTCCTTGTGTCTTAGGTTATTCTTCCTCGGCGTCGAGCTTTTTGAGCAGTTCCAGCTCTTCGGGCAGCAGCTCCGGCTCCTCGGGGTCGTCGAGGTCGCTGCACACAGCGTCGTATTTGTTGAAGATCATGTCGCCGCTCTCGCCGGTCTCCAGGTCGATGACCCGGGCGAAGAGGCTGACTTTGTTGTCGGGGTTCAGGTTCTGCCACAGGCCGTGGGCGAAGTCGCCGATGGTGCGGGGGCAGGCGAAGCGGAGCGGTTCCCCCTCAAAGCTGGGGATGGGATTGCCGTTGTGCTTGTAGGTGCTGATGAAGTGGCCTTCACCGGCCACGGGCTGGGGGTAGTCGAAGAAATAGCGCTGGACGCTCTCACCGTTGCCGTCGGCAGACTTGAGGATGCTCATCTGGTAGCTGCCGTCTGCGTACACCACAGCGGAGATGCGGGGGGTGTAGTTGGGCTCGTCCGGCTCAAAGGTGCGGGTGCGCAGAGCGTCGGCGAAGCTCTTGCCCCGGCTCATCTCGTCAAAGATGGTGTCGGTCTGGTCGCCGTTGGTGACGATATGGGTCTTGCCGAGGGTCAGCACGGGGTTATAAATGATGAGGCTGGGATCCTCGAGCTTGGCCGGGTCGGCAGCCATGGTGCAGATGCCGCCGCGCTCCGGCACCGGGTCGAAGACGCGGTTGCGGCTGTTCTCGCTGCGGCCCATGATGAAATAGCCGATGAACATCTGACGGCCATCCGGAGCCTTTGCCACCGCGATGCCGCGGCCGGGGTACTCGTTCGCAGCCAGATATTCGTTCAGGTTGATCTTCTCCATTGTTATTCTCCTATTACGGAACTCCCCCAGTCGCCTGCGGCGACAGCCCCCTCGGAGAGGGAGCCTCAAGCCTCCCTCCTTGAGGGAGGTGGCACGCCGTCAGGCGTGACGGAAGGAGTTTTTACTTTATCTCTCCGCTGCACACCATTGCCACAGCCTTCGGCAGCAGCTTCCATTCAGCCTGCTCCATCACACGCTTCTGCAGCACCTCGGGGGTGTCGCCGGGCAGGATGTCCACAGCCTTCTGCAGCAGGATAGGCCCGCCGTCGCACTCCTCATTGACGAAGTGGACGGTAGCGCCCGTCACCTTGCAGCCCCGGGCCAGCGCGGCCTCGTGGGGGCGCAGGCCGTACATTCCCGGCCCGCAGAAGGACGGGATGAGGGCGGGGTGGATATTCAGGATGCGGCGGGGATAGGCCTCGATGACGCTGGGGCCTAACACAGACAAAAAGCCCGCCAGGACCACAAGGTCAATGTGATGTTCTTTCAGCGTTTTCAGCAGTGCGGCGTCAAAATCCTCACTGGAAGCGTAATCCTTCCGGCGGACCACCACACCCTCAACGCCCGCCTTGGCGGCGCGTTCCAGCGCGTAGACGCCGGGTTTGGAGGCCACGACAAGCCTGATCTTGCCGCTGGGGTTCTCGCCCCGGGCCTCGCTGTCCAGCAGCGCCTGCAAATTGGTGCCGCCGCCGGACACTAACACTGCAATGTTCAGCACAGCTCGACACCCTCACCTTCTGCGATGACGCCCAGACGGTAAGCCTCGGGCTCGCCGTTGGCATGGAGGATCTCCAGTGCCTTGTCGGCCTGCTCAGCGGGGACGGTCAGCACCATGCCGACGCCCATGTTGAAGGTGTTGAACATATCGTGCTCGGAGATATTGCCGGTCTTCTGCATCAGGTGGAAGAGGGCCGGGGTGCGGACGTCCTCCTTCTTGATGCGGGCGCAGCAGCCCTTCTTCAGGCTGCGGGGGATATTCTCGTAGAAGCCGCCGCCGGTGATGTGAGAGATGCCCTTGACATCCACTTCCTCCAGCACTTTCAGCACAGGCTTGACGTAGATCTTGGTGGGAGCCAGCAGGGCCTCGCCGAGGGTCTTGCCGCCCAGCTCTGCGGGGGCCGTCTTCAAGACGGCGGGGTCGCCGTCGATGTCAAAAATTTTGCGCACCAGCGAGAAACCGTTGGAATGGACGCCGGTGGAGGGCAGGGCGATGATGACATCGCCGGGCTTCATGGTCTCGTTATTGAGGATCTTTTCCTTGTCCACAACGCCCACGGTGAAGCCGGCCAGATCGTACTCGTCCTCCGGCATCATGCCCGGGTGCTCAGCGGTCTCGCCGCCCACCAGAGAGCAGTCAGCCTGGACGCAGCCCTCGGACACGCCCTTGACGATCTCGGCGATCTTCTCGGGGATGTTGCGGCCGCAGGCGATGTAGTCGAGGAAGACCAGCGGCTTTGCACCGGCGCAGATGACGTCATTGACGCACATCGCCACGCAGTCGATGCCGATGGTGTCGTGCTTGTCCATGATCATGGCGATCTTCAGCTTGGTGCCGACGCCGTCGGTGCCGGAGATGAGGACGGGGTGCTTGTAGCCGGTGCAGTCCAGCTCAAACAGGCCGCCGAAGCCGCCCAGACCACCGATGCAGTGCTCGTTCATGGTGCGGGCCACATACTGCTTCATGAGTTCGACCGAACGATAGCCGGCGGTGATGTCCACACCTGCGGCTGCATAGCTTTCCGAATAGCTCTTTTCCATTGTTACTCTCCTAACTTTTTCTCGTCCTTGGGACGGTCATTCAGGTGGCGTTCATGAATATCGGTGGAAAGCACCTCTTCCGGCTTCACGGCGTATTTGCCGGTGAAGCAGGCGGTGCAGAAGCCGCAGTTGGCGTTCTGGGCCAGCTGGACGACGTGCTCCGTGGAGAGGTAGCCCAGCGTGTCGGCGCCAATGATCTCGTTGATCTGGTCCACCGTGCGGCCGGTAGCGACCAGAAGCTTCTGGTCGGGGATGTCGGTGCCAAAGTAGCAGGGATATTTGAAGGGGGGTGCCGAAACGCGGAAGTGAACTTCCTTTGCTCCGGCGTCCCGCAGCAGCTTGATGATGCGGGCAGAGGTGGTGCCGCGCACGATGGAGTCATCCACCAGCACGACCCGCTTGCCCTTGACGGTGCTGGTCACGACGTTCAGCTTGATGCGGACGCTGTTCTCGCGCTGCTTCTGGCTGCCCTGGATAAAGGTGCGGCCGATGTACTTATTTTTAATAAAGCCGATGCCGTAGGGAATGCCGCTCTCCTGAGAGTAGCCAAGGGCGGCATCGAGGCCGGAGTCCGGCACACCGATGACCACATCGGCCTCCACGGGGTGTTCCTGAGCCAGGAAGCGGCCAGCCTGCTTGCGGGCCTCATGCACCGAGCTGCCCTCGATGATGCTGTCGGGGCGGGCGAAGTAGATGAACTCGAAGACGCACATCTGGCGGTCGGGACGGCCGCAGTGGTCTTTGATGGAGCGCAGCTCACCGGTCTTGGTGTCGGTGATGACGATCTCGCCGGGCTCCACGTCCCGCAGCAGGGTCGCACCCACGGCATCCAGCGCGCAGCTCTCACTGGCAAAGACGTAGCCGCCGCCCGGCAGGGTGCCGATGCAGAGAGGGCGATAACCGCGGGGGTCACGGGCGGCAATGAGCTTAGTGGCCGACATGACCACGAGGCTGTAGGCACCTTCGAGGACGTCCATCGTCTTGCTGATGGCGATCTCGATGCTGCCCATCCGCAGGCGGTTGCGGGTGACGAGGTAGCAGATGACCTCGGTATCGGAGGAACCATGGAAGATGGCGCCCTCGTTTTCCAGCTGGCGGCGCAGCTCCAGAGCGTTGGTCAGATTGCCGTTGTGGCAGAGGGCCATGGTACCCCGGCCATGGCGGACGATCATGGGCTGGGCGTTGGCCCGGATGCGGCTGCCGGAGGTGGCGTAGCGGACATGGCCGGTGGCCATGTGGGCCGTGGGCTTTGCCAGCGAGCCCAGCACCGCCGGGGTGAACACCTCATTGACAAGGCCGAGGTCCCGGTGGCCGTTGATGACACCGTCGTCGTTCACGGCGATGCCGCAGCTCTCCTGTCCGCGATGCTGCAGCGCGTACAGGGCCGAGTAGGCGGCAGCGGCCACGTCCTCGGTGCCGGCACGGTCATAGATGCCGAAAACGCCGCACTCTTCATGAAGCGGGTATGCAAAATCAGACATTACAGTTCCTCGATCTCT
>ERZ773108.1111-NODE-1111-length-28372-cov-6.122365_pt1 | contig 28372 bp, 40 predicted proteins | sample MGYA00580570_ERZ773108 | MGnify/ENA primary metagenome ERZ773108 (study PRJEB29015, sample SAMEA2737840) | human gut metagenome | biome: human gut; feature: human-associated habitat; material: faeces | place: China | collected 2012 ...
TTCTTTTCGGTCGATACAATGTCTGTCAGCGCTTATATGATTGAAGCAGTTGCCAAGAAAGGTGGTGAGAAGATTAAGGTACAACTTAGAAAGTTTGATGAAGTACCTTTGAAATTCCCAAATGCAGAGAATCTGATTGAGAACAAACCGGTAGAGCCTGTTATGACTCATGTTCAATATCAAAGTGTATTTGACACAGCTGAAAGATTTAACACAGTTATGAAGTTTGTACATAAGGTTTATGATTGTTCAGACTGTTGTGAAGCTGTAGGTCCTGGCTGTCCTTCGATTCCTGAAATTCAAGCTATTTCACCTGTTGAAGGAACAAATTACATTGCTGTTGTGATACAGGGAGTATCAAAACTTTATGTTGTTAATGAAGGAGTCAATCCTCTTGAATTGATGACTAAGTTTAATAACACTTATGGTCAGGAAAGATGGGAAGTTGTAAACACTTGTTTAACTCCTCTCGAGCCGATTTTGAAAGTAGCGCAGGATTTAGGTCAATATGACCTTGTTACGGATTCTGCTCTTTATAAGAGACATGCTTCTGATAAGTTCTGGGTAACTGATACAGTTCTTGTTGCAGATTCTGCTGATTTGATTGATAAGTTCATTAGATTGACAGATTCTCTTGAACAGATTGAACAAATTAAGAGTGCAACAGAAGGATTTAAGAAGGTAAGAATAGCAGTTGCTGACTCTAAAGAAGTTATCGACTGCGATAAAGATATGAAATCAATCTATCCTAAGAAGATAGTAGATTTCAAAGGTAAGACAAACATCCGGCTATATCTTGCATAAGATTAGTTATTAAGTTGTTTGACTAAGGAGAGCATGTGATATGTTCTCCTTTTCGTATTTTATAGTTGTATAAAATGAATCAAGATGGCTGAAAACGACGCACGATATAGAATTATTAATTATTGTAATGAAAATTATAATATTAGGGAGTTGTATGCTGCAGTAACTGGAAGAGAACCTGGTTTTGGGAAGTGTTATTGTATTTTCCATCAAAATACTGATACTCCTGCAGCTAAAATCTATGGAAATAAGCTCAAGTGTTTTGGAGAATGTAACCGATTGTTTGGTTCTTATGACATTTTAAAGAGGTATTTTCCGGAAGAGATTGAAAAGATTAAACAGTCATTGAGGATTCCTGATATTCAAGAAAAGAGAGTTAAGAAGACACTTAAAACAATCTCAAGACAAGACCTTGATTTAAGTAGTCCAATTTCAGACATAATAACAAAAATATTAAATTCTTATGACGAAGATTAGGTTTAATGATGGGCACCCATCAATTGATGTTAAGATTCTCGTTAAGGCAGAATCTATAATCCTTGCAAAGGATGAGGAAGATCATTTTGTTTTAATTAAACGATCAAAGGTTGATGAAGCTCCTGAAGTAGATTTCTCTGATGAGTTAGAAGGAATTGAATCAGAGATTGTTGATGAGGAAACAGCTGAGGTTATTATAGCCCAAAGAGACAAAGAGCAGAACGTATAAGTATTATTAATTATCCACGAGTTATCGAGTAAATAACATGTTATCAACAGTTTTAAATGGAAAAAAGCTCAATCTTATTCAGACGGAAAAGGAATTGAGATGGCTCCGAGCTGAAATAGAGAAGTCCAGTACTGTAGGAGTCGATACAGAAACGACTGGGCTGTCTTACATAAAAGACCACATGGTGGGATTATGTATTACAGCCTGTAAACCAATGGAAGGATTTTATATTCCGATTCGTCACGTTATCGGTAATAACTTACCGATTGAGCAAACAATTGAATTAGCTCAATATGCGATAAGTAACAAAACAACCATGTTCTTCAATAGAAACTATGACTTGAACATGTTGGAGAAAGAAGGGTTGTATGTTCCTTATAATGCTAAAATGCATGATGTTCAAGCAATGTGTTGGGAAGCTACAAATGAGAAATTCCCTGCCCTTAAGCCTTTTGTTAGGAATTACCTTAAGTGGAAGATGCTTGATTTTGGAGAAGCGGCAGGTACAGATGAAGATGGAAATGCAAATCACAACTTTGGGGAAACAGACCCTGAACAGTCTTATATTTATGCTGCCCTCGACCCTATTTCAACAGTAGCTTTAGGCAGGCATATGTGGAATACATACCCTTACATTCGTAAAATCTACCCCGTTGATAATCTTGCAACTGAAGCTGTTAGAAGAATGGGTAAAGTTGATGTTCAGATTGATTATAATAGACTTCAAGAGCTTTCAGAAGAAGCAAACATGGAGTTGAGAGGATTGCGTCAACGAATAATTCAGATGGTAGGGTATGAGTTTAATATCGGAAGTAATCGAGATAAGGCTGAAGCTCTTTCTCGTTTTGTGACGCTTTCTATAAAAACAAAGACTGGACAATTTTCTGTAAAGGATGAGGTTCTTCAAGAGATAGATCATCCGCTTGCTCAACTTCTTCTTGATTATTCAAAGAAGTCAAAGTTTATCAATTCTTTTATAAAACCTCTTTCCTTGATGCAGGGAAAAGAAGTACATTTTAATTTTAAAACTGTTGAGGTACCCTGCTTGACTGAAGAGTCAAGTGTTCATATTAAGAATAAAGGAATTGTTTCAGTTAAAGAAGTTTCTGAGGGAGATTTGATTTGGACAAGGTTTGGATGGAAGAAGGTAACGATGGCTGAAAAGCATTATGCTGAAGAGACAATCCAAATCAACATGAAGTCAGGAATTTCTGCAAGAGGTACACTTTGGCACCCGCTCTTAAGAAGGAATAGGGTGAAGAAAGTCTGGACTAAGATGCAGGATTTAAAACATGGACATCAGATAATAACAAATGAATCATGTGAGATATTTCAAAATGACATTGTTCTGAATCCTAAAATGAGGGAAGGAATGAAGTTATTGGAATGTAAAGAAGAGTTAACTCCTGAACTTGCAAGATTGATAGGATTTATTGACGGTGACGGTTCTGTAGTTAAAGATGGTGTAAAACTTTGCTTTAGTATTTATGAGCCTGAATTGATGCATCCATATGTTCATTTAATGATGGATTTGTTCGGAGTTGATGAGCCTAAGAGAAGCGAGAATAAAGAAGATCACACAGTTCAGTATAAGTTTTGCTCTGTTAGACTTGTTGATTATTTCAGGGGAATCGGTTGTAAAGGAAATACCGTTCCAAGTTGCATCTTAAGAGGAGGTCCCGCTATTTGGTTGGAATATTTGAAAGGGTATTGGGATTCTGATGGAACTCTTTGTGAGACGAAAGGAAGATATCAACCGCGATTGAAATCAAAAGTGTTTGGTAGGATGGTTGATGTTCAGAAGATGTTAATGTTCTTGGGGTTTGAAACGCATTTTGCTGCTGTAAGTGTCAACGATAAAAATCCACGATATGAGGTAACTTGTTCAGGAGCTAATTCAAGAAGATTGTTTCAGCAGTTGATTGGAGGATATCTTTATTGCGATAACAAGAGAGAAAGATCTTGCAAGAGAGGACTTGATATTTCATTCAAAGATGAGCATTTTGACATGGTTGATTTTGTTGAAAATATGGAAGGAGCTTATGTCTATCATCTTGAGGTTGAAGATGTTCATGAGTATATTGCGGATGGATTAGTTCATCATAATACAGGCCGCATGGCTGCAGGTCAGGTTCGTGGTAATGATTATTTTGCAAGATTAAATGTACAAGCTTTGCCAAAGAAGAAACTTCACAGATATTTGCACAAGGGCGGTGAATTAGGATATTATCTTGATGATAATCCTGAGGATTCGTGTGGAACTCAAGAGGTAAAAGCAGGATTCCGAGATTGCTTTAAAGCTCCTGATGATTGTTATTTTGTATCTGCTGACTATAGAGGAGAAGAGATTTGTATTGTCGCAGCATTATCTCAAGAGAATACATGGCTTGATGCCATTAATAATGGTGAGGATGTTCACATGGTCTCAGCTAAGAAAGTATTCGGTCTTGCCGATAAAGAAAAGCGTGGAGTTGTGAAGACATGTTCTTTTCTTGTGATTTATGGTGGAGGTGAATTCACTTTGTCAAGACGTTTGAAGGTTTCACTTCAAGAGGCAAAGAATATGTTTAATGCATTTCATGTCGGTCTACCTAAAGTGTCAAGATGGATTAAGTACACAATCGACCAAGCAAGAAGAAAGGGAATATTGTTTACTTATTACGGACGACCACGATTATTGTATCAATATTATTCATCATCGGACCCAAAGAAACATTCATTTGCTGACCGTTCTGCTGTTAATACCTGTGCTCAGGGTTGTATTCCTCTTGATACTCATCTTGAGCTAAAAGATAGAGCAGTTTTATTCACAACCCACCTTGGTCAGAAGTATCAACTTTATGATGGAAGAGATGCTATAACGACAGGAAGAAGAGAGGGAATGATTTATCTGATACTGACGAGGTCAGGAGATTTCGCTCTTGCGGATGAGAATCATGGATTTGTTCATGGATCAAAGGATAAACCTCTTTATCGAAGAGTCTGTGAAGGTTTGAACGTCAAGATTAGAACATCGAAGCTTCATAGAAAGATGTTTCCGAAGTTGGTTGAATTAAAGAATTTATTCACAGAGAAGGGAAGGAAGAAAGCAAAGTCAATCATAACTTCTCTCTCAATGAAGGATGAAGTTAAAAGAGATAGAACTCTTGCAGCTTATTTCTTTATCTGTTGGTTGTTGAAACTACCTCTTAACTTCAAATCTATTAATAGAGCAACCTCGATGAGGTCTATTGCATCTGTGTTCGGTTATAATCTTAAGATGTCAATCAATTCAGATGTAAATGATTTAGAGCATGCACAATATTATTTGCATTGGTTTAGAAAGTCAAAAGTAAGTGTAGTTGGTGTTAGAAGAATTGGAGCACAGGCTATTGGTTCTTTAACTCTCACGTCAGGATACCAAATTTACCCAGCTCAGGGGTTCCTGAATAAAAACACTGGTGCTGATATCATGAGAATTCTTTTGTGTAAGTTCTTTCAGATGAAAGAAGATGATAAAGATTTTGACGAGTGCACTCAACTTGGATGGCACGTCCATGATGAAGTGAATGTCTATGTTAAGAAACACTATATTCACAAGTTTTATTATAAGCTTATTGATATCATGTGGGTAAGAAATAAGAATTGGAATGTGGTTCTTAAGTCTGATATCGGAATTGGAACAACTTGGGGAAATGGAGTAAATGCAATGGGAGTCACTAAAGAAGGAAAGTTGATAGTTCAGGGGCAGAATGAAGAGGAATTAGAGAAGATGAAAGCTGAAGGGTTTCCTGTTGAGAGATATTTATAATCGTATTAAGTGTTGAGTGGGGGGGTAACTAACTCCTCCCATTAATTTAAAATTATTTCTATGAAACATGTAATAAAACATCTGCCGATTGGATTGGAGAAAGAATATCCTTTCTATGTTGATGCTGATAATCAGATGATTTATCCTTACAATGATCTTCCTCAAGAGATATTCGATGCTTGCAATGTTCGATTATTTCTTGATTATGATTCTAAGATAAGAATCATAGCAAAGATGGGAGGAAAGAGGTATGAGAATAATCTTGATAAACTTAAGCAAACTGTTGACAGAGCAGATGGTTTATGGAATCTAATTTATAAGGTAGCTTTTGAAGGTAAGGAGTTGTTGATAGCATCAAATAAAGATTCTATTCTAACATTAGCTCATTCTCTTTTTATTAAGTCAAAATCTCTGAATAAAGAGAAGAAATTGGTAGAGGCATTCGATGGGACAACATCTGTATTTAGGTACTCTTCTCTTGCTGAGTTTAATTTCAATCAGGCTCAAGCTCAGCTTAAATTAGCTAAAAACTTAGAGAAGTTTTGTAAGATTGTAGTTATTAAAGGTGATGAGGTTTATGTAAATGTAGAGGATGAGAATAGAGATATATTGGAGAAAGTCGTGAATGATTTATACTCTGATATTAAATTCTATGTAAGATGGCTGAATTAACTGTTACAAAGTCAAGGATTTTATTGAAGGGAGTCAAGGATTTTGGCTCTCCTTTAGTTTCTATGGGAGTTTCTGGAAAAGCTTCTATCAAATCAAGTCTGTCTACTAAGGCATTTTTAGTAGGTAACTCTTTGGAGAGAGCTCTAAATGAAGATGATAGTCTTGATTATTATGGAACTGCTGATATTTGTGGAGAGGATACAACTTTACAAAGTCTTTCAGTTTCGGGCTCAGTTAATGAGGTAGAGATATCTGAAAATAATACTGTATTGAAATCTCTTGAAGTTCAGGTAGAGAATCTAACACGTTTTAATGTTCCTGAAACTAATAATTATGAAACCTTGAAAGTGACCTCATCTAAGGGTGGAAATCAGTTATTGACTTTGAGAGCTAAGGCATTGAAGGTATTAGAGATTAATTTACCTGAAATTCAACAACTGTCTATTCAAGAGTGTGTAAGTCTTACCAATTTGATAATTTATAATTATTATCTACAGTCAATTTTACTTAATTCTTTATCTGCTCTCAAGAAGGTAGAGCTAATAAGAACAAGTATAATTGATTTGAACTTGGAATACAATGATCAATTGACTGATTTGATTCTGAAGAGTTCTGATACCTCAGATATTCATCTATCTTCATCAGTTAGATATGTTAACATTGACACATGTAATAATTTGACAGTTCTTGATTTTACTGATATTCAATCTCTAACGGATTTGTTAATTTACAATAGTCAAGAATTAAATAGAATTATCCTTGTAGGGACTCAAGTTGAGCAAGACGTCACTAAAATGACTAATTTAATTAATTCTCTTCTTACGCGCTCTTCAAAACCATCAGGAGTAATTGAGATTAAAAATCAACAGATAGCAGATCAAATAAAATCACTGGCTGAGTCTAAGAACTGGACCATTCTTGTTTAATGCTGGTATGTTATAATAAGGACTATATATTGAAATGATTACAGTAAACAAGCAGACTTAGTCTGTTATTTATTAAACTTTTAATATCATTTCATATGGCAAAAGCAGCATGGCTAAAAGTCACCCCTGCATCCGGCTCAGGAAATGGCTCAATCGCATTTAGTGCGGATGCTTACACAGGACGTATCGCTCGTACGACTACTGCCACTGTATCTGCAACTGGTGTTGATCCTAAGACAGTCAACGTAACTCAGGCTGCTAAAGCTGAGTTTGTTACTATTCAGGATGCAGCTTCCGCTCCCAAGGCAGGTGGTACTGTAGAGATTACTGGTTCTTCCAACTCTACAAAACTGACGTTCACTCTAGGAACAGGTGAATTGGCAATTACTCTTCCGGAAAAGTATACCGCAAACGGTTCTGAAGCTACTAATGACGTAGCAATTTCAGGTGACCCTGGTGCATCAGCTCAGTATGAGTTCTCTATTTCAATAACAGTTCCTGTCAACGCGACTGTAGGTCCTTTGACTCGTGAGGTAATTGTTACTGATGCAGGTTCTCACACTGCAACGTGTTTGCTGACTCAGGCTGCTGGTGATCCGACATTGTCTTTGTCTACAGATACTGTAAACTTGACATCTGCCGGTACAGCTGTTTCCGTTGAGGTAACTTCTAATACTTCTTGGACAGTATCTTAATCAATAGATGGCTCAGTTTATCTTTGATTGGAATGATGGAACACAGGACCAAATAGTTATTGAGGGAAATCCTCAGGGCTCAGGTCCTGTTACCATTAAATCTGTTAACAATTTAGGAGTAGATAGAACAAAGAGAGTAACCTTTAAGACTACTGATAATAAACATCAGGCAAGTTTAACTATTAATCAGTCAGGTCTGAGAGAACAGTTCAATTGTACTGACGGAGTGTTTCAAGTATCTGAAGGGGATTTCTTAGTTCTTAAGTCTACATCTGTTGTTAATGGAAGTATAGTTCTTGTCAATGATAAAAACGAAGTTACTGGTTTAAGTAGAAAGTCTCAGAAGGATTATGTAAGGTATTGAGTTTTGAATGTTTAGATTGGTTGAAGGAAGGGCTTGATGCTCTTCCTTTCGTATTTATAAGTAAATTTGATTGTATGGAAGTAAAGGACGGATACAAAGTAAAGCTTGGTGATGTAGTTATTATAAAGAATGGAGATAAAGAGTTTGATAGGAAAGTAATTAGAGTCTCAGAAGAGACTTTTTCTATTAAACTTAATGCATTTGCAGGGTTTTCATTTCCAAGACTTTATAAAAGTCCATTAACTGCTATTAACGGTAACAGTAAGTTGTTATTTAGGATAGAGGAGTCACAAAGAAAGGAATTGAAAGTGGTAAAATGCTCCATCCGAGTAATGGCTGGTGAGATGATTGATGGTAAAATGCATAGGAAATATAAGTACTATGAAGGTTATTCACATCATCAAATTGCTAAAGATAATGGTTTGAAGAATGTACCTCCTTTCAATCAAGGATTTCTCCTTTCTAATGGAGAATGGGCAACAAGGGAGTATGCTGCTAAGATAGCATATCAAGCAGGTCAGATTGATAAAGAACGTAAGTTATTATACTCGGAAGACATTTCTGAGTTTATTGAGAAGACATTAAAATAATTATAATATGAAAATGAAGTCAACATTATTGGCACTTGCAGCTGCTGCAGCGATGTCACAAGATAATCCTTTCTATTCGAGAGTTGGAGGAAGAGATTATTCTAAGAACTCTGCAGGCAAATCTAAAGAGGAGTTAAATAGAGATAAAGGACTCACTGAGTTTCATTATCCGGCAAGTTATAGTATTCCTCAATTTACTTGTTGGGCTTTAAATCAGAAGTCTGCCGATAAGAAATACGCTAAATGGAGGAAACAGAATGGATATTGAACAGGCTTTGAATGCGGTCAAGGAGTTTACTGATAATGATGGCACTTTTGGAGTAGCCCTTTTGGGTAGAAGAAGTGAGAGTGTCATTCAATATCAAATTGAAGGTGAACAAGAAGATCAGGCGATTGCAATGCTTTCAGTGATGGAAACTGAACCTGAATTTGCTAATATTGTTCTGTTTGCTGTTGAGGAATATTGTTCTCGCAGAGGTGTGGATATAGAAATACCTACAGATATAATCACTAAAGATGGAAAAGATAACTCTTGAGGAATTTATTAAACGTCATGATGCAAATGCCAATTTGTGTGATGATTTGAATGTAATGCAATTTGCTTCTGATTCTAAAGGATGTATTGTTTCCTTTAAAGGAAGATCAGAGATGATTGTAGGTTCAATTGTACAAAGCCTTAAGTTTAATAATGATGTTAAGGCTATGGTAATGGCTGCAATTGATACTTATAAGTATGGAGAGGATAAGAGAGCACAGATGTCTGAAGATGAGAGAGCTAATCTTGAGATTGAGGAATTTCTCCTTAATAAGGAAATAACGAGTATGTTTAACAGTAGAGGAATTGATACCTCTTTAAGGCCTGTTAAAGATGCTATGGCTATATTTTGGGATAGTCCTACTAATGCTATGATGTCTGTCTTTGATAGAGTTGAGGATGATAAGTTTGTAGCTAAGAATGGCTTGAAGTTTGAGTTCTGTGTAAGGTTTACATCAACGTATCAGTATTTATCAATAATTAATGAAAGTGAACATGGAGAATAAAGAACAGAATTCAGAAGAAAATGATTTAAAGAGCTTCATGAAAGAGTTTGATGCTCTGATTAGTAAGTATCCGAAGTTGTCTATGATGCTATTTTGCGGAGACATGGATAAGAATTTAGCTACTGTTGTAGGAAAAGGAAAGTCTGAAGATGTTAAGTCTTTGTTGTGTTCTACAATTGCTTCTGCAGTTCCTGTAGCTGAACTTATAATAGATGCTTATAACATTGCAGTTATAGAATCTATGATGGGAGTGGATGAGGAATTTGTAGATGCTCTCAAATCATTCAAGATAATGACAGTGGGTGTTATTGCCGAGATGGCTATGGAAAGAAAAGCTATTATGTGTCATAAAGGCGATATGCTTGAAAAGCTTGCAGAGTTGGAGGAGATGGCAAAGGAAGAAGAGAATAAACCTCATATTCCTATGTCTATTTTAAGAGGACCAATTGGAGAAGCATGATGTTTTACTTTAATGATAGTTGGGTAAGTTTCTATGTAGGAGATATTAAGATATCAATATCAGCATGGTTTGTAATGGCAATATTAGTTATAATTTGTCTCATTTGGCAAGACCGTGCTTTAGATGTTAGCAAAGCTACTTTAGGTAGGATTAGTCCGTCTCCTAAAGTAGTTAATTTTATAATGATATCAGCATGCTTAACACTATCTTACTGGTTGTCAGTAAACATAGTAGAATATATTCTTAAAACTATTTAATTATGGCAAAGTTTCATATTTTACTTGACAATGGTCATGGAGAAGATACCAAAGGTAAAAGGTCTCCTGTTTGGAAAGATGGAAGTCAGCTTTTGGAGTATGCTTATGCTCGTGAGATAGTTTCAAGAATTAAGTTATTGCTTGAGACTTCTTATAAGAAAGAGGGAATAGAAGTCCACATCATAACTCCGGAGACTAAAGATATTTCTTTGAGTGAGAGGGCAAAAAGAGTCAATGAACTTGTAGCTAAGTTTGGAAAAGAGAATTGTTTAGGAATCTCTGTTCATAATAACGCTTTTAATGGGAAAGCTAACGGTTGGGAAGTTCATACCTATCTTGGTAATTCTGTTTCTGATAAGTATGCTACTATTGTATGGCATACAGCAGACAAGTTGTTGAAAGAATGCGGTGTGACTATGAGGGCAGATTGGTCTGATGGTGATCCTGATTGGGATTCTAACTTTGCTATTCTTCGTCAAACTAATTGTCCGTTCATGCTAACGGAAAATGGTTTCATGGACAACGAGCATGAATGTCATTGGCTTCTTTCTGAATGGGGTAAGAAAATAATCACAGACATTCACGTGTTTGGGATATTGAGATGTTATCATTATTGGAAAGATAATGTTTCAGATAAGAATTTCTATAAGGGAGGCATTTCTACTGAAAATTACGATAATCTCTATGTAAAAGAATAATATGTTTAATGCTATTTTGGAGCTCTCTTACGTTGGTGAGGGAGCTTTTCGTATTTAAAGAGAAAATGAAATTAAGTATTATAATTCCTCATTATAAGGAACCTGATAATGTAGTGTTTCCTTTGTTGGCATCGATTGATATTCAATTAGCAGTTGAGTTTAAAGATATCGAAGTTATAATCGTTAATGATGGTCCTGAAGCTCATTTGAGTAAGTCAATGTTGAGCGTGTTTGCAAATATTAAACCGATAGTAATCAATCTTAGGAAAAATAAAGGATTGTCTGCTGCAAGAAACATTGGATTTGACAAGGCTATGGGTGATTATGTGATGTTTTGTGATGCTGATGATAGGTTTCATAATGCTGCTGCTTTGTGGTCTTACATGCAATGTTTTTCTGAAGGCTATGATTATATCGCTGCTCCTTGGTTGGGTGAGTTGATTAATTTTGACGGTAGTAAATATTATGAAACTCAGAAGTTTGATGCAACGGGCATTCATGCCAAGATGTTCAGAAGACAATTTCTGATTGACAAGGATATTAAATTCTTGGAGAATTTTAGATGTCATGAGGACACTTATTTTACCGGACTTGCTTATGATTTGTCAGAGACAAAGAAGTTTCTTGACTTTGTAACTTATGTATGGTGTGCAAATGTAAATTCAATGACGAGGGAGAATGCAAAGAAATTTCATTATGAGAAATTTCATATTTTTCATCAGTCAGTTTATGAACTCTTCTCAAGAATTGAGAAAGATAGACCGGAAGGAATGCCTTATAGAGTAACTCAAAACTCTATGTATGTGTATTTTTACTATCAATCTCCTATTTGGGATAATGAAGGTAAAGAATATCTGAAGTCTTCTGAGGCTGAGTTCGCTAAACTCATGAAGAGATTTTATCATCATATGGAGAATTGTTCTTCTAAGTTTATTGAAGAAGTGTTCGCTCAAGAAAGAGAGAAGTATTTTCAAGGATATTCACGAGAGTCCTACAAAGAGTTCATTAAAAGGATTTTAACAGAATATTAAGTCTGATTTGAGAGCTGTAACAATTCCCATAGATTGAGTTAGTTTAACAAATTAATTCGTCTATGGGAAAAGTTTATTACGAGAACTGGTTTGTAAAGTTATTCTTGTTCTCGGGTTATAGTACAATCATGTTTCTTGGTTTTATCTTAACTAAGAAAAGAGAAGGAACAATGTCTTTGAAGACAATTAATCATGAGACAATTCATCAATATCAGTATATTGAGTGTTTGGCTTTAGCTGTATTGATTTCATGTATTGTAGTACCGTTTATCTTTATAAACCAATGGTGGTTTTATTTGGGAATAGCATTGTTTATTTTAATGTTTTATTACATTCTCTATCTTCTTGAATGGGCAGTAAGTTTCATTTATCATTTAATCAAGCCTGGTGGAAGTGTTGCAGATGATAATCATGATGCTTATTCTGCGTCTGCAATGGAAATGGAAGCTAAAGGAAACGAAGAAAATTTTAACTATTTAGTAGAGCGAAAGCTATTCACATTTAAATTCTTTAAGTATTACGGTACGGTCTAAAAAGATAGAGTCAGACGTATTAAATAGTGTTGTAGAATGAACTACAGCACTATTTTGTTTATGGTATGTTTGAAATTTCTAATCAAATGATTGACAAGGTTCGCTCTAAATTTACAATTCTCAAAGAGCTGAACCAAAAGAAGAGATATTATAAAGAGGAGCTGAGGCACCTTGATTATATTATAGACAAGCAGCATTGGACGATAGAAAACTTAATGACTGAAGTCTTAAGAGAAGAGAAATGGAGTATGGGAGGAGTAACTGTAGTCTTAAAAGACTATCATAGAAATCAATCTCTCATAAGTTTCAACGGAGTTGAGTCATGGCATGATAATTCAACAATAGTTTCTGCAAATGGTTCTTTGAAGTCGGTAGCCGATGATTTGGAGAATCATTTAAAGGAGTTATCAAATCAAACTATTAAATAATACTTAATTAAGTAATACTATGGAACAGCAGAAACCGACAGAGTTACAAGTGGCTCAAGTTAGAACATTTCTCCATAAGTTAATGGAGAAGAAAACATACATGAAGTTAAATTCTGAAGTAGTACCGAAGGTTATTAAAGAGTTTAAGTTTGAGTCTAAGCAGTTTGTTAGAGATATTATTACAGTTCTCGTGAAGGATAATTCTGAATTTCATTTCACTGAAGATAATTCCGGTAAGATTCTTATAATGATTTAATGTACGTATAGGAAGTATAATTAAATTAAAAGTTATGAAGAAGTATTACATTGTATGTTCAGTCACTTGTGTAGGTGAAAGTTTTGTAAGATCAGGAGTGATTTTAGCTGATGTTGAGGATTCAACTAAAATGACAGTAGATGATCTTCACAAAATTGAAGAAGCATTCGCAAGTCAAAGATTAAGCAAAGGTCAGAAGTTAAATGGAATATTGAATTTAATTCCGTTAGTTTGATATGAAGATACCTGTAGAGTTTGAAGATTTAATCAAGAAAGCTCTTGATGAAGCTTCGCAGAATTCAACGTTAATAGAATTGATATCTTCCACATCATTTAAGGTTAGTGGATTTGTCTTTGAAATAAGGTTCAGAGATAAATCGTAAGTCTTCATCAACAGAAGTCGAGAAAAAGAGTATATGCTTTTTGTTACGACGTTAATTATAACAGGTTTGATGAGATGGAAGCAAAGAATCGTATAAGGGATATGATAATGCATACGTATCTTTATTTAGCTAATAAAGTAAGGCATCAAGAGATCGAGCTATTTAAGTAGTATGATTTAATTATCGTATTAGATGTAGATTTAAAATTTAATGAGTATGGCAACTACAAATGATTTATTCGGACAAGCTCCGAAGTCTTCAAAGAAAAAACAACCGAGAGAAGATAGAAGAATAATTCACTCCACTCGAGTTAAGATTGATCTTGTTAAATTGAGGGAGATAATTCAAAATCTCAAACAGAAAGTTGACGAGGTAGGCTGGGATAGGGAGACAAAAGAGCAGCGTTCGGCTTTCCATTCTTGGAACACAGTATCGAAGTTTGCCCAAGAGTGGGATAATGGTGAGGATTCTGTAATAATTGAAAATGTGACAGGTGGTGCTGCAGGTTCTTCTGCACGTGTGTATTATTTTCCGTCAATTACATCGTATTGTAAAGCGTTCCGTGAGTGTATTGTTCCTGTTAAAGAAGGGAACAAATTCTTGTTCTTTGATTTGAAGGCAGCTGAGTTCTTTATGAATTGCGTATTTTGTAATGAACAGGAGGCAATCAGACACTATGAGGCAGGTGAAGATGTTTACATGTATTATAAAAATCTATTTCCTGCAGGTCTGACACGTCATCCAATCAAAACCACTCTGATTGCTAACATGTATAATACCTCAGCTTATCGTACTGGTATTAACTGTGGAATTTCAGAGTCTCAGGCTCAGAGATTGCTTGATAATATCGCGATGAGAATTCCGTCAATGTCATTTAAAAAGCGGACCGTAATAGAAAGAGCAAGAAAGTTGGGATATTATTCATGTCCTAATGGATTTGACCAGACTGACATGGTTAAGATTGCCGATATTGACCCAGAGAAAGGGTTTAATGAATGTCTTGCATTGTCCGTATATGTTCAATCAGCTCTTGGGTTGTGGATGCAGAATTTTATCAAGAAGCTCGAACCAAAAATTAATGGAACTGTGCTGACCGTATTTGATTCATGTCTGCTTGAAGTTCGTCCGGAACGTGCGGAAGCTGCTAAGAGATGGATTGAAGCAAATATCAAACCATTCAGGATTGGTAAAATCTGTGAGGGTAGCAATTTTCTTGAAGCGTATCTTGAAGCTTAAGAAATCTATTATATTTGTATAGTTTTGTCGTGTTTTATTTTGTGTTTGTGTGAACATGAGAGCTTGAGAAAGTCAATAATGTTCTTCCATAGTAATAGGCAGTTGTCTGAGAAGATGATTGTCTAATTATTTATTATTCGTATATGAGTATATCAAGTTTCTTTAAGGGTAAAAGGATTGAAAGAAGGATAACAACATCGTATTATATGTATAATTTAACCCTTTAAAGATAATAAGATTATGAAGCGTTCTGAACAGACGGAAGCCGTAAAAGTGAGATTGTATAGGCTCACAGATCAATTTGTTAAGAAATATGTGTGGAGATACTACAAACAGTTCACTGGCGATATTGATGATTTGATTATGGAGTATTATGTTGAATTTCTTACTCCTAAATCACGTGAAAAGGGTAAAGAAGAGTCTTTACTTGATAAGTTTGATAGTAATGTAACCACATTGGAATATCTCGTGAAGATAGCCGTTCAGCGAAAGCTTATTGATTCATCACGACAAGACCCAACTCAAGATATCAGAATTGATAATTATGTCGATGAGTTTGGTGATTGTATTACAGCAGCATTTGAACTAACGACTGAGCAAGATGAGGAATCTGGATTTATGGTTGATATTAGAACATTTACCATTGAGGAGATGAGGTCAATTAAGTTGAGATTTGAGAATCTTGCTGATGATTTTAAACAGACATTTTACAAGCAGTTCAAAGATGTTGAATGTGCATTGGCTCCTGCTTATCGAGATTTATTCAGTTATGTAGTTTCCGGTTTTGAAGCCGAGATGGAGCCGATTATTGAAGAGAAGAGAAACAAAGTAACGTCGGTAGAGCTTGAAATAGCTGAAATTGGTAATTGTGCAGTTCAGCAAATCACACCTAAAACTGCTTGTATTTTTGTACCGACATTCAATCATGTTGTTGACTTTAACAGAGAAACAGGTGAAGCACGAGGAAAGAATTACAAAGGACTTAAGCTGACAGAAGATGCAGTAGCTTGGATTAAAGAAAATGTTCAAGTGTGGGCGTCAGGAAAGTCAAGAAAAGATTTTGAGGTAGAGCATCAATCTTAGAAAGAAATAATCACCGTATTAATAGGAGAATGAGGATAGTCCTTGTTCTCCTAATTTATTTAAATATGGAACTGAAGAAAACAATTACAAGATCAATAGAGTCAAGACAAGCAAAGATTGACAAGAGGAATGGAGTAAGTGTTTCTTGTTATAACCTACAAGGCACAATGGATGAACTTCTATCTAAAGGAAAAGTTAATGTAGGTGGAAGACAGACATGTTCTAAGACAGACCCTTCTTGGGATTTCTACATGGCTTGGATACAAGTTGTTAATATCTTCAATAAATATCAGAAAGATATGAAGATTGAGCAAGTCAATGTAAAGATTGAAAAGCCTGGAGGAGCTTTCTCTGGTGGTTATTGGCAGGAGAAAGAGTTCACCTTAGTTAAGCTCTAATGTTCGTATAGTTAAGTATAAACTTTAACAAGTAAGGAACTATGTCACACAAAAGTTTAATTTCATTTTCGATGATGGAGAAGTACAGTAACCTATCGAATAAAGCAAATAAGAGTGAAATGTTAGGTGATGAGGATTTACAGAAGACTGTTGATAAGTTGACAGGAGGTAAGTACAAGATTGTTTCAGTTGAAACTGTTAAGGAATCTAAGAAGGATTTAAATGAGAAGGAATTATCTAATTCAGGTAAATCTAATTACGGCTGTCTTTTAACAACTATCATAATTCTTTTGATAGTGTTGATAGTGATAACAATTTTGAACTCTGTTCAGGTTGTAGTTCCAGCTGACGCTTCACATGAAGAAATTAAAGAAGCTTTTGAGGAGGTTTATAGAAACTTACTTGATTTGAAGTAATCATCGTATTAGATGTAGATTTAAAATTTAATGAGTATGGCAACTACAAAGAAAATTCAGATATTGAGATTGATTCATGACAGAGGTAATCTCGGAAGAAGTTATTCATATGTATCAGCAGTTACAGAAAAAGTCATAAAGACTGTATGTAATGAAATCTGTGAAACATATTATGATCGATCTGATGGTGGAATAAGAGGAATAGCAAATAGATCTATTGGTTCAGGATATCTTAGTTCCATTTCTAAACTTGAGAAATTCATTGCTGAGAATGGAAAGGAAAAGAATGGCATTAAAGTATGGAACGGTGGTTTTAAACTTCGTTGTAATTCGAGACGTGAGGTAGTGAATGAGAAGTGTGAACCGATGAACGGAAGAAGTTATGAACAGTGGTTCAAAGACATGGGAGTAGAGATAATTGATCTATTCTAAAGATAATGGCCTGAAGTACAAAGGAACGTAACCTATCCGCCAAGGCGCGTATATTGAATCGTAAGTCAAGTGTGTTTACCGAGCACGTCAGTCGGTTAAATTTTTGGTTCTTTAGCTCAGTTGGATAGAGCAACGCCCTTCTAAGGCGTGGGTCAAAGGTTCGAATCCTTTAAGAATCACAATCATCAAGAGAGTCGAGGATGAACACGTTAATGTTAATTTTAATTTAAAAGACGCGTCCAGAGAAGGTTTATAACCGTAGACACTGGTAACAATTAGTTAATGTTAAGTGAGGGTTTGAATCAAACGTGAAGCCATAAGGTGAAATCATAAATCGTTAGTCTTGATGATAGCTTAGTTTGCAAGCGTGCAAATCTTTAAAGGGAAGTGATTGGAGATTAGGGATGATCTCCTTTTATTATTTATGATGAAAGCTTTGTTTTAAGTATTTGAACTCAGGGTCTTTGTAGTGATTACAAGGACCCTTATTCGTATTATTAAGTATAATTAAATGATACAACTATGATAGAAGAATTGAGAAATGAAATAAAGAGCTTGGATGAATCTATAGAGGAATCTCAAAGAGAACTTCTAAGATTAAGAAATGAGAGACACCTTAAAAGAGTTCAATTGAAGTTTGAGATTGCTCAGGTTAAGATAGGCAAAAGAAGATGTTTCGTTGATTATAGAGGAGCTCAGCGTGAAGTGGAATTAATTTCTCCCGTAAAGAATATAGCGTCTAATTTAATGGATATTCCGTCAGAGAAGTTTCTTGTCCGTAATGTAAAGACTAAGTCTGAATTTCAAGTTTATGTATCGGATTTAAAGTCTGATATTTATGACAATGGTATTACTTGTGCAGTAATTTGTTAATATTGAGTGTTATGGAAACAGGAGTATATTTTTACAATAATCTTCAAGGTAACTTAAGACAGATAATCTTTATTTCTGTAAAACCTAATGGAATAGTTTATGGGAGAAAGACATTTGTTTTGAAGAGAATCAGTTTCACATTCTCACGTCCAGAGGAGATATTTCCTCTTTTCAAATCAGGTCAATACAGTTCTGATGTGAAGGAGAATAGCAGTCCGCTTGTAATTCATAATGACACTGACAAGTTTGTGAGAGATTTGGAAGAAGGTTCATCAATGTACGAATATTATTTGACTAATTTCACTAAATGTGATATCAGTTTCAGAGTGATAGAGCATCTTTATGAGAACTATAAGTCTTTGAGAGATACTTTTAAGGAGATAATGAATGACTTAGGTCAGGAAATAGTACAAGATTAATCACAACGTTATGAGATATTTAGTAGGATTATTAACAGGTGGGTTGATGGAACAACCCAAATTTGAATTAGAGGAGCCATTTCAAATAATAATTGCTAATTCTGAAAAGGAAGCAGTGGAGCTTTACAATAAAGCTAATAATTGTAGTTATTACTATGGTCACTGCCTTGGAAAAGCAACACCTGATGGGACGTGTTATCTAACATCAGAGTTTGTTAGCAAGTATGATTTTGAGAATTTATGTAGGAAATTGAAGATGGATAAACCATTTTCAGATTCATTGAATCCTGATGAAGAGTTTCTTTACATCAAGAAAGCACTAACAGGCAAAGTGTTTTATCAGAAAGACTCCGATGGTAACGAAACTCAAGTTGAAGGCACAATTAAAGAGGTTATCAGTAAAGGTACGAATTCATTTGAGATAATCTATCAATCCGAGGATAAGGATTATAGTAATGTTATTTATAATCAAGTAGCCGGAGTCTCAGACAGGATGGTGAGTATTCATCAGTTTAACAGATTTACTCATGTTGATAGGGCATTTAAGAATGGTGCATCATCTGACGAGATGAGAAAGATGATAGCGAATACCATCCTTTATATGTTTAAGGATGGTCATAGGATTTTATGCCATAAGATGGTCTCATTTGAGAAGACAGATTATGCTTTACTGGAGCCTGATAAGTTAAGGTTGTCTGACATTAAGATGATAAGAGATGATGAAGGAATAACATTTAACGGTCCTTATAATATGCCATTCTTATTGGAGATTGAGATTTAACTATTCAATAAACCGATTGTAGAGCATCATTTTAAACAGTGATGCTCTTTTCGTATTATAGAGTGTAATTTAATTTGAAGTATTATGGAAATAACTGATGAATTGATAGACAAATTGTTTGAGAACAAGCATTTTCAAGAGAAGTTAAATGATTATGTAGCTGAGAATCTTCGCATTTCACAAAATTATGATGCATGGGAAGGGAAATATGACGAGCCAAGCTTTTCATTTGCAGGAAAACCAATTGAAGTCGAAAGTAAAAGCTATGGTATCTGATGAAGCAGGTTCTTAAAATAAGATTCGACAGAGCTGACGGTTATAGAGGATTCGCTTATGTTCAGCAAGTTACAGAAAATGTAGTTGTTGTAATTGATGATGAGTCCAAAACAACTCAGTTCATGAGAAGTACAGGACTTCACAGGTTTAAGTCAGATTCCTCTATGAGATTACTTGATATTGACAAGATTAATCAGTTTCTTGAGAAGAAAGGAGTCATTTCTAACACTTGGCATGGACATTGGAAACCAAAGTTTAATGTGAGAGGAGAAGAGGTTAATTTCAAGATGAAAGATTTGAGTGAATTCAATTTTGATTATGAGCCTTGGTTCCGCTCTCAAGAAGTAGAAATAATCAATCTCACTAAGGGAGAAATACAGGTAAAGAAGGAAAGAGTACCACATCCTTTTGAATATCAAGGCTATGTTTATGATGGACCTGTTAAGATTAAAATAGAACCCAATGATACTGAAGAGTCAGTAAGGCTCAAAGTTGAACAAGCAAAGCTAAGATTTAAGAGAATGGATAATGCTAAACCTATAAGAATTGAGGGTCATAATTCAATTGCAGAACAGAAGGCAAGAGAAAGAAGACAGGCTCGAGAAAGGAGAGGTAAATAATGTGGGAGTTTTGTGAAGATAAGAGATATTGTAAGGTTTATACGGTAAATTGCGCACCCAACGGGCAGAATTATTTCTATTGTTCTTATGAAGATGTCGTCGATATAGTAAAAGCAGGTCCTTGGAGATTCTCTCCTTATAGAACATTGTATGTTTATAAGAATCACAATAGAAGGATATTAAAGTTATCTGAGTTTCTTTTTGGTAGAGAACCTAATCAGAGGGTTCTTTATCTCAAGTCATTTAATAACGACTCCTTTAAGGAGCAGAATTTTGTTAGAGGTAATGTTTCTTATGTAGACGCTCATCATTATAGGCAAATTACAGCTGTGAAGGATTCAAAGTATTATGGAGTTTGTAAGAGAGGAACCGGATGGAGAGCACAAACCAAATATAAAGGAGTAACTTGGACATCTATGTATCGTGATGAGCAGGTAGCAGCTCTTGCTTATGATAACAAGTTGTTAGAGCTGGACCCTGATATTGATGTTAAGAAACTTAATTATTCCATACTTGGAAACACATCCTATTGTAGGATTTATTATTCAACTAAGTTGATATTTGAGCACATTGAGAAGAGGTTTGAGTTAAGACCTGTTATGTTAACAAAACTTCCTTATAATGTATGGGTTTCTAAAGGAGCTATGGGAATGCATGTAACAATACCGTCAGGCAGAGTTCAATTATCAACATCACCGACCATTAAAGCAGCTATCAAAGCTGACATTCTTGTTTATAATTACAAGGTTAAATCTAAGCTTAATGTAGGTATTCATTATAATCCGTCTAAGATACTGGAGTATATTCCAAATATTAAACCGAATAAGGTTATTTCTGAATCTGACATAGATAACTACAGAAAGTATGTAGAAAGTCTAATCGTATAATAAAGAAATAGGAATATTATGTTATCAGTTGCATTTACAGGACATAGACCAAATAAGTTGAACGGTTATAATCGTTCAGATAATTTCAAGTTGATACGAGTTATCAGATTTGAAATAGAGAGGTTATATAACCTTGGCTATAGGGAATTTATAAGTGGTATGGCTTTAGGTGTTGATCAGTGGGCAGCTGAAGAAGTTATTGATTTTAGAGATACTCATCCTGATGTTAGACTTGTAGCAGCTATCCCTTGTTTAGGGCAAGAGTCAATGTGGAGACCTTACTCTCAAAGAGAGTATAGAAGTATTCTTGATAGAGCTGATGAAATAGTTCAGGTAACTAATAAGCCTTATGAACACAAGTGTATGCAAGTAAGAAATGAGTACATGGTTGACAGAGCTAATGTAGTACTTGCAGTTTGGGACGGAACTTATGGAGGGACAGCTAACTGCTATAATTATGCTAAGAAAATGATGAAGGAAGTTATAATTATTAACCCTAATCAGCTTCCGAACATTCTTGGTATAAAGACTCAATTAAGAGCTGATAAGATTTCTAATATGAAGAGTTTAGCTAATCAATATCCTATTATTAAGGAGATTGATAGTTATCCTTATTTGCAATTCTTAGAATCTAAAACGATTGAAGAGCTCCTTGAGATTAAGGAAACGAAGAATCGTCAGGCTCACTTCAATTCTCAAGAAGCAATGAGAACAGGTGATAGTTTACGTTCAAGTACTGGAACAAGACTCTTTAAAGAAGTTCATTTAATAACAAGGTTTATTAATCTAATTAAGGAACAGAATGAGAGTAAGGAAGGTTGATTCTAAGATAAGAGAGTTGTTATCTGAATGGGATTCATTTGATGAGGTGGAAATAAATCCAGCTAACATTAATAAGATGAAGAATATTCAGAACAGAATGGGAGCTCTCAAGGGGTTGACAGAAGATAAACGGCAATTAGCTGATATTGATAAATTTTATAAGGAGATGAGTGAATTTAACAAGAACATTGATAAGTTTGTAGCTCAGTATCCTGGATATGTTAATGAACGAGTTTATTTCAATTTACATTATGGAAGCAAATTTAACAGTAATCTCAGTCCGTGAATATGATAGCTCAAAGTTTGTAAAACAATCTCACAGAAAGTACCTTGGGGTGGATGTGAGAGGAGTATCAGTATTAGTGTTAGCTATTGACAATGATGATCAAAAGGTATCATTCTTTTCACCGGTTGTTCATGTTGGCACAGATATTAATAATGGATTTAAGCAAGAGCTTTATTCCAATGTGGGTGGTTTCTTTCAAGTAATTGAAGGTAAGGTTGTTCCGACTATTAAGTGTGGAGATATAATTAAAGTCTCATATAAGAAGGAAGTTCTTGATAGAGGTTCAAGAAGATTTAAAATTGTAAGGTTATTAGATAAGTCATGAAGTATGTAGTCTTCCAAAGAATGAATTTGTTAGTTCCTGTAATAGTGCCGGAGCATTGTGTTCATGCAGATGTAAAGATTGAAGGATTTAAACCTATTTCTGCAGGATTCTTCTCTATAGAAATGTATAAGAATCATTTAACGGTGAATGGAAAGTCAATCCCATTTTGTGAAGTTATCTTAAGTGAATCTGAATCAGAATCTCTTGAATTAGGACCTCGATTAGAAGACAAGAAGTTACTTGAAGATATGTTAATTAACAGTGGAGCTTATGCGTTCATGTCATTTTAATTAACGTATTGTACTTTAGATTAATAAAGTACAATTATGAAAGAACAAGTAAGAGGTTTAATAGACAATCAGAATGTTAAAGCATTCATTTTGGCAGGTAAGGCAATATTCTCAGTAGAGAATAAGTTAACCAAGAATCATGTGACTTTTAAGGTTTCTTTGAAGGAGTACACTAAAGAACAGATTGAACAAGCAAAGGAAAGTAATATCCATCTTCCTCAACTTTACTTTGTACAATACTGTAATCAGTATGACAGTTACTCTTATTTAGGGCTAATAGTTGATGGTGAGTTTAAGTTGACTGTCAATTCACCTAAAGAAGATTCACTCTCTTGCAAATCATTCGTTTACATTTATAATCATTACATCAAGTCAGATAATCATGATGAAAGACTCGAATTCTATCATGAAGGAAGATGTGCTTATTGTGGCAGAGTAATGACTGATCCGGAGTCAGTTAAGAGAGGGTTCGGACCTACATGCTTTAAAAGAGCTCATGCTCGAGTTGCATAATCGTATATTATAATAGCAAGTGGGGGGGGTAGCAATACTCTTCTCATTAATCATAGAGTTTAAAGGGTTAGTTAACTCCTCCTCGCTTTATTAACTTAATGTTTAATTTAGCAAGGAGGATTTATTATGGCTAAGATGGCAACATGAGATGATGTTAATAGAAAGATATCAACATCTAATGGACCTGCAGATAAGTGTCCTACTAAAGCTGAAATAGAAGCTACTGGAAAGGGAAAAGTGGATGCGAAGGCAGGCATTAATCAATTGGTTAGTATTGATCAAGTGAGTTCAGCTCTGCCTGATAGAATAACTGTTGAGTTTGCTGTTGCAGGTCAATATTCAGAGGTAAGAGAAAGTTATATTAATGGAATTATATTTGATGAGTATAATCCTGTATCTTCTGATTTTGATATAAGTGATGGGATTATTAATGTAGGAATCGAGATAATGCCTTATTTTAACAATCAGACATTTATGTGGAATTGTATTATAATGGGTGTTAATGATATTCAGGCAAGATCGGCTCACATAGGGAATATTGATTTTAATTTAAATGGTAATGCAATGTTTGATGTTGTAGGAGTAGCAAATACAACGGTAAAAGAAGACATTATAACTAAATGTACTTATCAGGGAATTAAGTTGAATTTGATACTGAGCGTAACAGTACAAGAACCATTTTAATTATAAATTAATTAAACCTTTAATTTGTAACTTTATGAATTTTAAGAAAGGATATCCAAGATTCGGATTCCCGAGCTCAGTTAATCGGGAATTGTTTGCTGTTGCAGTTTCTTCTGCACAGGATGAAGCATCAATTATTGTTCCGAAAGATGCAGCAATGATTCTCATCAATATCGATGCAGCTGCTCCTAAAGTAAATGTTCAACTTGATGACTATCAGAAGTTCCCGCTCAATCTTGCATTGAACAACAATGCTGAAGCATCAGTTGTGACTTTGTCAATCAATCTTGAAGGTAATCAAGTAGCAACTTTGGAAGTGAATGCTGAAGCATCGAAATTGACTAATTTTATTGTTGGTCCGAGTATGATTGCTGATTCTTTGTTCGCTCAGATTATCAGTACTTCCGAAGCTGTTGAGTCAGTTGTAGAGGTTGCTGAGATTGAAAAGAATGTCGGAATGACTTATGAGGGAGCTACTGCTGCAGTAGAGAAGAATGTAATCACCTTCTCAGGAAAGATTCCTTATTATGCTGCCGATCCTGCTCTCGGAAGAGTTGAAGGAAATCGTGTTGGAGTTCAAATCAAAGCTCCGGCAGGTGCTGAACTTGAAGCATCTAAGTTTGTTGTTGATGGAGTTGAATATGATGTCAATGCTCTTGACAAAGTCGGTGAAGATTATTTCTTCAACTGGTGGCCGTTGATGTTGATTCCTGGACAACAGAAAACTATCACTCTTGATTGGGTTGTAGCAGGTACTTTGTATCAACAAATCTTCGTGGTTGCTATTGCTGCTGATGCGACTTTCGCTCCGGCAAGTGAGGCTTTACCTAAATAATCTGTTAGTGGATAACAATTGGATAGGGATAGTTGTGAAAACTATCCCTATTTTATTTATACGTAATAAAGAATGTAATCAGATAGTACGGTTATAGGAGAACGACGTAATCTATTAAACTGGATATGAAGAATATTAAAGTAATAAAAGTGTTAATGCAAACCTGTCTTGGATTAAGATATGGTTATGTACAACAAATAACACCAAAATCAATTGTTATAATTAAGTCTGAAAATGAGACTGAGGTCTTTAATCGAAAGACAGGCAGACCTCGCCCCGAACCAAAGTTACAATCTGCAAAAGATAATCAACCAAAGATATTATCTCTTTCAGCAATTGAAGAGTTTATCGCATCAAGAGCTCGAATAGAAAGAGACCTCAATCCTCGATTTAATTCTAAGTTTAACTCACGAAATAAGAGAAAGCTAATTAATCATGAATTGGTAGATAATCAATTCGATGGTCATAACATTCAGAAATGTTTTAATTGTTGGCATGGTAATTGGATGCCTGATTCAAATGAGAAAGTCACTCTTTTATCAGCCCGTTATTTTAAACATGATATTCATCTTTATGAGTATGCAGTCGTTAATAATTCTATTCAATATCAGGACGGTACAAAAGGAAATGGTTATGATTATGAACGCTGGTTCCTCGCTCAAGGTGTCGAAATCATAGACCTATCCAAATAAGACTTATCATAAGTAATATTAAAGTACTATTAAAGTAAATCACTAATTAAGTATGTTTCCATTTACAGATTCTAAACCAGAATAGAAAACATAATATATTAAATGGCAGCCCTATGTACTGTGAAAATTCAAAGACAACCTGTCCATATTATAATAACTGTAAAGGTAAATCCCTCTATGACAAAGCAAGCAGGAAAATCAGAAAATTAGAAAATACAGAGGTCTTTTACGAAATTGATAAATGTGTATCTGTGCTTAAAAAAATGCTTGAGGAAGCGGTAGCTGCCAGAAATGCAGATATCCACATTATAAAAGCACAGACGGCTTTAGGAAAAACGGAACAGTACGCTGAGATTGTAAAAAACTGGATGGGTAAGAAATTTATCATAGCAGTGCCTACAATCAAGCTGCAGCGTGAGGTGGCTGAAAGAATAGAAGCCAAAGGTGTTGAGTGTGAAATAACAGAAAGTATGTATACCAAGATTGCACAATTAGGTCTTCCGGATTTAGAGGAGAAACTTAACAAGGACTTTTCCAAGGGGTTCACCAAGAGAGGAAAAAAGACCATACTGGAATATAAAAAGGAACATATGGATGAACTATCCCCAAGACAGTTAGAGATATTTAACGAGATATTGAAAAAAAGAAAAATAGGCTACAGCGGAGCGCGGTGTATTGTTACGACACATGCGCTTTTTTTAATGAAAGAATTATACAAAATGCAGGACTATGAAATTATCATTGATGAAGACCTGCTTATGACATTATTTCATTTTACAAGTAGTTTACCGCTGTCAGATATTGAGAAATTATTGGAACTGCCATTTATAGATGCGGATAATAGAGAGCAGCTTGAGAGAATTTTAGAACTGGATAATGAAGAAACCCTTCAGGTCAATTTCACCAGTCTGTCAGAATCAGTTTTGGAAAAGCTGTATGAGCAAAGAAATGAGTTTACAGGACCGGTTCCGAAGTTGTTTGATAGTACCCATGTTATCATGTGCAAAAATAAGAAGGAAATTGTGTTTATTAAGAAGTATGATTTCGGAGACTGTAGTAAGATGACTATATTATCAGCAACTGCTGACAGAGCTTTATATGAGGATTACTTCTCTGGAAAAACCATTAATTTCAGAGAAGTATACAAGGCTGAATATAAAGGAAAGGTGCTCCAGTACACGGCACATACTCTCAGCAGAGCATTCTTCAATAAAAATGGCGGGACAGATATTCTGGAAGAGATAAAGGAAAAGTATATCGGGGATATTCCGATTATCACCTTTAAAATGTTGGCACCAGACTCAGGAATTCATTTTGGAAAGACTGAGGGATTTAATGTATATCGTGGAATGGATATAGCTGTAATAGGTACACCACATAATTCACCAGTTCTGTATAAAATGGTAGGAGCAATGCTTGGATACGATACAAGTGGCAGCTTACACAGATACCGTGTGGAAAGAGGTGGATATAGTTTCCCTATGATGAGCTACGCTGATAAGAAAATGAGAAATATGCAGCTCTTCTTCATTGAGTCAGAATTGGAACAGGCTGTGGGAAGAGCAAGACTTTTAAGAGAGAATTGTACCGTATATGTTTTTTCTAATTACCCCTGCCAGCAGGCTGAAATTATTGAGAATCCATATCTGAGAGTAAAAACAGAAGAGGATACAGAGAAAAACGAAGATGAAATAATCCAGAATGAGACGATGGAATATTAAGAATAAATTCTTCAGAAACATATATGTGGCGGACTCTGATCGAACAGGGTTGACAGTCATCCCTTAAAATATTATAGGCAACATACTTAAAATGATAATATGGAGAGGAATATACGAATCGGGCACTGCTAGGATTGATACATCTGCCTGGCAGTTAGCCAGAAATATTATAATTTCTGGCTAGGCGGGAATCAGACACTTCGGTTGGACGGAGACATGTCTGGCAGTATCCCGGACATGTATGTTTGGGAGAGGGCGTATATTCCGTGAAAGAGATGTTGAGAAGGTCACAAATGTCATTGGCATTTGTGACTATTGATTTGCTAAAAGCAATAATATGTTAATATGCGACATGGGTAGAAATGTTTGAAAATTTCAGTGGAAAGGATTGAGGCAAATGCATAAAGACCAGGCTCGCGCGAAGCGATAGAGCCTGGTCGCCTAGGCATTTGTCTCAAGACTTTACAGTGAAATTTCTCAAAGATTTCTATCCGTGGAGCTGGTTATATTTAACTTGATAAGAGAAGGCTAATTATAATCTCCCACGAGGTTTTGGCACGATGCGATAGCAGAGTGACAATAACCGAGTCAATAAAACGAGGGCACTGATAATTACATTATTATTAGGCTACTTTTATGGCTAAAGAAATGAAAAAGATTCATCTTCAAATTGTGCAATGGAAGATTATTATATTAGACAAAATAACTCATACATGGTAGAATAAATTTGTTATTATAATTGGTATCAGTAAAACACGATACATAAGAACCGGAACATATCTTCGCTTTAATAAATTTTCTTTTTTTGTATAAATACTTTTTAAAACACAACTAAATGCTTGCATAATATACCTCTAATAAAATGCTGAGATTGAAGGTAAAATAAAACCAGTAATGATGAACGGAGGTGTATTTACTTGCAGATAGAAGAGTATGTTGCTGGGAATATAAAGGATTTATGCAAAAAACGTCATGTGAGTAAATACAGACTGGCACAGCTGACAGGAATTGCACAGTCTTCCCTTGGAAGGATTATTGCAAATGAGAGTACACCATCATTACAAACGCTTGAAAAGATATGCAGTGCACTGGATGTAACACTGTCTCAGTTTTTCCAGGATGAAAAAGAAAATCATCTGACGGATAAAC
>ERZ773108.1120-NODE-1120-length-28159-cov-4.593332_pt1 | contig 28159 bp, 19 predicted proteins | sample MGYA00580570_ERZ773108 | MGnify/ENA primary metagenome ERZ773108 (study PRJEB29015, sample SAMEA2737840) | human gut metagenome | biome: human gut; feature: human-associated habitat; material: faeces | place: China | collected 2012 ...
GGAATCCAGCTTTAAGCTGTACTCGATCACATGCTTGTGCTCTTTCTCCATTCCGGTAACGCCGGTACGGATGACCATGCCGCCGTGCGGCAGTCCGCTGTGGTCACGCTTCATCTCTTCCTCGGTGATGAAGTGAACGGTAGTATCATAATCAGAGAAGTAGTTCGGCATGGTCTTGATCTCATTCTCGATCTTTGCCTGATCCGCTCCCTCTTCTGCCACAACAAAGCACTCTCTGGTGTGTTTTTCGCGGGTGGTCAGCTCTGGGCTGCTGCCGCTTCTGACTGCCTCCAGTGCACTCTCAACTGGGATTGTGTACTGTCTGGCATCCTTGACGCCCTCGATCCGGCGGATCGCATCGGAATGTCCCTGGCTGACGCCCTTGCCCCAGAATGTATAATTTTCGCCCTCCGGCAGGCATGCAGCTGCATAGAGACGGTTCAGGGAGAACATACCCGGATCCCAGCCAACGGAGATGATGCCAACCTTTCCGGATTTCTGTGCGGACTCATCGACTGCTGCGAAATGCTCTGGAATCTTTGCATGGGTATCGAAGCTGTCCACTACGTTAAACCACTGTGCATATTTCGGGGTCTGAACCGGCAGATCCGTAGCCGAACCGCCGCAGAGAATCAAAACGTCGATCTCGTCTTTCTTCGCCTCTGCCTCATCTACATGATAAACCGGTACGCCCTCGGTCAGGATCTTGACCGTTTCCGGCGTACGCCGTGTAAATACTGCTTTCAGTTCCATATCCGGATTCTGGCGGATCGCACACTCCACGCCGCGTCCCAGATTTCCATATCCTAAAATTCCAACTCGGATACTCATAGATATTCCTCCTAACGGTACAAAATTTGCCACGGATCCGGCTCTATTTTCCAGCTTACGCGATCCGATTTTACTTAAAAATTTCAAGTGTTCCCATTATACACTAGATCCATCCGTTTTTCAATATAGGTGAGTTCACGCGTACAGGAAACAAATTCTCATTTAATTCTCAACGAAAGCCTTATTCCAGCTCTTTCATTCCGGTATACAGCTCAAAATACCGCCCTTTCTGCGCCAGCAGATCTTCATGGTCGCCGCGCTCAATGATCTGCCCGTGCTCCAGCACCATGATCGCATTGGCGTTGCGGACTGTCGAAAGCCGGTGGGCGATGACAAAGGTCGTCCGGTCCGCCATCAGCCGGTCCATGCCGTGCTCGATGTGCTTCTCCGTCCGCGTATCGACCGAACTCGTCGCCTCATCCAGAATCAGGATCGGTGCTTTAGAAACTGCTGCCCGCGCAATGTTTAATAGCTGGCGCTGTCCCTGGCTTAAGTTTGCACCGTCGCCCTCCAGCATCGTGTCATACCCATCCGGCAGACGCATGATAAAGGAATGCGCCGATGCCGTTTTTGCCGCCTCAACAACTTCTTCATCCGTGGCATCCAGCCGCCCGTATCGAATATTTTCCCATACCGTGCCGGTAAAAAGATGCGTATCCTGCAGAACCATCGCGATATTTTCCCGCAGCTCCTTCCGGTGCATCCGGCGGACATCGACGCCGTCCACCGTGATCGAGCCGCCCTGTATATCATAAAAACGGTTGATCAGATTCGTGATCGTCGTTTTTCCGGCTCCCGTCGAACCGACAAAGGCGATCTTCTGTCCCGGCTTCGCATAGAGCGAAATATCCTTCAAAATCACCTGCCCCGGCTCATAGCCGAAAGTCACATGGTCAAGCACCACCTCACCGCGGATCGGCGCGATCGAAACCGCATCCGGCGCATCTGCCGCCTCCGGTTCCGCATCCAGCACTGCAAACACGCGCTCCGCGCCTGCCAGCGCCGAAAATACGTTTCCAACCTGCATGGAAAGCTCGTTGATCGGTCTGGAAAATTGCCGCGAAAAACCTAAAAATACGGTCAGTCCACCGACATCAAAGTTCCGGAACACACAGAGCAGACCGCCAATGCAGGCTGTCAGTCCATAATTTAACTGGCTTAAATTGTTCATGACCGGTCCCATCACACCGCCGAAAAACTGCGCCCGGATCTGTTTTTCTTTCAGATCCGCATTGAGCCATCCAAATTCTTCCTCTGCGATCTCCTCATGGCAGAATACCTTGACGACCTTCTGCCCCTGCACGGTCTCCTCAATATAGCCGTTCATCGCGCCAAGCGCCGCCTGCTGGGCAGAGAAATATTTCTGGCTCCGTCCGGCAACAAATTTACCGGCACGCAGCATCACCGGCATCATGGCAAGCGTAATCACCGTCAGCCACACGTTCGTGTAAATCATCAGCACCAGCGTTCCCACAATACTGAGTGCGCCGGATAAAAGCTGCACCAGCGTACTGCTGAGCATCATGCCGATCGTATCCACATCGTTTGTAAAACGGCTCATCAGATCGCCGTTGCTGCCGGTATCATAAAACCGAAGCGGAAGCGTCTGCATATGGTTAAACAGCTCTTCCCGCAGCCGCTGCAGCGCGTTTTGCGCCACCTGCAGCATGATGCGCGACTGCATATAGGCAGCGGCAACGCTGACTAAATAAACCGCTCCCATCACGCACAGGGAACGGAACAGCCCCGCCACATCGCCCCGGCTGCCATCTAAAGGCACAATATACCGGTTGATGATCGGGCGCAGCATATAGGCGCCCGCCAGATTTGTCACCGTCCCCAGGATCACACAGAAAAAGGCGACTGTCATCGCCATCCGGTCGCGTTTTAAGTATGAAAGCAGGCGCAGCATCGTCTGACCGCCCGCCTTGGGCTTTCCGCCCTTCATGACCGCCATCCGTTCCGATCCCCGGCGGCGTTTCGGCGCGTCGGCTATGCGGCTGCCATATCGGCGTTTCAGGCTTTCAATCTGTTTTTCATCCATCATGCCATCCCCTCCCCGTCTGCCCGTTTTCCATATTGCGTCTCATAGATCTCCCGGTACGCCTCACAGGATGCCAGCAGCTTCTCCTGCGTTCCCTCTCCGATAATCCTGCCGTCCTCAAGGACGAGAATCCGATCCGCGTATTCCAGCGAACTCAGCCGCTGTGCGATAATAAATTTCGTCGTATCTTTCAAATCTTCCCGGAATGCCGTCCGGATCGCCGCCTCCGTTGCCGTATCGACCGCACTGGTGCTGTCGTCGAGAATCAGGATCTTCGGCTTCTTTAAGAGTGCCCTTGCGATGCACAGCCGTTGTTTCTGACCGCCAGATACATTGACGCCGCCCTGTCCCATCTCCGTTTTGTAGCCTTCGGCAAACGAATTCACAAAGGAATCTGCCTGCGCATACACTGCTGCCCGCCGCACTTCTTCCTCCGTCGCCGTCTCATCACCCCAGCGCAGGTTTTCCTCGATCGTGCCGGAAAACAGGACGTTTTTCTGTAAAACCATGCCAACGCCGTCCCGGAGATTTTTCAGGGAATACTCCCGCACATCGATACCATCCACCCGCACACTCCCCTCTGTCACATCATAGAGGCGGGGAATCAGCTGTACCAGCGACGTTTTTCCGCTTCCGGTCGCACCGAGGATGCCGATCGTCTCTCCCGGCTCTGCCGTCAGGCTGATGTGGGATAGAACCGGCTCACCGCCTTCGCGGTATGAAAAGGAAACATCCTTAAATTCCACGCGTCCTTTCTCAACCTTCCGGTCCTTCTGTGATGCATTTTCATCGCTCAGATCAATCGGCTCATCCAGCACCTCATCCATTCGCCGGATGGACGCCATCGCGCGGGAACTCTGCAAAAATACCATTGAGAGCATCATAAGTGACATCAGAATCTGTACAATGTAGGTCGTAAATGCCGTCAGATCCCCGACCGCCATCCGTCCGCCGATAATCAGGTTTCCGCCGAACCAGACAACTGCCAGTGTCGTCACATTCATCGCGAACATCATGACCGGCATCGTCGCAATTACGATCTTCAGCGCCCGCAGCCCTGCCTCCTTGAGCTCCCGGTTCGTGTCGGCAAACCGCTTTTCCTCGTAGTCTTCCCGCACAAAGGATTTCACCACCCGCACGTTCGTCAGCACCTCCTGGATGCCGCTATTGAGCGTATCCAGCGCTTTCTGCATGGCTGTAAACCGCGGGTAGGCAGTCCGTAGGATCCAGACGATCGCCGCCGTCAGAAGCGGAATCACCACCAGGATGACAGCTGCCAGTTCCGCATTCATCCAGAATGCCATCACAAGCGCCCCCAGGAACATGCCCGGCGCGCGCAGCATCATCCGAAGTCCCATCATAATCAGGTTCTGTACCTGCTGGATATCGTTCGTCAGACGGGTTACCAGCGATCCCGTGCTGAACGTATCGATATTTTTAAATGAAAACTGCTGCACTCTGGCAAATAAGTCGCGGCGCAGATCGCTGGTAAAGGAAATCGACGCCTTCGCTGCAAAATATGCCCCCAGAATGCCGCCTGCCGCCATCAAAAAGGAGGTAATCGCCATCACAAGTCCCATTTTGAGAATGTATCCGCCGTCTTTCTGCGCCACGCCATGGTTAATAATCATCGACATAAATTTGGGCAGCAGAATCTCACCCAGCACCTCCGTTACCATCATGAGCGGTCCCAGAATAAAGGCGCTCTTATATGGCAGTATATATGATTTGTATCGTTTCCATTGCTTCACGCTTTTTCCTCCTGCCCGTTATTTCTGCAAATTTTTTTATGGATTCTGTTCAAACAGCTCCATCAGTTCATTCTGGCTCAAATCGCCCAGTGAAACCATTCCCTCTGAAACCACCTGCGCCGCCAGCGCAAGTTTCGCATTCTGCAGCTTCAAAAGATTTTCTTCTATCGTATCCTTTAAGATCAGTTTGTATACCGTGACCGGCTTTTCCTGCCCGATCCGGTACGCGCGGTCGGTCGCCTGGTTCTGCGCTGCCACATTCCACCACGGATCGTAATGAATCACGATATCCGCCGCCGTCAGGTTGAGTCCCGTTCCCCCGGCTTTCAGGGAAATAAGGAACACCGGAACCTCATCCGAGGCAAACGCCTGCACCATCCGGCTGCGTTCTTCCTTCGGGGTCGCGCCGACCAGAAGATGGGACGAAATGCCCTCCTGTAAAAGACGTTCCCGAATCCGCTCCAGCATCGAGGCAAACTGGGAAAAGAGCAGGATCTTATGTCCCGCCGCAGACGCCGATGCGATCAGCGAAACACAGGTTTCCAGCTTCGCCGATTCCCCCGTATAATCTTCAAAACAGAGTGCCGGATCGCAGCAGATCTGGCGCAGCCGCATGAGCTGGGAAAGCACTTCCAATTTCCCATTACCCGACCACGCGCCGCCAGCCAGCGCCTCTTTCAGTTTCAACGCCGACGCCGTATAAAGCTTCTGCTGCCGCCCAGACGCCGCTGAATAAACGATCCTCTCTTCCTTGCCCGGAAGCTCCCGCAGCACATCCTTTTTCAAGCGGCGCAGGACAAACGGTCCCGTCATCCGCCGCAATGCCGTCAATGCTTCCGGATCCTGATTTTTCACGATTGGCAGCTCATACCGCTCACGAAACTTCCGGTAACTGTATAAAAATCCCGGCATCAGGAAATCAAAAATGCTCCAAAGCTCGCTGAGCCGGTTTTCCACCGGCGTTCCCGTCAGGGCGAAACGGACATTCGCCGAAATCTCCTTTACCGCCTTCGCTCCCTGTGTCTTTGCATTTTTAATGACCTGCGCCTCGTCAATAATCTCATATTCAAACGTGCGTCCCAGATACGCTGCCCGATCCCGTTTCAACAGATCATAGGACGTGATGATCACCTGCGCCCCCTCAGACGCCTCCATCCGCATCTGCTCCTCCAGCTGTTCCTGCCGTTCTTTCGCCGTCCCGGCAATCAGAAGCACGCGGATCTCCGGCGAAAACCGGGCAAATTCCTGTCCCCAGTTGTAGACGAGCGACGCCGGGCAGACGATCAAAGACGGAAGAGGTAATTCTGACCCACTGCCTTCATTTCCAGCCGCTTTCTGCTCGGTTTTTTCCTGATAAAATGCCGTCAGAAGCGCAATCACCTGCAGCGTTTTTCCCAGTCCCATATCATCTGCCAGGATCCCGCCGAAATGATACCGCGCCAGCGTCCGCATCCACGTATATCCGATCTTCTGATATTCCCGCAGCGTCTTTTCCAGCACCGCCGGAACCGCATAGCTGACACTCTGCGCCGTTTTTAGATCGCGCACCATCATCCCGTAGGCTTCATCCCGCTGAAACAGTTTCATCCTGCCGTCGCCCGAGAGACTGTCCAGATAAAAAGCACGGTAGGCAGGTATCTTCGCCTCCCCCGCCTGAAATTCACTCTTTGTCAGTCCCAGATCCGCAGTCAGGCTGTCAAGCGCCTGCAGACCGCCGCCCGAGAGCTGCAAAAATTCGCCATTTTTCATGCGGTAATATTTCTTTTTTTGGCGGTATTCACTGAGTACCTGCAAAAGCTCCGCCGGGTCGATTCCCGCCGTCTCAATCTTCAGATCCAGCCAGCCGCCTCCAAGAGAAACCCCCATCGACACTTCCGGCGGAGGCAGGACGCGCAGATGGCGGACAGACTCTGACAGCCATACCTCGCCCACCTCCTGAAACTGCGTCATTCCCTCGCTCAGAACCTGGTACAGCGCTTCTTCATCCCCGCGGATCACCAGCTCGCCGCTCTCATCCTCCCAGTAAGAGAAGTACCGCGTGATCAGGCGGCTGATATAAAATTCCGCCGGTACATCCCGGCAGATCTCCCGCGGAACATGCTCGTCCGCCAGCGGCGAAAACGTAAAATCTCCGTAGGAAAGCGTCGGACGCAGACGCAGCTCGTCCGGCGAATCACTGTCAAACTCAAACCGGGCTTTCAACGCCTCTGGGCGGTATTTCTCCCAATCGATCTCCGGGCTCTGCAAGATCCCAAGTGCCTCCATGCCTTCCAGCACCCGCGCATAAAAGAGCGGAATATCCCGGCTTCCAACCAGCAGCTCCCGCTTCTCTTTCCGGCTTCCGCACTCTCTTCCGCCCTGTTCCATCTGCTCCAGAAAAACGCCCATCGTTTCTGTATACAGTTCACTGCATCCAAACAGATGCAATCCATCTGCCACATACAGACGCTGTTCTCCCCGGAACGAAGTTAGAGCCGATGGAATCGTAACCGCAATTCCATCGCCCATTGCTTCCACCTCCACCGGGAAACGCGGATCCTTGCGCTCAACCCGGCACACACGTTCAGCACCTTTCTCGTCCTCCGTCTGGACTTCTTTTCCCTCTAAAAGATCAAACAGCCGATCCCTCGCTGCAGATCCCAGCGTTAACGCCCGCATCACCGGAAGCGGCAGCCCCGCATGACCGCGCATCTCCTCATAATGGCGTATGTAGGCGTCCGCCTCCTCCAGCAGAAGATCTAAAAATGGGCGGCTTTCCGGCGCAAAGGCAGACGGGACGTGTTCAAACGCCATGCCTTTTCCGTATTCCACCCGTTTTCCGCTGTGAACCGCCTGTGCAAATTCCAGCAGGTTTTTCACAATATACCGTTTTTCCCGTCCGATCCGTGCCTCCAAAAGCACTTCGCCGCGCCGGATCTGTAAATAGGGATGCAGATAGACCGGTTCCCGCTCTTCCTCGCCCAGAATCCGCGCTACTTCCCGGTTCGTGTACTCCCGGATCATCATCCGGATCTCCGGCGAAGTCGAAACCGGCGGTGTATGCTCGGCTTTCTGCTGGCGGGCAAACGCCTCCTGAAGCGCTTTTGCATGCACGCAGGGACCCCGGAATGAATTTCCCTCCGCACAAGAACAAGAGTAGTCATAGATCTGACTACCCTTGATAAAAATTCTTGTCTGATATACCTTTGTCTCATCCTCAATCTGTCCCTGTACCCGTACTTCGCCCTTCCAGAAGGTATCTACGGACATTTTTATTATTTTCATGAGGATTCCTCCATATTACAGATTACATGTGTTCCGGCGATTCCATTCCGAGCAGATCCATACAGGTATCCAGCACCCGCTTGGTCAGCGTGATCAGGCTGATAAAGGCTGCCTGCTTCGCTGCGTCCTCCTCGGAGAGGATCTTATTTTCCAGATAGAATGCATTGAACGCATCCGCCACTGCCGCCATGTATTGGCAGAGCTTATGCGGCGCCGTCTCGTAGAATGCAGATTCTGTCACCTCGCCGAAACGGCAAAGCGCCATCTGAAGTGCTTTCTCTGTCTCGCTCTCAGCCGGACGGATCGGAACCACTTTAGCATCCGCACCGCGCAGTTCCTTGTATTTCTCCAGAATGGACTTGATGCGGACGATCATATACTGGATATGTGGACCTGTATTTCCCTCGAAGGAAATAAAGCGGTCTACATCGAAAATGTAATCTTTGGTCGCCTGATTCGAAAGATCGGCATATTTAAGTGCCGCCAGACCGACAATCTCCGCCGTGCGTGTCATCTCGTCCGCCGGAACCTTCTGCTTCTCCTGAATCTTCTCATATACCTTCTCATCGATATTCTTGATCAGGTGCTCCAGACGCATAACACCGCCCTCACGTGTCTTGAACGGACCACCGTCCTTGCCGTTCATCGTACCGAAGCCCAAGAAGATCATCGGCGTATCTTCTTTGACGATGCCCGCTTTCTTCGCCACACGGAATACCTGGATAAAATGAAGCTCCTGGCGCTTGTCTACGACGTAAATGTAGCGGTCCGGATGGAAATCCTGCTCACGTTCGATGATCGTCGCCAGATCGGAAGTCGCATACAGCGCCGCACCATCGGATTTGCGGACGATACAAGGCGGATATTCCTTCGCATCCCCTTCCTGTGCGATATCGACAACCAGCGCGCCATCGCTCTCATAGGCAAGACCTTTTTTCTGTAAATCCTCGATCAGTCCCGGAATATATGGCTGCGCATCGCTCTCGCCCTTCCAGAGGTCGAACGATACATTTAAATTGCCATAGTTCTTTTTCAGATCCTTCAAGGACACGTTCATGATGTGCTTCCAGATCGCATGGAACGGTGCATAGCCACTCTGCAGTTTGAAGGTTGCCTGCTGTGCCCGCTCACGGAATGCCGCATCTACCTTGGATTTCGCGCTCGCTGCCGGATAGATATCCTCCAGCTCGGAAATCGTAAACGGCGGCTCCGACGGATACTCGCCGGTATAATCCGGGTCAAAATATACCAGATCCGGCTGACGGTCATGCAGCTCCTCGATGATCAGTCCCATCTGCAATCCCCAGTCACCCAGATGCACATCGCTGATGACATGGTGTCCCATATAGCGGCTGATGCGCTTGATGCTCTCTCCGATGACCGCAGAACGTAAGTGTCCGACATGCAGCGGTTTTGCTACATTGGCTCCGCCGTAATCGATGATGATCGTCTCCGGCTTCTTAGCTGCGTTGAGTCCCAGCTTTTCATCCTCTGCCACCTGCTGTACATAGGATGCCAGGTAGCACGGATTCAGGCGGATATTGATAAATCCAGGCATCACGGCATTGATCTCAGAAAACATCTTGCTTCCGGCTGTCTTTTCCACCACCTCATTGGCAATATCGATCGGTTTCTTTTTATACGCTTTGGCAGCTGCCATCGCGCCGTTACACTGATACTCGCAGAGATCCGGGCGGTTTGATACCGTTACGCGGATGTACTTCTCATCGTACCCGCAGCCGGTAAACGCCGGTTTCAGTTCTTCCACGATCAAATCTAAAATCGTTTTCATACTAGATTCCCTTTCATAATTTATATCGTATATTATATATCTTTCCGCATTGCCTTTTTCACATCCTTGCGGAACTGCTTCCAGGCATCCTCATGATCCACGAAATACTTCGGGCACGCCTTTCCAGTCACATCATAATGACGGATCACGTCTTTCGGACTTAAATCGAACTGCTTGCACAGCCATGCAGTCAGTTTTACCAGCGAGTCATACGTCTCGTCTGTGAACTTTCCGTCTACCGCCGGATGGCAGCACTCAATCGAAACGGTGTCCGCATTCCTCTCATTGGAGGCATATGCCTTCTCCCCGACCGGAACGCACTCAATGATCTCGCCGTCCAGACCGATCACGAAATTGCTGCTGACGGAAACAGTGTTACTGCCGCTCTGATCTTTCAACCCCTCAAAATAATCATGGTTCTGCTGTGCCGTCGTCCCAGGATTTGCCACATAGTGAATCACGATCCCGTTGATGACCGGGATATTCGTCCCCGGTCTGGAATATCGGTTGACCGTGAGAAGCTGCTCATCAACCCAGTTTGGCATCTCGATCGTGGACGGATCGATCAGCTTGCGGATCATTTTCCCGCGCAGCGTCCAGCCTGTTCCCGCACCCAGGAGGAAAATAAGCAGACACAAAAACAGCTGCATCATCACACGGCGCTTCTTCTGCTGCCTCGTCCGCTCCCGGCGGATTGCCGTCTGCCTGCCGGATGTACGCCTCTTCCTGCCACCAGATCTGCGCGCCGGCTCATCCTCTTCCCCCAGACGCAGACGGTCTTCTCTTCCGTTCTCCATATTTATCACTCCCCATGAGCACCGCTCACTCCGAACCCGCTCTCTGAGATGAACCAACGGACGCGTCATAGACGCCTCCCCGATATGTTAAGCAAAAAAACTGTTGTAAAATCTCGACGTTTCCTCCGGATCTTACAACAGTTTCTCTGCTTGCTACTGTTCATGCGCTACATAACCAGCAAAGGAAAATGCCTGCCACAAACAGTAATCTCTGTTTCCAGTCAGAAACCTGTCAGTGACACGACTGCCTCCCCACAAGGGTACAAACGGTATCGTGAAGACCTTTCTGACGTATATGTTATAACTTAGACTCTGGACAGATATTCACCAGTACGTGTATCGATCTTGATCTTATCGCCCTGGTTTACGAATAACGGTACATATACAGTAGCGCCAGTCTCTACAACTGCCGGTTTGGTAGCGCCTGTAGCGGTATCGCCCTTGAAGCCCGGCTCTGTATCTGTGATCTCAAGCTCTACGAACAGCGGCGGTTCTACGGAGAATACCTTGCCGTTGTAAGAACAGATCTTGCACATCTCGTTCTCTTTTACGAACTTGAGTGCGTCGCCGATTGTCTCCTGGTTTAAAGCTACCTGCTCATATGTGTTTACATCCATGAAGTTGTATAAGTCGCCATCGGAATACAGATACTGCATATCAACTCTGTCGATTCTGGCAGACGGGAACTTCTCGGTCGGACGGAAGGTTTTCTCTACAACGCCGCCATTCATTACGTTCTTAATTTTAGTACGAACGAACGCAGCCCCCTTTCCCGGTTTTACGTGCTGAAATTCCATGATCTGGTATACGTTGCCATCAATCTCCAGTGTGATGCCGTTTCTAAAATCGCCCGCTGATATCATAAATGATGCTCCTCCTTGAAAATACTCGCTTTATCTTTTTTATTTTATACTATAAAATCCTCTTTTTCAACTACTTTTTTGAAAACACAGGGCACATCATGTCAATTCCGCCCCTTATTTTTCTAAAATTGCCGATATTTTTTCTGAAAACAACTGATTTTCCACCGTTTCCGGCACTCCTGTCAGCATCCAGTTCTGCCACTTGGCAAGCTCTTTCAAACCGTTCAAAAACACCCAACTACAAACTTCCGCTATTTTTTTCCTGTCTTCTCACATAGAACCACAGGACAATTTTCTCCAGATACCGCTTTAACACGATCTGGATCTCTTCCTTCGGATTGATCGGCTTTACAAGAATCGAATAGATGCCTGTCCGCCTCGCCCCGTACACATCCGTAAAGAGCTGATCCCCGACAAACATCGTCGAGCGCTCGCCCGTTCCCATCCGGAGCATCGCCTGCCTGTATCCGCTGCGCTTCGGTTTTCTGCCCTTGTAAATATAATCCGAACCTACCTGTCCGGCAAACGGGGCGACCCGCGCCTCCTTATTATTCGAGAGCAGACAGGTGTGGAACCCGATCGCCCGCAAACGTTCAAACAGCTGTACTGCCCGCTCGTCCGCCGGGGCACCGTGCGGCACCAGCGTATTGTCAATATCAAATATGATACCCCGCATTCCCTTCTGGTAAAACTGCTCATACGGGATATCATACGCAGAATCCAGCCATTCATCCGGATAAAACGCATTTCCCATCATCTGGTCTCTTCCCCGTTCTTTCCAGACTCATACGACGGCACATTCCGCTGCTGTATCTTCTGCAGTTCCTCCATAAATGTATCGACGTCTTTAAACTCCCGGTATACCGATGCAAACCGCACATAGGTAACCACATCCAGATCCTTTAACCGCTCCATCACAAGTTCCCCGATCACCGCGGTCGAGATCTCCCGTTCTTCCCGGTTAAATAAATTGTTTTCCACATCGTCGATCAACGCCGAAATCTGTCCCTGAGAGACTGGGCGCTTGTGGCAGGAATGCAGGATTCCTGCCTCTATCTTCGCCCGGTCGTACATCTCCCGGGTATTATCCTTTTTGACAACCATCAGAGGGATCGTCTCAAGTTTTTCATATGTGGTAAAACGCTTTCCACAAGTCTCGCACTGTCTCCGGCGTCTGATAGAACTGTTGTCATCCGCAGGCCGTGAATCGATTACTTTCGTGTCAGCCGCGTTGCAAAATGGACACTTCAATCGCTCTTCCCCTTTTCTGGTTTTATTGATATGCCCCCGCCAAGTTTTCATAACATATCATACTTATTATAATATCGCAGGAAGTGCGCTTCTGCAAGCAGAAGTTTTCCGCTATTCCTTCTTTATTCCTTCTTTTCTCTCTCTTCTTTCAGCCTCACCAGAATAATGTCATCCCCTATCTGGCAGATGTCGCAGAATGGAATTATGTACTCTTTTTCCCGCCCCAGAAAGCCCCAGACACAGCCCGGTCCTGGCACGATGATCGCAAGCATTTTTCCCGTGCTGATGTCAAAATCGACGTCGCCCACAAAACCAAGGCGCTTGCAATCTTTTACATTTATAACTTCCCGCTGTTTGAGTTCACAGATACGCATAGACATAAACCTCCCGGATCCTTCTGTAATCAAAATATGTACAAAAGGACCGGGAGGTTCTTCCTGGACAGGTATTTCTATCTACTTTTATTTCGTAACTTCTGATAACGTCACGCTGTCAAAATGCAGCGTATAATCAATCAGATGCGGCTGGCTCATCGCCACCGTCAAGGCACTGACCGCTACATCCTCATCCAGCGTTACCGGAATCTGGAACTCGGAATTGCCCTCGGTCTGGATCGGATCATACTGCACGTCATCCACCAGCATATACTCATAGTTCGGGCTGCTCCAGACAATATCGGCAGTCACCTTTCCATCCTTGACGATAATGGTCGCCGGGCTGTCCACCGATGCTCTGCCGGAACCTCCCTGCAGGGTTACCTCACAGGTATAAGTGCCGTCTGCCACATCTGCAGTCTGCCCTGCCGGTTTCTGGGCATCTGCCGCATCATCGCTATTCTCCGTCTCGGATGATGCCGCTTCCGCGTCCTCTGCCTCTCCGGAAACCGGATTTTCTACCTTTACTTTGTGGTCGTACCAGGTGCCCTTCTTACCAATCAGAGCCAGATCAAATTCTTCTCCGAGCGCCGGAACCGGCACATCGAAGCCGTTGACCTCCTCGCTCAGACCGTCGCTGTAAGTAACCGTGTCTACGGTTGGCTGCAGCCAACCGGCTTCATCTTCCTTTGCCTCGTCCGCAGTACCCAGATACAGGTTCACGATGTTTTTCGAGGTCAGGCTGATATGAAGTATCGCCTCGCCATCCTTGACCGTCAGGACACCTTTTCCATTTTTCGATTCATTGACCTTGAACATACTGCTGTCCGTCTTAAAATCGACGGTGTAGATGCCGTCTGCAAGGTCAATGCTGCTTTTCTGTTCGACATTCTCGGTTTCTGCGCTCTCTGTCTGCGCCACGGTGTCGGCTGCGTCCTGTTTCTGTCCTCCGCACGCTCCGAGAAGAGCGGCAGCAAGCAGAAGCGCCGCTAAATTTAATTTCTTTTTCATATACATTATTTCACAATAGAATCAATGGCTGTCCGTGTATGAGCAACATAGAATGATTCTACTGCTTTAATTCTGCCCAGACCGGAAATCTGAGTATCTACCTTGTCAAATGCACCTGATGCCTCAAACTGGCTCTTCCAGGAATCCTCGTCATCGCCTGCCATGTCGTTGTTTGCGTGATCACCTGCAACTACCATCAGCGGACGAAGAACGACATTCTTATAACCTGCTGCCTTCACTGCCTCGATAACAGACTCACAGGAGGTCTCTTCCGGCTCGCCCTCTACGGTACCGATAAATACATTGCTATATCCAAGATTCTGCATCTGGGTCTGCATCTGGCTGTAGGTTACCTTTGCAACGTGTGCGGTACCATGCCCCATCAGAACGAATGCAGTTCCCTGATCGGCTGCGTCAGCTGCATCTTTAAAACCAGCTTCCGAAGCTTCTTCTGCTACAACTGCTTTTGCAACTGCCTCTTTATCTGCATTGATAACGGTTGCATCGTCGCCAACCTCACCCAACAGCGGCTCTGCGACAGCTATCTGCTCGAATTTATCCTGATACTTCTCGATCGCCTCAACCATCTCGTCGTACTCAGCACCGTGCATCAGGTGGGTCGGCTGGACAACCAGCTCTTTAACTCCGTTCTCCACGGCGCGCTCCAGTGCCTGATCCATATTGTCGATGCACTCGCCGTCACGAGCCTCAACGTGGTTGATAATGATCTGTGCGGTAAATGCACGGCGGACTGCCCAATCCGGGAATGCATCCTGGATGGAATCCTCGATACTCTTGATATCTTTCACACGGCTGTCGTTGAAGGAAGTACCAAAGCTGACTACCAGGATCTCCTTGTCGCCAATCTCATCCTGATTGCGCGGATCGTCCAGGCTCGCGTCGCCGGTATCACGACCAAAATAATCTGGATCTGCGTTCTCGCCTTCTACCAGCTCCTTCTGCTCGTCAGTCAGGGCATCCCATGCCTCTTTGGCTGCCTTGCACTGCTCATCCGTGTCATCGGTGCGCTCCTGTACATAGATGTCATCGATCAGCTTTGCCACCTTATCTGCTGCTTCCTGATCGGAATCGGCGCTCTCAGCTGCCTCGGTCTCTGCCTCAGAAGCCGCCTCCGTCGAGGTTGCCTGGCTGGATGTACTGCCACCGCAGGCTCCAAGCAATACGGACATCGTAACTGCCGCTGCACTTACAACTACTTTTTTGTTTTTTCTCATGTTTTCCTCCTTGTGTGACTCGCACAAAAATAGTTCTAACCGATATGTTCACGACAGCCGGCAGGTTTCCTGGCTTTCGGGTCATCATGCACGCCGCGCCTTCTCACTTTCGCAATGGCATCTGCGGCGCCACTCTCCGGTTCACAGTGACGAGATCGCACAGGTTTTGCACCTGTTTCCCTTTTACCCCCTGTCCGCGCCTGCCAATCCGAGCAATCTGACTGGTCTGGCACAAACAGCGGCACCCACTGCCCATATCAGCTTGTTTCATTATAGATGGGGTATGTTTAAAAGTCAATTTATCCTGGAAATTATATTGAAAAAGAATGTGCCTTGGCACATTCTCGCGCCGAGCGCGGTCGCTTGCGACATGTTTCTGCTTCGCGCGAGTGCGCATCATTGGCACGTTAGTGCCTTTTTGTGTAATAGGGAATTCCAAGGAATTTCCTGTTACACAAAAAAGCACCTCTCATCCGGATAAAAGGTGCTCTCCTCCTCTTAATGATTTTATATCTTTTATGGCATAAATTTCCGGTAAATCGAAATAATTTTCTCATTCTTCACCGTCACAGCCGTGTTGTATGGCTTAAACTCCCCGATCAGCCGATCACGGATCGCGAATAATTCTTCCGCGGTATACACCTGCGGCGGTGTATCCGGGTCAGAATCATCTGTCAGGACAAAGTTCTCATCCATCTGCAGCGTAACCTCTCCCAGCTTATGGTAACTTCTCCCGACTGCCATCTCCGAGCCATAAAAGGAATCCTCCTCTACCATTCTCAGCTCTTCTCCCCCCTGTGCCGGACCGCCATTGATCTCGATCCGCCCAGACTCCTGTCGGTCAATCGAAGTAATGAGACATTCTTTCCCATCGATAAGCAGCGTATCTCCCGCCTGCAGTTCATCGATATCTGCCTTATGAAAATGCTCATAGTCATAGACCGTCAATGTGATGATAACATTGCTTTCATCCTGATGGATCTGCTGCGGTTTGAACCCAGCTGCAAAGGTACAGTTGTCAAAATGCGTCATATTGAGGGTTTCCCGGACTGGTTCAACCGTGAGCGGTTCCGTCCGCTCAGTTTCCTGCGTTTTATCCCGTTTGGGCTGCTCCTGCGCCTGATCATTTTCAGCCACAGCCTCACAGAGCGCCCCCTGGCTCTCCTCATCGACAGCCCCTTCCTGTGTGGCTGTCTCCGATGCCGCGCCCGCACAGGCGGTCATCCATACACTCATCCCAAGTGCTGCGGCGATCCATGTTTGTTTCAATCGTCTCATGTTTGCTGCCGCCCCTTTCCCACTTCTCCTTTTTCCTGGCATTTTCGTAACTGTTCAGTACCTTCACAGTCACGCGCAAAAATCCATCAAAAATTGCCTACGGCAATGGGATTTTTCTGCTTTTTCTTCGCCGCCTCAACCAGCTTCTCCATCTCCCGCATTACCTCTTCAAAATCCAACTCAGAAGTATCCAGTAAAATGGCGTCCTCCGCCTGCTTGAGAGGCGACAATTCCCGGTGCATATCACGGTAATCGCGCTCGATAATATCCTGCTCGATCGCCTCCAGGGAACAGCTTTCCCCGCGTTCGGTCAGCTCTTTATAACGGCGTCCAGCTCTCACACGGCTGCTCGCGGTCAGATATACTTTCAGGGTCGCATCCGGCAGAACCGCCGTTCCGATGTCCCGGCCATCCATCACGACATCCCGGCGTCCGGCTAATTCACGCTGCAGCTCCACCAGTTTTTTGCGGACCGGCGCATAGACAGAGGTATTCGAAGCCATATTTCCAACCGCCTCCGTCCGAAGCTCGCTGCTGACATTCTCCCCATTTAAATAAACCTGCTGGATCCCATTTTCATATTCCAGTGAAATGGAAACCGTCTCACAGGCGCGTCCGATCGCCGCCTCATCATGGCTGTCGATGCCCTGGCGCAGAAAATACAATGCCATCGCCCGGTACATCGCCCCCGTATCTACATAAATATATCCATAATCTTCCGCCAGCTTCTTTGCCACTGTGCTCTTCCCAGCCCCGGCTGGTCCATCAATCGCTATATTAATCGGCATTTCGTTTCCCCTTTTTCATATCGTTATAATTCATGATTTTCCGCTGCGCTCCGTCCTGCCAGCACACCGGTCGACCACGCAATTTGTAAGTTGTAGCCGCCCGTGACTGCATCGAGATCCAGCACTTCCCCGGCAAAATAAAGCCCTGGAAGCTTCTTCGACTCCATCGTGGATGGATTAACTTCTTTTACCGTCACACCGCCCTGGGTAATGATCGCCTCATTGAAACCTCGCAGCCCGGTCAGCGTCAGTGTAAAATGCTTTGTCACCTCCGCCAGCCGTCTCCGCTCTTCCTTCGTCACGGCGTTGACCTGCTTGTCCGGCTCAATGCCGCTGCGGCGAATTATGACCGGTATCAGTTTTGATGGGTACAGATGGTTCAGCGCATTTTTAAACTGTTTATTCTTCTCCGCCTCAAAATCGCGCAGAATCCGCGCATCGAGCTGTTCCATGGAAAGCGCCGGTTTCAGATCGATCATCAGAGTCAGCGGAGCCTTTTTCAGTTTTTTCGCCGCATAACTGCTGGCACTCAAGAGTACCGGACCCGAAACGCCGTAATGGGTAAACAGCATCTCACCAAATTCACGGTAAACCTCTTTCTTTCCATTTAAAACAGCAGCTTCCACGTTCCGCAGGGAGAGTCCCTGCAGCTCCTTCACATCTTCCTTCGTCTCAAACGGAACAAGCGCCGGCGAAAGTTCCGTTACCTTGTGCCCTGCTGCCTCCGCAAACCGGTAACCATCGCCGGTTGAGCCGGTCGTCGGGTAGGACAAACCGCCCGTCGCCACGATCACTGCATCCGCAGCTATGTAGGAGTCCTTTTTCCCACGCTCATTACCGCCCTGCGCCAGAATCACACCTTTTAATACACCATCCTCCAGCCACAGTTCCCGGACTCCCTGATTCAATTCTACTTTCACGCGCAGCTCCCGCAGCCGTCTTGCAAGCGCCGATGTCACATCCGACGCCCGGTCAGACACCGGAAAGACACGGTTGCCGCGCTCCACCTTAACATGACAGCCGTTCGCCTCCAGAAAATCCTTCATATCCTGATTGGTAAAACCATAAAATGCACTGTACAAAAAGCGGCTGTTTGTCACAACACTGTCAAACAGACCCTCCATATCACAGTCATTCGTCACATTGCAGCGCCCTTTTCCCGTGATATAGATTTTCTTTCCCAGTTTCTCATTCTTTTCATAGATCGTTACCGCGCAGCCATTTTCCGCCGCCGCAATCGCAGCCGCCATACCGGCTGCCCCGCCGCCGATCACGATTATTTTTTTCATATTGCTATCCTTTTCGTTTTTATATTGCCTGGTGCTATCAATCCTGTACCAGGTGAATCGCAAATCCGCCGACTTCTTCTTTAAAATAGGCGAAAATGCAGCGTCCCTGCTCATCAAAGCGCTTCGTCTCTTCCCGAATCGTCATACCGCGGTTCACAAAGTATCGGATCGCCGCCTCGCAATCATTTACGCCAAAGCCAATATGGCCGTAGATTCCGTGGCTCTCCACCTTCATATTTTCCGTCAGGTCACCGCTGAACACCGCTTTCTCCGTCTCGCGCGGCATCAGCCCCATCAGGCGCGCCAGTGTCTCAGCAACCTCCCAGGCCTCGTCTTCCGATTTCGTATTGATTCCCACGTGTTTTACGTGCATATGAAATAATTCCATCGGGGTTGGATCCCCCGCATGCTCTGCCATAAATGCTAGTGTGCGCTCTTTTGCTGTCTGCTCCATTTTGTCCGCTTCCTTTCTATCGCTACATTTAACGCAAAGTTTACACAAATGTTTGTATTTTTCAAAATTGCCGTCTTTTTCTTTAAATATTAATTTTACTGTATCTTACGAAGAATTGCAACCGCGCTTCTTCATATTTCCACACATGATTATCAAATCGGCCGTCCGCTTCTTTCTATCACTTACGCAGCTTTTTTACCTCACGGATCTTCTCCTCCATCGCCTCCACAACCGTTTCCAGCACCTTGACGCGCGCGAAATATTTGGAATTTCCTTCTATGATCGTCCACGGGGCATAGGTAGTAGAGGTCCGCACCAGCATCTCATTGACTGCCTGCTCGTATGCGTCCCATTTTTCACGGTTGCGCCAGTCTTCGTCCGTGATTTTCCACTGTTTTGCCGGAGCCTCCATGCGCTCCTTAAAGCGGCGTTCCTGCTCATCTTTATCAATATGAATCCAGAATTTCACGATCACCGCGCCAAAATTCGCCATGTGCTCTTCCATCTCATTGATTTCCTGATACGCCCGTTTCCAGTCCGCCTCACTGCAGAAGCCCTCGATCCTCTCCACCATCACACGCCCGTACCAGGTGCGGTCGAAGATCGCAATATGCCCCGCTTTCGGCATCTCCCGCCAGAAACGCCACAGATAATGGTGTACCTTCTCCACATCATTCGGTGCCGCCGTCGGATTGACCTTGTAGCCGCGTGGATCCAGGTGGCTTGTCAGGCGCCAGATCGCACCGCCTTTTCCCGCCGCATCCCAGCCTTCAAAGCCGATCACCACCGGAATCCGCAGCCGGTACAGCTCGCCGTGCAGCACCTCCAGCTTTTTCTGCAGCTTATCCAAACGTTCCTTATATTCCTCGCGTGTCAGCGTTTTCGTCAGATCCACGCCGGAAAGCACGCCATTTTTAAACCGCTCATCTGGAAGTTTGACCGGCGGATGCACCGCCCCTTCCTCGCGTTCCATTCGGCGGCGGTTCAGCTCATACTCCAGCCGGTCTGTGACGGTGGATAAAATCTTGACTGCCGCATAATTTTTATCAGTCGCTTCCACGATCGTCCACGGCGCGTACCCGGTATCCGTCCGCTGCAGCATTTCCTCATTCATCTCCAGAAATGTATCGTAATCCTTGTTGCGCTTCCAGTCCGCCTCCGTCACACGCCACGCAGTCTCTTTGCTTTCTTCCAGCCGTTTAAAGCGCTTTTTCTGCTCGTCCCTGGAAATATACAGAAACAATTTGATCAGAATCATGCCGGAATCTGCCAGCTGCTTTTCAAATGAAAGGATATCCCGGAACGCCCCGTTTAGCTCCTGCCGCTTCGTCTCTTTGTCAAACCGGTCAACGGTAACCTTATCGTACCAACTCTTGTCAAAGATCATCATACGTCCATCTTCCGGTGTCTTCGTCCAATACCGCCAGAGAAATGGACGCATCCGTTCCTCCTCCCCCGTCTCCCGGCTCGCATAAACATCAAAGCCGCGCGGATCCAGCGGCTGGATCAGGCGGTTGATCTGCGTTCCCTTACCGCCTGCCCCGAATCCGTCAAATACGATGACAACCGGGATCTTTTCCTCCTTACAGGCGCGCTGCAATTCTCCCAGCTTCACATCCATCTCTTCCCGAAGCTTCTTGTAGTTTTCCTTATCCACTGATTTATTCAAATCAACTTTTTCCAGCATCTTTCCACCTCCACATCAAGCAGTAAAATGACCTTTCACCAATCCCATGGCATCACAATGCTTCGTCTTTACCTTTCCCCGTCATCATCTCATGCTCTTTTTTGATCTCTTCATATAATTGTACCGAATCCCACTTCATATTATACGGTGTCAGGACTGCTTTATAATCGATCCGTCCGACTCCCTTTTTTCGGAGTGCGTGGATAAATGCATCGATCTGGGCGGAAGAAAAGCCTGCCATGATCGCCATCTCATCTGAGAAATCCATTTTCCTGGAAGAATCGTTCTCCGGCACTTCTCGCTGCAGCCTCCCGTCTGCCAGTTTCTGAGCGGACTCTTCTTTTTGCGTTTCCTCCACAGCCTCTATTGCTTGTCCGGCTTCCTTGAGGACATCCTCATCCAGTCCTTTCACGCCAGCCAGCACGCCCACCGGCAGCCCGTACTCCTCCTTTTTCACTGCCCTTAAACGGAATCCCAGTGGCATAAGCGCCTGCTGCACCTTCATTTTTCTTTTGGAATCAGTAAAATTATACAATAATACAGTTGGTTTCATCGTAATTTATCGATTCTCCTCTCTGTTTCTTATTCCCGCCTCATCAATTCTCCGGCTTCTCAATATGATTCTCTATTATATCCTTTTTCTCCCCTTCTGTGCAAGAAAAACAAAAAAACAGCGGCATCAGCCACTTGCTTTCGCTCGTCCGCTGTCTGCCGCTGTCTGATTTTTGTTTCATTTATGTATGTTTCCGCATTTCAGATCCTCTTCCGGTCTGCTGCCAGATAGCTCCTTAGTGAAGAACACCATTTGCATCCGCTACCATACCGTTCGGAGCTACCATATTTGTCCAGAGTGCTCCGCTATTCAGGTCAAACAGATACCATGCGCCATCGATGAACTGATAGCCTGTCTTTCTTGCACCACGGGTGCCGTCGGATACCGGATTCAGATAATACTTGTACGGCCCTATCTGCTGCCAGCCGGTCAGCATCTTGCCTCTCGTACCATCGGATACTGGGTTTAAATAGAACCAGTTATTATCAGTATAGATCCAGTCTGTATCCATGAAGCCGTTTGCATTCAGATGATACCACTCATTATCAACATATACCCAGTTATTCTTAACCGGTACACCATTGATGTAGTAAGACCAGCCGTAAATGCTGTTTACCCACTGACCATTCGCATTTGCCGGAGTGGAACCACCAGAAGAATTATCGGTCGGAGGTGTACCTGTATACACATCTGAAGAATTCATATAATATTCATCGGACTCATCACTCCACTCACCCTTGTCGCTTCCGTCAACCGCGCGTACCTTAAAGGTATAATCGCCGGATTTCGTCATGTATGGGTAGAAATTGTAGCTTGTGCCTGTGGTTGTAACAGTCGTTACGGTAGAGCTGTTGCGGTACAGCTTAACTTCATACTTGCTTGCATCCGATACACTGTCCCAGGTTGCGGTACGATTGCTCCAGCTAAGATCCTCGACCGTATCCAAATCGCCGTCAACAGCTGACATCGTAATCTTAACTTTCCACTCGCTCTTATCGCCAGATCGCTTCGTAACTTTGTAAGCCGACTTGGTTGCAGAAAGCTTTGTGCCGGATAACTGATAACCGTCCTTTGCCTCGATCGTCAGGTAGATGACCGGCTTATCACCTCTCTCCCACTCGCTGTCGTCATTGTCAAACTCCTGCTCGGTAATCTCAACATTACCCTTCGTAACTTGTACATCCGGATCCCCGATGCTGTCGCCCGCTTCCGGTTTCGCATTGACACGGAACTTAACTTCCGAGATCTTTTTGTCAGCCGCGTATGCCGGAATACTCATCGCCAGTGCCGCCATGATAGCAAGAGCGGAAACCGCCGCTGCCTTCAGGTTATGTCTCATATCCCATCCTCCTTTTTTAATGTACTCTCGCGTACAAACTCTTGTTTCCATTATAACAAACATATCTGCCTGCGTCAAAATAAACTGTCGGTATTTTCAAAATTTTTACCTTGTTTTTTGAAGTAAATGTCTGTTTTCTGTTATTGACAGGATAGCACACTTTTATTACCTGAGAATAACTTTTTGTTTAAGGTTTTCTGACATTTTCGTCAATGATAAAATTTATATCATAATTGCTATTTTCTGTGACATAAAAAGAATGTACCTTTTTGTGTGATGGGGAATTCCAAGGAATTTTCTATCGCACAAAAAATAGACCGGGGCAGATTTCTGCGGTCCGGTCTATTTCTACCTTGCTTAAAAGCAGGTGTTCATTTTATTTGAAATACTCCACACCTGAAGCAAACAGCTGCATATCCTGATTTCCATAGATATTCATGCCTGTATCGCTCCAGCAGCGCTCGTTGTGACCCATCTTACCAAGAATACGTCCATCCGGGCTTGTGATACCCTCGATGCACTGGTAGGAACCGTTCGGGTTCCACTCCTCGCTGACGGATAAGTTTCCGTTCGGATCGCTGTACTGGATCGCGATCTGACCATTTGCGCGAAGTTTTGCAAGCCACTCCTCGTTGGCTACGAAACGTCCTTCACCATGGGACATCGGATTGCAGTATACGCCTCCCAGCTCTGCTTTTCTGAGCCACGGGGACAGGTTAGATACAACCTTTAAGTATGCCATGCGGGAAATGTGGCGTCCAATGTTGTTGGTTGTCAGAGTCGGGGAATCTGCTTTCTGCGGCTCAATCTTGCCTCCGGTTAAAAGTCCCAGTTTGATTAATGTCTGGAAGCCATTGCAGATACCCAGTACCAGGCCATCCCGGTCATGAAGCAGTTTGTCGATCTCCTCCATCATCGCCTCGTTGCGGAATACCGTAGCGAAGAATTTAGCCGAACCATCCGGCTCATCACCTGCGGAGAATCCACCCGGGAACATAATGATCTGGGATTTCTTGATATCCTCTTTGTACTGCTCGATGGAAGAACGGATATCGGATGCATTCTGGTTGCGGAATACACGCACAATCGTCTCCGCTCCGGCTGCCTCAAACGCTTTCGCGCTGTCCAGCTCGCAGTTGGTACCCGGCATTGCCGGAATAAATACGGTTGGTTTTGCCACTTTATGTTTGCATACATATACCTTATCGGTATTGTAAAGTGTCTCTTCTGCTGCCTTCATCGGTGCGCCGGAAGCGGTCGGGAACACTTTCTCCAGGGTTCCGGTCCATGCTTTCAGAGCCTCTTCCATAGAGATCATGGTACTGCCATACTCGAAGGTTCCCTTGTCGGTTACCTCACCGATCACAGTGTACGGGATGGACAGCTCGCCTACCTTGCCATCCGGAACCTCGCAGACGATATTGCCCCAGCCAGCGGCGAAGAAGTCTCTCGGATCTACATTGTGCTCAATCTTTACGCCCAGGCGGTTACCAAATGCCATCTTGCTGACAGCCTCTGCCACACCAGCACCCTCAACCGCATATGCGGAAATAATCTTTCCAGACTCCATATCGCGGTAGATTTTCTCGTAACCATCCATGATCTGGCTGTAAACCGGCAGGTCATGTGCATCTTTCTCGATGGTAAAGAGAACAATCTTGCTGCCCGCTTTCTTAAATTCCGGAGATACCACGTGTTTGGTATCGGAAATATCAACTGCAAAGGAAACCAGTGTCGGCGGTACATCGATTTCTCCGTGCTCTTCATCATAGAAGCTGCCGGACATACTGTCCTTGCCGCCGATGGACGGAAGTCCAAATCCGAGCTGCGCACTGTAAGCACCGAGCAGAGCGGAGAACGGTGTGCCCCATCTCTTCGGATCTTCCGTCATACGTTTGAAGTACTCCTGGAAGGTAAAGCGGATCTTGTGGAAATCACCGCCGTTTGCCACGATCTTAGCAACAGAATCCAGCACTGCGTAAGTAGCGCCGTGGTACGGGCTCCAGCTGGACAGGTACGGATCATAGCCGTAGCTCATCATGGTAACAGTATCGCATTTGCCCTCGCTCATCGGCAGTTTTGCCACCATCGCCTGTGTCTCGGTCATCTGGTGAACGCCGCCATATGGCAGGAATACACTGCTTGCGCCCACGGTACTGTCGAACATCTCAACCAGACCCTTCTGGGAGCATACATTTAAGGAAGAAAGCATGGACAGCCATTTTTCTTTGACATCCTTTACTTCCTGTTTATCAAATACATTGCCTTCCCTGGTCGGAACCTCAACGGTAACGGTTGTCTCCTGATGAGCACCGTTGGTATCCAGGAATGCACGGCTTAAATCTACGATCGTCTTGCCTCTCCAGTTCAGAACCAGGCGCGGGGACTCGGTAACAACGGCAACCGGAACTGCCTCCAGGTTCTCTTCTGCTGCATAAGCAAGCATCTTATCAACATCTTTCGGGTCTACCACCAGAGCCATACGCTCCTGTGACTCGGAAATCGCAATCTCCGTTCCGTCCAGACCTGCATATTTCTTCGGAACCTTGTCAAGGTCAATCTGAAGTCCGTCAGCTAACTCACCGATCGCTACCGACACGCCGCCGGCGCCAAAGTCGTTACACTTCTTGATCAGACGGCTGACCTCCGGGCGGCGGAACAGTCTCTGTAATTTACGCTCGGTCGGTGCATTGCCCTTCTGAACCTCTGCGCCGCAGACCTCGATGGACTCCTCGGTATGTACCTTGGAAGAACCGGTTGCGCCGCCGATACCATCACGGCCGGTACGTCCACCCATCAGGATGATTACATCGCCCGGATCGGAAGTCTCACGGATGACGTTTTTGCGCGGAGCTGCTGCCATAACAGCACCGATCTCCATACGTTTTGCCACATAATTCGGATGATAAATCTCTTTTACATAGCCGGTAGCAAGACCGATCTGGTTACCGTAGGAGCTGTAGCCATGTGCTGCATCCTTTACGATGCGCTTCTGCGGAAGTTTGCCGTGCAGTGTCTCCGACATCGGACGGGTCGGATCAGCCGCACCAGTCACACGCATAGCCTGATATACATAGGTACGTCCGGAAAGCGGGTCACGGATAGCACCGCCTAAGCAGGTGGCAGCGCCGCCAAACGGCTCAATCTCGGTCGGATGGTTGTGGGTCTCATTCTTAAAGTTTACCAGCCACTCTTCTTCCTTGCCGTCGATGGTAACCGGAACTACGATACTGCACGCATTAATCTCCTCAGACTCCTCCAGATCCTCCAGCTTGCCTTCACGGCGAAGCTTCTTCATAGCGAGAACAGCCAGATCCATCAGGCAGACAAACTTGTCATCGCGATCTTTGTAGAGAACCTCGCGATCTGCCAGGTACTGTTTGTAAGAAGCTTCCATCGGCTCATTGTAATCGCCCTTTGTAAAGGTAACGTCCTTTAACTCAGTCTGGAAGGTCGTATGACGGCAGTGATCGGACCAATATGTATCCAGCACGCGGATCTCGGTCACAGACGGATCTCTCTTCTCTTCGTTCTTAAAGTAGTTGTGGATATGCTCGAAATCCTTGAACGTCATCGCAAGGTTCAGGGAATCGTAGAGTTCTTTTAACTCTGCCTCGCCATAACCGCAGAAGCCATCGAAAATCTTGACATCCTCCGGCTGCTCAAATACCGTTACCAGCGTTTCCGGCTTTGCGTTGTTATTCTCACGGGAATCCACCGGGTTAATGCACAGGGACTTGATGCCCTCGATCTGCTCCGCGGTCAGTGTTCCGGAAATAACATAAGTTGTCGCGGAACGGATCACCGGATTTTCCTCTTCATTCAGAAGTTTCACACACTGTTCTGCGGAATCGGCTCTCTGATCGAACTGTCCCGGCAGGAACTCAACGGAAAAGATCGTATCGCCTTCCTTGGACGGGAATGCCTCCTCATAGACAAAATCAACCGGCGGCTCAGAGAAGATCGTAATCAGCGCTTTCTGATATGCATCCTCCGATACATCCTCAATATCATAGCGGATCAGTACGCGGACATCGGTGATCGTGTCGATCCCCAGATAGCTTGCGATCTCCTCTTTCAGATCGTGAGCCAATACGGCAAATTCCGGTTTTTTCTCAACGAAAATACGTCTTACGCTCATGTTTTCCTCCTGTTTTTTCGTATTTTAATGTTTCATGTTCTGTAAAATACATTCATTTTTTAGCATAAAAGGCAAATGCCTTCTTCTAGCATCTGCCTTTATCATACACAATTTTTATAGATTAGTAAAATTAATATATTTAATTATTCTTATATTTGTTACTTATAAGTGTTCTGTGAATGTTTTACAATTTCTTTCCTTATATTTATAAAAACCTTTCAAACTACAACTTTTAAAAGTTCTGGTATGGCATGTAAAATTATGCTATACTAAAGTAAATGCGCAAATGTACGTGTTTAAATAAGAGAAATCATAGCAGGAGATACAAGAACATGAAAATCGGATTCGACAACGACAAATACCTTTCCATGCAGTCAGAGCATATTAAAGAGCGGATCGGACAGTTCGGTGACAAACTGTATCTGGAGTTCGGCGGCAAACTTTTTGACGATTACCATGCCTCCAGAGTCCTTCCCGGATTTGCACCAGATAGTAAGCTGCGTATGCTGCTTCAGTTAGCTGACCAGGCAGAAGTAGTCATCGTTATCAGCGCTGCTGATATTGAAAAAAGCAAGGTACGCCACGACCTGGGTATCACTTATGACGTAGATGTGCTCCGTCTGATCCAGGAATTCCAGGGAAAAGGCCTTTATGTAGGAAGCGTAGTCATCACCCAGTACAGCGGCCAGAGTGGCGCTGACCAGTTTAAGGTGAAGCTGGAGCACATGGGCATCCGTGTATACCGCCACTACTGCATCGAAGGATATCCAAGCAATATCCCGCTGATCGTAAGTGATGAAGGTTACGGCAAAAATGACTATATCGAAACTTCCAGACCATTAGTTGTCATTACCGCTCCAGGACCAGGAAGCGGCAAAATGGCTACCTGCTTATCCCAGCTCTACCATGAAAACAAACGTGGCATCAAGGCCGGATATGCAAAGTTTGAGACCTTCCCGATCTGGAACCTTCCTTTAAAGCATCCGGTAAACCTGGCTTACGAGGCTGCTACTGCTGACTTAAATGACGTCAATATGATCGACCCATTCCACCTGGAAGCTTATGGAAAGACCACTGTCAACTACAACCGTGACGTGGATATCTTCCCTGTATTAAATGCTATTTTTGAAGGCATCTATGGTTCCAGTCCTTACAAATCTCCTACTGATATGGGCGTAAATATGGCCGGTTTCTGTATCTGTGATGATAAGGTATGCTGCGAAGCTTCCAAACAGGAGATCATCCGCCGCTACTATCAGGCATTAAACCGCCTTGCAAAAGAGGATGACAACTCTGACGAAGTTTACAAGTTAAAACTGTTGATGAACCAGGCTAAGATCACTCCTGAGATGAGAAGTGTAGTTGGTCCATGTTTAAAGCGCGCTGAAGAACTTTCCTGCCCTGCTGCTGCACTGGA
>ERZ773108.1130-NODE-1130-length-27976-cov-8.813187_pt1 | contig 27976 bp, 31 predicted proteins | sample MGYA00580570_ERZ773108 | MGnify/ENA primary metagenome ERZ773108 (study PRJEB29015, sample SAMEA2737840) | human gut metagenome | biome: human gut; feature: human-associated habitat; material: faeces | place: China | collected 2012 ...
GCCTGCCTTTTTCTATCAGCCTCTAAAAATTCCGCAACCTCTTTTGAAACTGAAACCGCACCTTCGCCGTACTTAACAATGGTATTCCCCAAATGAATTCCTTTCCGCCGTGGGAAAGGTCACAGGGCTGCCGAAACAGCACCATTAAACTGTTGACTTCAAGGTTTATCCTATCTACAGCTGATTGCCTTAGGAGCTTCGGTGAAATCTGAGGTCACACAGTTGTGACCTCATCGGCACATAAATTTTATTTATCACACGGCTGCTGCCGTTGTGATCGGAAAGGATAAAGTTTTATCCAAATTATGATAAACTGCCGTTGTTGCTGCAACTTAAAACAACATGCGGTTTGTATGTGTCTACCTTGATAAGCAAAATCTTTTTTATGAATTCCGCATCACCGATAGCCTTATTTGATGATCGTGATGCCGATGCTGATTTAAGCTCCCAAGCGCTGCTTGAAATAGAATATGTATAAGAAGATTTCGTGCAGGTGGCAGACACACCTGAATTGATTGAAAATGTGCCGTGTACAGTGAATGAAAAGAGTGTATCACCATCGCTGTTCTTTGCGGTATATGATTTTTTACCGGACTTCTCATAAGTAGTTGCAAACGGTGTAATGCTTTTTGTATCCTCATACACTGCAACTGTGATGTCATATCCGTCCATATTTATTGTTTCTTCACTTACGATTATTTGATCTTTATCTTCTGCATGAATTTCTTTTGCTTGAACCGCTGACAAACCGCATAAGATAATAACTGAAATTACCGCTAATGATTTTCTAATTAGTTTTTTCATTTTTACTTTCCTCCGAAACATTTATATAAACTTGTGATGGGGATGTAGATTCATTATGCTTTATTATGCAAACCATCGTTACTATGAACAATAAAATAAGAGCTAAGAATGAAATTAAAATCGTAATCCTAACTTTTTTTGAATGATTGAGTTTTTTATCAACATCATTTGCATCACATAAAGAAAGGTATTCTGCCGCATACTGTTTAGGATTTCCGAAGCGCTTCTCTATCTTTTCCATTGTAAGATTATCTTGCAATTCGCAAAAATCAATCAAACCTGTCTTTAATTCGGCATCGAGATGTTTTCTTAATGCATATGGGCAATTTTTCTTTGTTTCTTTCAAATATTTTTTTATGAGTTTATCAGTTGATGTCATTAATAGTCCCCTCGATATCCTTTACGCCTAAAATCCTCAAAACTCCCGCCGTATGGGAGATATATTCGCGCTTAAGCTGTTTGAGGTATTCTTCTCCGGCAGTTTCCAAATGATAATAAACCCTAACGCGCCTTTTGCCGACTTTTTCCGATCGGTCAGTTATCAACCCCTTTTCAACTAAACGATAAAGAGTCGGATACAATGAACTTTCCTGAATTTGATATAACTCCCCACTTTGTTCAAAAAGCTGTTGCGAAATCTCGTATCCGTACATATCGCCTTTTTGCAGTAATGTGAGGACGGATAATTCCACCGTTCCTCTTTTTAAATTGTCTGAAATAGCCATACTTTTCACCACTGTATAAAATATACCGCAATTATTATTCAATGTCAATACTATACACCGAATAATAACCTTGACAAATTACACATTAGTTGTTATAATATAGTCAGAAAGTTAATTAACAATAGCGAAAACGGAGGATGATGTTATGAAAATCAGAAAAATGTCTGACTCAAAGTTTATATTTATGCCGATTCTCTTTATTAGTTTAGAGGTGCGATAAGCACCTATATAAAATTGTATTTCTTACTATAAAGGCTAACAATCAAATTGATTCGACATCATATTATTTGTTTAATAAAATCTTATTTTGATTTTTGGTTGAAAAATTTTTTAAGTTTGTAACCTAAATTAAATGCCGATTGTTGTATTTATAGAGGAGGAAATAAGAATTAATGTGAAATAAAATTCTTAGATTCGCTCAATACATATAAGAGGGTGATAAAAATGTGGAAATAGTATTAATTTGATACCGGTGTACACTAGATGATATGCATATGAGGTGAATAAATTGTTTAAGAAAACACTTATTGGTGTTGGTCTATTACTCTTGATTTTTTCAGTTGGATGTTCTAATAATTCAGTGAGCGAATCATCAATGCATTCTCATGATATATCCTCAAAGTATCATGAGAAAAACAATAATTCAATTTCCGAAAAAATTGATGATACACACTCAACAGAACAGGATTATGATTTAGATAGTATTGATTCAACTGAAAATACGGATATCTCATTTACTGTTTCTCAAAAAGAATATTCGATAGACGATTCTAAAATATCATATACCATAAAAAATTATAAATCGTCCAAATGTTTCATTCCGGCATATACTTTTACACTTGAGAAATATATTAACAATAAATGGGAAACCGTACCTTTTGACATTGAATTTGTATTTAAAACTTTAGATAGAATATTAGAACCAAATGAAGAGATAACTGGAATAGCCGATTTGGAGAAATGTTATAATCTACCATTAAAAAGGGGAATATATCGGATTTCAAAAAAGGAATTGAAATCGGAACCCTTTATTATCAAATAGAAAGGATATAGCGAGATGAAAAAATTATCAATAATATTATCTATGACCTTACTTTTGGCTACAGTTTTTAGTGGCAATAATGCACTTTGCGCCACCGCAGAAACTCAAAAAATAGGTGAGCAAGGCGGAGTTTATTCGTATGATATTGACACAGGAGTAATAACATATACTCCCGATTCGATTGAAATTTCAACAAAATCAAATCGTAGTTCACAGCAAAATACTCCTGCCTATGTTCCGGAAGGGCTTTCAATAGACCCACCCAGTGACATTCAACCTTATACTATTTTTAATGAGAACTGGCAAGAAATTAACCCCGCAACAGGTGGTCAATACAGGAATACGGTTTATCTTGATATTACAACAACAAATGGTAGTTATAGGGGAACAGGCTTTATGATAGGGCCAAATACAGTTGCAACTTGTGGCCATTGTCTTTATGATACTGACTATGGAAGTAATCCTTGGGCTCAGTCAATAGAAGTAATACCTGCGATGGCGAATGACTCCTATCCATATGGGAGTGCTTATGCTAAAGGGTTGACGGTTAGTGGAAATTGGTCGCAGAAAGGCGATGCAGAATACGATTGGGGTATTATCCGTCTACGAACGAATATTGGAGATAATGTTGGATGGTTAGGACTCAGATGGCAGTCAAATTCTTATAACGGAACAAATGTTAATGTAAATGGATATCCTGGTCAAGTCGGCGGCAGAGATAAATACACAATGTATAGGGCAAATGGTTCTGTAACATCATCATATACCAAAATGTTATATAGCACTAATATCAATAATATTGGTGGAATGAGTGGTGGTCCAATGTATATATATTCATCACAATATGGCTATCAAGCTATTGCATTTACCAGAGGGGAAAATCCAAATTTTAATGTATATATTAGAATTGATGAAGGACTTTTTGAAAAGTTTTCTTCTTTCAGAGATCAAAGAGCATAAATCATTAAAAATGTATCAAATCAAAATCTCTTAAAAAGTACATTAACAAAACACCACAGAGTTTAAGGTCTCTGTGGTGTTTTGCTACTCTCAACCGGTCACTTTTTGAAAGTGTCCTTATGTGACCCTGCCTTTATCGGGGTTTTCACCGTTTATACGGCAAAATTTCCGCGAGCCGTTTTGACAGATATAAAAATGATGTTTTCCCTTTGTTGGATGTCTTGAACTCTCACACAACCGAATAATGATACGCAAGGCAGATAGAAATCAAAAATCTATCTGCCTTTTTTATTACCCTCAAAAAAGGAGAAATCAAATATGCTACAGAAAGAATTAGCCAAACGCCACAAAGCTCGGTACGACACCAAGATGGACGGAAGCGGATGGTTAGAAGTGTCCTCGGACGGCATCCCCCTCTGCCGGATAAAATACAACGGTCAGTATTTGAGCAACGCCGACCAAAACCTCTCGGATGAATACCGCAGTAAAATTGCAGACATTGCAATTGTTTCATTATCCAAGGGCGGGAATAATTTTCAAAAGTAATATCAGAAGATAATATCGGTTCATTGGTTCCGTGCCGCTTTTGAACGAGGTGCGCGTGGGTCATACTAATATAATGACAAAGGCGCTCTGGGCGGAAATACAAGCGGAAACCGTGGAAGATGTGACGCCCTTTGTTTATGCACATCACGTAGTATGTGCGCTGGAAAGTGCGGACGGCAGTATTTACACGGGCTTTTGCATTGAAGCGTGCAGTGGTGTTATGAATTTGTGTGCCGAGCGTGCAGCCGCCCTGAATATGTATATGAACAGCGGTCAGACAAAAATTAAGCGGCTTATCGCTTTTCGGGATAAAGCACCGTCGGGAGGCGGCAGCGGTATGCCCTGCGGCGCTTGCCGTGAGTTTTTGTATCAGTTGAATGAAGAAAACGAGAATATGGAAATTATGGTGAATTACGAAACAAGAGAGACCGTAACCCTGAAAGACCTGATGCCGAATTGGTGGGGAAAGGAGCGCTATGCGCAATCCTGCACAGAAAAAACGAATGGCTAAAAAAACTTAAAAGCGTTGGTTTCTGCCAAAATAGAGAAACCAACGCTCTTTTTAATTTAAAGCTCCGCTAAGGTTTTGCAGCCCTTTTTCTTGAGCCACGAATAAATAAGGACGGATAAAATTAAATTAACCGCGCCCACGGCAAGCAAAAACGGCACCGCGCCGATTTTGTGACCCACCATAAAGAACAGCGCGCAGTAAATTCCTACATAAATAAATCCGCCGAACATAGCTATCATAACGCCGCCGCTCTGCTTTATGGGGGTTATTTCGCTCGTCCAGTTAAGGTTGGGCATTTTAAGCCCTACAAACAAATCGAAAAGCGCCAAAAGCAGCACGAATGTAAGCGCCGAAACAAACGCCGCGGCAAATTGCAGGGGAGTGAACATAAACGCCGCGCAAAGCATACAGAATATAACCGGCGCGCCCGTTAAAATAAGCTGCATATTAAGCTTTGCCCTTAATACGTCAAGCGGCTTTACCGGCAGCGACTGCAAGGTCCAAAGCGACTTGCCCTCAAGCGAAATTGAGGGCGCAGCCATATCATTCATTGAGGCGGCTGCGCACACCGCGGTAAACAGCAGTATAACCGAGCTGCCCGAATTTTTGCCGAAAAGCTCATTCATTACAAGCATAAGCGTATTACCTTTTATGAGCAGGGCTACGCCCAAAACCGGCAGCAGCAAAATTCCCAGCCCACAGTTTAGCATATAATTGGGGCTTGATACAAACCGCGAGAACTCCTTGTGCAAAAGCGCCGACTGTACGCTCTTTTTCCGAGCGACGGTCTCGCGGTATTTTTTCTTTGCCGTTTTGCCCGTGGCGGTTGCAATTTTCAAAAAGCTGCGGGAAATAAGCGCCCACATAAGCGCAAACAGCAGCAAAACAACTGCCGAAACAATAAGCATTGCAATAAAATCACCAGTTCCCACTCTGCCGAAAAGATAAATGGGGTATGCCGAGCCTTTTATTTTATCGCCGTATTTTGCGGCGTTCACTATTAAATCGCTTATAATATCCTGCGCCTTAAAGCAAACAAAATAATACGCCCCGAAAAACAGCAGCGACACTATTACGGTAATAAAGCTTTTGTTTTTCAGCTTTAAGCTTATTTTTGCCACTACCCAGCCGAGCGCGCTTGAAAGGGTAAGCACAAAAACCGAAATTAAAAGCACAAGCAAAATGCAGCCGATAACGGCGGGCAGGCTGTGCGAGGCGATTATAATATAAACCGCTGCCGCGGGAATAAGCACCACGCCCGAATACATAAGCCCCATAAGGTAGACCCCGAGCAGGCGGGAAACCATAATAGTGCCCACGGGTATGGGCATAGATAAAAGCAGGTCGTTATCCTTTGCGAGGTAAAGCCCCGAATAGGTATTGAACACGCTGCCGAAAGCGCCGAGCAATATAGAAATAATGCCCATTATTGCAAAATAGAGCCAGCCGAGCCCCGCCGCCGAAAGCGGCTTGCAAAGAGCTATCGATAAATAGGTGAACATTCCGCCGAGAATACCCACCATTAAAAATACAAACAGCACTATATATCCCGTAACCGCCGCCTTAGAGCGGGCTTTGTTTTTCTTAGCGTCGTAAAAATAGGCACGGAATATTTCGGTGAACTGCTTTTTAAGAAGTATTTTAACCATACTCAATCCTCCAGCTCAAGGAATACCTGTTCAAGGGATGCGTCGCCCTTTACTTCTTCCATTGTGCCCGAGCGTATAAGCCTGCCCGCCTTTATAATGGCAACCTTATCACAAAGCTTTTCGGCAACCTCCAAAACGTGGGTGGAAAAGAATATCGCGCCGCCGTTGTCACATTCCTCGCGCATCATTTCTTTAAGAATATGCGCGGCCTTCGGGTCAAGCCCCACAAAGGGTTCATCCATTATTATAAGCCTCGGGGTGTGCAGCCACGCCGCTATTATTGCAAGCTTTTGCTTCATTCCGTGGGAATAGGCGGCAACAGGCTCTGCCAGGCTATCGGTCAGCTCAAAGGTATCGGCATATTTTTTAATGCGCGCCGCGCGGTCCTCTGCGCTGACACCGAAAATATCCGCTATGAAATTAAGGTATTTAATTCCGCTCATAAAATCGTATAAATCGGGATTATCGGGAATATAGGCAATTTCTTTTTTACATTCAAGCGGCTGCTCTTTAACGGATTTTCCGTTTATGTATATCTCGCCCGCGTCAAACTGTAAAATTCCCGCAACGGATTTAAGCGTGGTGGTTTTTCCCGCGCCGTTATGACCTATAAAGCCGTAAATCTCGCCGGGGGCTATGTGCAGGCTTAAATCGTCCACGGTTTTTTTATCGCCGTATACCTTAGTAAGATTTTCAATTTTAAGCATAAATCTCTCCTCCTGTGTATCTTTCATTATATGACCGCCCGCCGCATTTTTCAACAATAAGTTTACATTAAAACCCGATTATGGTATTATAAAGGCGGTAAGGTTAAAAAGGCGGGTGCAATATGGCAAACAGGCGGACGTTACTTTTTAGTAAATGAATTAAAGTCAACCGCCTGACTGCTGAAAGAGATATCAGATATTTATTCAAAGAATAAGGGGTAAAAATGTGTGCACCGTCAAAACAAAGGGGGATTTTAAGTGAAAAAGGCAAAACAGCTTTTATGGTTTATTATACCCACCGTTTATATTTGGTTCAGTATAATATATACCGCTATATCTGTTAAAAACAGCACGCCTAAGTTTTTGCGCACAACAAATTATTACTGCCTGTTTTTTAAGGACGCCATTTTTAAAAAAGCGCTTCTTAACATATTTTTGTTTCCGGCTTTAATTGCTTTTTTGTTTTGCGTTATTTTGTATATCGCTAAACGGCTGATAAACAGGAAATATCATATAAAATACATAAACGCCGTGTTTTACGGTGCTGCCTCGGTATTTACGACAGCGTGTATGTATTTTCAATTTAAAGGGTTCTTCGCTCATCCGGCTTATACCTACCCTCTTGTGGCAGTACTTCAGGCAGAACCCGGCATAGGCTCAAATTTTAATTTGTTTTTGCTGTGCCTGCAAGCAGCGATTTTGCTGTGCTTCATATTTTGGTGTATTGATTTGGTTTCAGAAAAAATAAACGGGCGGAAATTATAATTATTTGCAAAAAGTGGGTAATAAAATGAATAGCACAGAAAATAAAATAGCGATTCACTCAGGCACAGAAAGCAATAAACAGCGATTGTTAAACAAATATCCTAATCTTGATAAATTTTTCTTCGGCGACGGGCGGCTTGTTATTGCCGAAGACGGGAATGACATTGTAGGTTTTCTTTGGGCGCATAAAAGAAAAATTCCCGCCCCTGTAGAGGCGGAAGAAATGTTTATCAACTATATTGAAGTATTTGAGCCGGAGCTGCGCTGCCGCGGCATAGGAACGAAAATGGTTCAAAGAATAATTGAAATTGCAAGAGCGGAACAGGTATATCAAATACGCGCCAAGGTAAAAACAGAAAATGTGCCATCGCACCGTTTATGGCTCAAAAATAAATTTTCAATAAGTCCCGCGCAAATGCCTGACGGCAATATAGCCGTCTCGTTTGTAGGTTATGTTTTATAATGCGACGGGAAAACACCGCAACTGAAATCAAGCGGCGGGGGAAAAATGCCCTTAAAATTAAGTAAAACAGTCGGGGGAGCAGGGCTTATGCACGAATGGGGCAGAAATATTCAGGATATTATTTTTGAAATTGACAAGTGCATAAAAAACGGTGACGATGCGGGGCTGACCCTCTCGCAATTATCGGGGTATCTTGGGTATTCCGAATTTTATGTTTCAAGAAAATTCAGAGAAATATCCGGTATGAGCCTTAAAGACTACCTGCGGCACAGGCGGCTTGCCTTTGCACTAAGGGACGTGAGAGACGGCGAAAACGGTTTTTTGGATATAGCGCTGAATTACGGCTTTTCCTCGCACGAGGCGTTCACAAGAGCCTTTAAATCGGCTTACGGCGTAACGCCGAGCGAATACCGCGGGTGCCCCGGACCGATAGTTTTGCGCACCGTGCTGCGCCCCTTTGAGTGTTATCTTTTAGGAATAGAGGGAGCGGGCATGGCAAAACAGGCAGAAAACATTAAAACTTATTTTATTACGATTCCGGAACATAAATTTCTGCATATCAGAAATTACGAAAGCATAGGCTATTGGGATTTCTGGCAAAAGCAAAGCCTTATTCCGGGGCAGGACTGCGAAACGGTGTGCGGTCTGCTTGAAAGCATTAAGGGAAAGCTTGACGACGTCGGGGGAGATATGTCCGACGCGGGCGCGGGGCAGCTTATGGCGTTTATAAACGAGCCCACGGGCAGAATTTGCAACTGGGGTATTCCGCTTGCCGAGGCTTACGGTGTGCGGCTGCCGCGGGATTATTCGGGAGAAATTCCGCCGCAAATGCTTATTATGAATGTGCCCGCAGGGGAATATATTGTTTTTGAGCACGGACCCTTTGATTTTGAAACGCAGAACGCCGAGGTTGAGGCGGAAATTGAGCGTGCAATGAAGGAGTTCGACTATGAAAGCAGCGGCTATGAGCTTGATACAACCCCCGGCAGAGTGTTTTATTTTTACCACGATTGCAAAAGATTCCGGAAATACGTCCGTCCGGTTAAAAAGATTTATAATTCCTAATTAAAAATTTCCCCGAGCTTTGGCATTAGTCAAAGCTCGGGGAAATGCTTTATTTCTGCTTATTTTGTACCGAAAATACGGTCGCCCGCGTCGCCGAGACCGGGAACTATGTAGCAGTGGTCATTAAGATGATCGTCAAGCCCCGCACAGTAAACCGGCACGTCGGGGTGAGCGGCGGTGAACGCCTCAATTCCCTCGGGAGCGGCTATAATGCACATAAACTTAATGCGCTTGGGGTTAAATTCCTTTATTCTGGTAACCGCGTCAATAGCGCTGCCGCCCGTTGCAAGCATGGGGTCAAGCACAAAAACATCGCGCTCGTTAAGGTCGGCGGGCAGCTTGCAGTAGTAATCAACCGGCTTGTGCGTCTCGGGGTCGCGGTACATACCTATATGACCCACCTTAGCCGCCGGAATAAGGCTTAAAACGCCGTCTACCATGCCAAGCCCCGCTCTTAAAATGGGTACAAACGCCATTTTTCTGCCGGCAAGCTTTTTGGTTTTGGCGGTGGTTATGGGGGTTTTAATTTCAACCTCGGTAAGCGGCAGGTCTCTTGTTGATTCATAGCACATAAGCATTGCTATTTCGCTTACAAGCTCGCGGAATTGCTTAGAGCCTGTTTTTTCATCACGCAGGATGGAAAGCTTATGCTGAATAAGCGGGTGGTCCATAATAAATACGTTATCTTTCATTTTTTGCTGCTCCTTCAGGAATTTGATTTTTCAATTTCGGTTATCATATCAACGCGGCGCTGATGACGCCCGCCCTCAAACTCGGTATTGACGAAAATATCGCACAGCTCAAGCGCCGTGCCTATACCTATTACTCTGCCGCCGAGACATAATATGTTGGAGTTATTGTGAAGTCTGGTGTATTTTGCCGAGAAATGCTCGCTGCAGGCGGCGGCGCGTATACCGTTCACCTTATTTGCCGCAAGCGACATACCTATGCCTGTGCCGCAAATAAGTATTCCCAGCTCGTTTTCGCCGTTTTTAATGCTGTTTGCAACCTTAAGCGCTATTTCGGGGTAATCGACCGATTTATTTTCGTATATGCCGAAATCCTCCACCTCAAAGCCTTCGGCTTTTAAGTGCTCGACTATTGCGTTTTTATGCTCAAAGCCGCCGTGATCACAGCCTACTGCTATTTTCATAAGCTCACCTCTTTTTTCTTTTTAAGCTCGCGTTCTGCCTGGGGCAGCCTTAAATATACGGGCAGCAGCTTGTCCGGCGTTACGGATAAGCCGTTTTTAAATATATCCTCCGCCGCAAGTGCTGCGGATACCGCGTTTTGATACCTGCGCTCGGGCGCCGATTTACAAACGCCGGGTATATTTTCGGCAAACGGGAAGAACACGTCTGTTCCGTCGCCCACTATTATAACACGTTTTTCTCCGTTTTGCGACACTTTTTTTAAATTTTCCGCAAGTTCTTCGCATAAAACCGCTCTGTCCTCGCACAGGCGGGTAATTTTGCCGCCCGAAATTTCAAAAATCGCGTTGTATACCTGGTTGCAGCGCGCGTCCATAACCGCGCACACAATGCAATCGGTATCGCGGTAGTTAAAGGCGAGCGATAAAAGAGTAGAGACCCCTGCGCAGGGCAAATTCCGCGCGGCGGCAAGCCCCTTTGCGGCGCTTATGCCTATGCGCACCCCGGTAAACGAGCCGGGACCTGCGTTTATAGCCAGCCCGTCAATATCCTGCAAATTAAGCCTTGCCGCGGCAAAAAGCCCCTCTGCCATAGGCAAAAGGGTTTGCGAGTGGGTAAGCTTTACGTTTACAAAGGCTGAGGCTATAACCCGCCCGTCCTCGGTTATTGCGGCAGAGGCAGGACCCGCCGTACATTCAAGAGAAAGTATTTTCATTGTGTTTCAGTCTCCGTTAAATCAATATCATCCGCGCCGTCAATATTTATCACGCGTTCGTTTTCGCCCGTTTGTTCAAAGCTGACGGTTATAGCGCCCGCGGGCAGTGCGTTTTCAATGTTTTCGCTCCACTCAGCCGCAATTACTCCGCCTTGCTCTGCGTACTCAAAAAAGCCGGTGGAATAAAGGTCTTCCCACCCCGAAATTCGGTACATATCAAAATGGTAAAGCGGCAGCCTGCCGCCGATATATTCGTTTATAAGCGCAAAGGTAGGGGACGTGACCGTGCCCGTAAAGCCGAGCCCGCGCGCCAGTCCCCGCGTAAAGCAGGTTTTGCCCATTCCGAGACCCCCGCGAAAGGCTATAACCTCGCCGCCGCGCAGGGTTTGCGCCAGCCGAAAGCCTATGCTTTCAGTTTCTTCGGGGGATTTTGTTGTGTATTTTTTCATTTTTTCACCTTTATTTATATGTATCAACGGCGGCGCACTTTGTTTTTATAAAGTCTTTAAAGAGGTTATATTTTATATCTGAGCCGAAGCAGATTGCGGGCAGCAGATAAGCCTGCACCGAGTTGGTATGAATCATAATCAGCTTGTTTTCAACAATGCTTATTCTGTCAATTCCCGAATATTTAATTTCGGTTTTAATGTCTTCCGTTTCTTCTGTAAAGCAGTCCTCATAAAAGGTAAGCACCGAATGGGGCGAATAGGGCGGTTTTCCGTTTTTTATAAGGGTCTTTATCTGAATTTTGGCTATTAGCTTAAAGAAAGGCACCAGTAACAGCTGTATGATTATAATCCACAAAATTCCGGGAATTATCGATTCCGCAGAAAAGCCCATGTCAAGCACTACCGACAGCGTGGGAATAAAGCACAGTACCAGCAAAAAAATCCTTAATGTAGTCAGAATTTTTTTGCCGTAGCGGGATTTTGTCTGCCAAAAAATATTAAAATCAACATAATCCTTATCCGTTAAATCAATATAGAACTGAAATTTCATATTAAACCCCCGATTATTATTTTATAACGCGTGAGGGGTTTTGTCAATCAATGATTATTTTGAAACGAAAAAGGCACCCCTGCCGCTATCTTAATTGATAACAGCAGGGGGATTTTCAATTATTCCGCATTATTTTATCGGGTGCGTCCAGCCCTTTGTATCGGGCAGCCTGCCCCACTGAATACCTGTTAAGGTATCGTAAAGGTGCTGCGTGACCTCGCCTATTTTGCCGCCGTTAATGGTGTACTTAACGTCCTTATAGCACAGCTCGCCTATGGGGGATACTACCGCCGCGGTGCCGCAGCCCCAAGCCTCTTCAAGCTTGCCGTTTTTAAGCGCCTCGCCGAGCTCATCCACGCTCAAAAGCCGCTCGCTTACGGTGTAGCCCTCACTCTTTAAAACCTCTATGCAGGATTTGCGGGTAATACCCGGGAGTATTGAGCCTGTAAGCGCTGGGGTTACTATTTCGCCGTCAATTTTAAACATAACGTTCATAGCGCCCACTTCTTCAATATACTTGCGCTCTACGCCGTCAAGCCACAAAACCTGCGAATAGCCCTTTTCCTCGGCTTTTTCGCCCGCGCGGTTGCTTGCGGCATAGTTTCCGCCGCACTTAGCGTAGCCCGTGCCGCCGCGTACCGCGCGCACGTCCTTATCCTCAATCATAATTTTAACGGGGTTAATGCCCTCTTTATAATAGCTGCCCACAGGGGAGAGGATAATAACAAAGGTTGCGTGATGAACCGCGTGAACGCCTAAGTTTTCATCGTTACCGAACATAAAGGGGCGAATGTAAAGGGAAGTGCCCTCGGCAGAGGGTACCCAGTCCTGCTCAAGGCTTATAAAGGTATCCAATATCTGCATAAAGTCGTCTTCGGGTATCTGCGGCAGGCATAGGCGCTCGGCAGAGTTGTTCATACGCTTTATATTCTCGGTCGGGCGGAAAAGCTGCACCTTGCCGTCCTTTCGGCGGTAAGCCTTCAGCCCCTCGAATATTTCCGAGCCGTAGTGCAGCACGGTTGAAGCGGGGTGCAGCGAAATATTGCCGAACGGCACAATTCTCGCGTCGTGCCAGCCCTCCTCGCGCGAATAGTCCATCATAAACATATGGTCGGTGAAAATTCTGCCGAAGCCTAAGGTACTGCTGTCGGGCTTTTCCTTTAAAACGGGAGCCTTTGTAATTTTAATATCCATTTTTAACACCGTTCCTTTCAAAGCTCTGCGCCTGTTTTAAGCGCCTTTAGGTTTACGTCCAGCATATCGGCGTGCTTTGCGGAGATAACCTTTTTAAGCGCCGATAAAACGCTTTCCTCTTTAAATTCGCCCATAACCTTTAAAATATTGCCCATAAGTATCATATTCGCAAGGGTGGGTATGCCGTTTTCGTTTGCAAGGCGGGTTGCGGGCACATAATACGCCGTAACGTCGGTGCGGTTTACCTTGCGCTCAACCAGCGTGGAGTCAACAAATATTGTGCCGCCCGCTGCCACGGCGCTTTCGTAGCGGTCAAGCGAGGGCAGGTTCATGGCTATTAAAACATCGGGCTTTGAAACTATGGGCGAGCCTACGGGGCTATCGCTTATAATAACCGAACAGCTTGCCGTGCCGCCGCGCATTTCGGGCCCGTAAGAGGGCAGCCAGCTTACCTGCTTTTCCTCAATAAGCCCCTTATACGCCGCAAATTTTCCCGCAAAAAGTATGCCCTGACCGCCGAAGCCGGCGAATAAATACTGCGTTGTGCTCATTTTGTTTCCTCCTTTGCGGCTGACCTGTCCTTATAAACGCCGAGGGGATAGTAGGGTATCATTTTTTCCTCTATCCATTTAAGGGCGTTCTGCGGGGTAAGCCCCCAGTTGGTCGGGCAGCTTGAAATAACCTCTACAAGCGAAAAGCCCTTGCCGTCTATCTGATTTTGGAAAGCCTTTTTAATAGCTTTTTTCGCGTTTTTAACATTTTTAACGTTGTTTACGGCAACGCGCTCCAAATATTCCGCGCCGTCAAGCTCCGACAGCAGCTCGCACACCTTAACGGGGTAGCCGCACTGCGTTACGTCTCTGCCGTAGGGCGAAGTCTGCGTTACCTGACCGGGCAGGGAAGTAGGCGCCATTTGTCCGCCCGTCATACCGTATATTGCGTTATTTATAAATATAACGGTTATGTTTTCGTTTCTCGCGGCGGAGTGCACCGTTTCAGCCATACCTATTGAGGCTAGGTCACCGTCGCCCTGATATGTAAATACTATATTGTCGGGCTCGGCGCGCTTAACGCCCGTTGCAACCGCGGGCGCTCTGCCGTGAGACGCCTCAATCATATCGCAATTAAAATAATTATACGCCAAAACAGAGCAGCCTACGGGCGCTATGCCTACGGTTTTGCCCTCTATACCTAATTCGTCAATAACCTCCGCTACAAGACGGTGTACTATACCGTGAGTGCAGCCGGGGCAATAATGGAACGGCGCGTCTGTCAGCGCGTGGGGTTTATCAAATACTACCATTATTTTGCACCTCCGTTTTCTGCGGCTTTTTCTATTGCATCAAGCACCATATCGGGCGAGGGTATCATACCGCCCGTGCGGTTGCAAAGGGTTACGGGCACCTTGCACTCCGTAGCAAGCTTTACGTCCTCAATCATCTGACCCATTGAAAGCTCAACCGAAATAAACTGCTTTGCGGTTTGCGCCGCCTTTTTAAACGGCTTTTCGGGGAACGGCCACAGGGTTATGGGGCGTATCATACCCACCTTTATGCCCTTTTTGCGGGCTTCGGTTATTGCGTTTTTTGAAACGCGCGCCGCTATGCCGAACGCCGCTATTACGATTTCGGCGTCCTCGGTCATATATTCCTCATACATAGTCTCGTTTTCTTCTACCGTTTTATAGCGCTCGTAACGCTCAAAATTAAGCCTTTCAAGCTCCTCGGGCAAAAGCGACAGCGAGTTTACTATGTTATGCTTTCTTGCCATTTTGGTGCCTGTGGTGGTCCACGGCTTTTCAGGACTTGGCTTAATATCGTAATTAAGCGATACCGGCTCCATCATCTGACCCATTGTGCCGTCCGCTAAAATCATAGAGGTCATACGGTATTTATCGGCAAGCTCGAAGCCCTTAACGGTCAGGTCCGCCATTTCCTGAACGGAGGAGGGGGCTAAAACTATCATATGAAAATCGCCGTGCGCGCCGCCCTTTGTAGCCTGAAAATAATCCGACTGCGAGGGCTGTATGCCGCCGAGTCCCGGTCCGCCACGCTGAACGTTTACAACAAGCGCGGGCAAATCCGCTCCCGCAAGGTAGGAAAGCCCCTCGCCCTTAAGCGATATACCGGGGCTTGAGGATGAGGTCATAACCCGGTGACCTGTGGAAGAAACGCCGTAAACCATATTTATTGCGGCAATTTCGCTTTCAGCCTGCAAAAACGTGCCGCCTATTTTCGGCATTCTTTTAGCCATATACGCGGCAATTTCGGTCTGCGGGGTTATGGGGTAGCCGAAATAGTGGCGGCAGCCCGCTGTTATCGCGGCCTCGGCAATAGCCTCGTTGCCTTTCATAAGAACCTTATCGGACATAATTTTCACTCACCTTTCTATTTTTATAATGCAATCGGGACACATGGTAGCGCAGAAGGCGCAGGCGATGCAATCAGCCTCGTTCGCCGCCTCTACGGGGTGGTGACCCTTTTTGTTGATCTTGTCGGTTGCAAGGCGCAGCACCTTTTTGGGACATACGTCCACACAAAGCCCGCAGCCCTTGCAGTTGTCGGTTTTAAATGTCAGTTTTGCCATTTTATCATCTTCCCCTGTGAAAAAAATTTTTAAGCGTTTTCTAAAAGTCGGGCATAATTCTCGGTAAATTCGGCGGCGCGCCTGCCATCGGTGCTTACCTCGTAATTCCAGGTGCCGCTGTAGCCTACCTCTTTCAGCGCGTTCATAATGCCCTTCCAATCGTTTTTGCCGTCAAACGGCATACGGTGGCGCTCGTTTATAAAGTCATAATCCGAAACGTGCAGGGCAATTATCCTGCTGCCCAGCGCCCTTACAAATTCAACATTATCGTCCTTTAATGAGTGGTTGGTGTCAAAGCAGGCGTAAAGCCCGTCTATAGAGGCGAGAATTGCGGTCATTTCCTTTATATCACGCCCAAGGCAGGTGCGCGGCAGATTTTCAACCGCCAGCTTAATGCCGCACTCATCGGTGATTTTTTTAAGCTCCGAAAGCCTTTCTATCACGCAGGCAAGGCGCTCGGGGCGCTCTTCCTCGCTGTATGGCTCGGCGCTCGGGTGTACAACGGCAATTTCTATGCCTACACTTGCCGCCGCCTTAACTATCCCCCGCTGTGTTTCAAGAAATCGGCTTCCTACCGCCGCATTTCCCGAAGCCGGATCGATTTCCTCAAACGGTAAAAACGGCAGATGAACAGACCTGATTTTAATACCGTTATTCGCCGCCGGCTCATAAACCGTCCGCGGGTCGCGAAGAAAATCCTCAAAATCCGCAATTTCCGAGCCGGTAAATTCAATGTGACGCACACCGGCAAGGGCAAATTCCGCCAGTCTTTCGGCGTTCAGCTCCTTTCTGTTCAGCGATACCGAAACGGGCCATAATTTTTCCATTTTTACGCACTCCCTTCAGTTGATTTTAGGCTGCAATTTTATTGGATATAAACCGTTTATCCTGCCCTTTAAAGCGTCATAAACGGTGTTATGTACCGTGGTGCAGGCTATCGGCAGCCCCGATAGTTTTGACACCTCTTCCGCATACGGTAAAGAGGATAAAACATCCCCGGGTGTGGTTTCTTCCCCTAAGTTTGAGTTGTTCACAAGCCCCGTAAATTTAATGCCGCCCGCATACTCTATTTCGCGCATAACCTCGATTGCTTCCTCCGCCTTGCGGGTTAAGGGGCGAAAGCAGTTTATAACCATAAGCATATCGTAGTCGTTTTCCTTGATTATTGCGGGGGCTAACCGCCCGAGCGCCAGCGCGCCGCGGTCATCGCCGCCTATATCGAGAATAAACCTTTTGTCCTTACAGTCGGTTATCATATACATTTGCTGCGGCATTGCGGGAATATCAATGTTCGTTCCCGCATATTCCGAGCAGATAAGCTCTATACCCGCGCTTTCAAGCTCCTTTGCGCTGTCCTTTGTTCGGAAATATGGGTTTACAATATCAAGATCGGCTATTGCAACACTGTTATACTGCTTTTTAAGGTCAAACGCAAAGTTTACCGCAACATTTGTTTTGCCGCTGCCGTAGTGCCCGCAAAGCAGGGTCAGTCTTTTAAATTTCATATAATCACCACCGTTTTTAATTGGGAATGTGGAATTACAGCTTATTTCGCTGAATTTTGCCGCTTGTAGTTTTCGGCAGGCTATCCTTAAATACTACAATCCGCGGATATTTATATGGCGCGGTGTGCGCCTTAACATAGGTCTGAATTTCCTTTTTAAGCTCCTCTGTCGCTTCGGTGCCTTTAACCAGCACTATGCTTGCCTTTACCACCTGCCCGCGAACGGGGTCGGGAGCGGCTGAAACGCCGCACTCTAGCACATAGGGCAACTCCATTATAACGCTTTCAATCTCAAACGGCCCTATGCGGTAGCCCGAGGACTTAATAACATCGTCAATTCTGCCCACATACCAGTAAAAGCCGTCCTCATCACGCCACGCGGTATCGCCCGTGTGGTAATAGCCGTCGTGCCAGGTCTCGTCGGTCTTTTCCTTATCGCCGTAGTAGCAGGTTGCAAGACCGCAGGGCAAACCGTTTTTAATATTTATCACTATTTCGCCCGTCTCGCCTGCGGGAACGGATTTACCGTCTGCGTCGATAATATCAACGTCATATATCGGCGCGGGCTTGCCCATTGAGCCTATTTTATGCGGCTCGCCCGTCATATTGCCTATTATCATGGTGCTTTCGCTCTGCCCGAAGCCCTCTAATATTTGCAGCCCCGTAGCCTTTTCAAACTGGCGGTAAACTTCGGGGTTTAAAGCCTCGCCCGCCGTGGTCATATGCTTAACGGATGAAAAATCATACTGCGAAATATCCTGCTTTATCATCATTCTGAGCATTGTGGGCGGCGCGCAGAATGTGGTAATGTGATATTTTGCAAACATAGGCAGTATATCCGCCGCATCAAAACGGTCGAAATCGTAAACAAAGGTTGCCGCCTCGCACAGCCACTGCCCGTAAAGCTTGCCCCACATAGCCTTTGCCCAGCCTGTATCGGAAATGGTAAAGTGCAGACCGTCCGGGTCAACATTGTGCCAGTATTTCGCGGTGTGGAAGTGCCCCAGTGCATATTTATAGCTGTGCGCCGCAATTTTCGGGTAGCCGCTTGTGCCCGATGTAAAGAACATAAGCATAAGGTCATCGCCGCAGGGAGCGTCCGCCGTTCTTTCATAGTGGGTGCTGTAAAGTTTGTATTCTTCGTCAAAGCTGCGCCAGCCCTCTCGCTCGCCGTTTACAATAAGCTTTATAAGCGGCTTACCGTAATCCTTTTCGGCAATATCGGCCTGGTGGGCGGTATCGCCGTCCGCCGTGCAGATAATCGCCTTAACGCCCGCCGCCTTAAAACGGTAGCTGAAATCGTGCTCCTGCAGCTGATTGGTGGCGGGAATCGCAACAGCTCCCAGCTTATTAAGCCCCAGCATTGCAAACCAGAACTGATAGTGGCGCTTTAGCACCAGCATTACGCGGTCGCCCTTTTTAATGCCTAAAGATTTAAAGTAGTTAGCACACTGGTTAGAGGCTTTCTTTAGATCTTTAAAGGTAAAGCGGCGCTCGGTTTTATCGCGCGAAATATGCAGCATTGCAAGCTTTTCAGGGTCTTTATCCGCCAGAGCATCCACAAGGTCAAAGGCGAAATTAAAGCGCTCGGTATTTTTAAACTTAATTGAAAGCGGCGTGCCGTTTTCGTTCTCGGTAATATCAATAAACTGCCTGTAAATTCTGTCCTTATTATCGTCGCGCGATATGGGGGTTATTTCTTCGCCCTTTTCGGCGCCCGCAAGCTCGGGTATCGGCTCGCCCGTCGGGTTTAAAACAATCGCGTAGAATATGCAGTCCTTGCCGTCCACCGCAATCATTCCGTGGGGGGTTGAGCTGTCGTAATAAATGCTGTCGCCCGGGCCTAAAACCTCTTTATGCTCGCCTACCTGAACCTTTAGCTTACCCTCAATAATAAGGTCGCACTCTTGCCCTGTATGGGTGGTAAGCTCAATATCGCGGTGCTGTGCCTCCTCGCTGAACACGCTTTTAACATAAAGCGGCTCGGCTATGCGGTTTTTGAAAGACGCGGCAAGGTTATAGTAGGTCATACCGTGCGCTTTTTCAATGCGCTGCCCCTCACCGCGGCGGGTCACGGTGTAGGATTTAAGGTTAGGGCTTTGCCCCTCAATAATATCGGTAACGTCAACGCCGAAAGCCAGTGCGCAGCGGTAAATAAAGGCAAAGTTTAAGTCGCTCCTGCCGTTTTCGCAGGCAAGGTATTCTTCTTCGCTTACGGCGGTCTTTTTAGCCATATCGGCGGCGGTAAGCCCCTCGATTTCACGCAGCTCCCTTATTCTGCCCGCAATTTCGCCTAATTTGAAATCAAGCCCTGTCATTTGTTCCATTTTCTTACTCCCTTTCAAGGGACGGAAAAAGCGCCCGCCCCAAAGCTGTTACTTTGAGACGAGCGCCGAATTTAAAAACTTTTCGGTTACCCGCGGTACCACTCAAATTGCGGCATTAAAACCGCCCCTCTTGGAATCAAGCAATTCCTATGCATTTACGCAGCAATCACGGAGAGGGTCTACTCGCAAACACGCTTTCTTCCTCCCGGCTCAGAAGCTACAAACGCAAACCCCTATTCAGCAGCTTTCACCAACCGCTGCCTCTCTTAAAAACAGATAGTCTGCGCCCTCTTCGTCGGCGCCTTTTTAATTTGATATTGGTATTTTATCACAGTTTTGGAAATTTGTCAATAATTTAATTTTTTGCCTCCCTCTGAGGAGGGTGCCAAGAACCACCGTAGGGAGCCAATTCGGAATTAAAGCTTATTCCTCTGAATCTTACCGCTTATGGTCTTGGGCAGCTCGTCCTTAAATACCACTATACGCGGGTATTTATAGGGCGCGGTGTGGTGCTTAACGTAATCCTGAATTTCCTTTTTAAGCTCCTCGGTCGGTTCTGTGCCCTTTACAAGCACTATGCTTGCCTTTACCACCTGCCCGCGAACCTCGTCGGGCGCGGCGGAAACGCCACATTCAAGCACATAGGGCAGCTCCATTATAACGCTTTCAATCTCAAACGGCCCTATGCGGTAGCCCGAGGACTTAATAACATCGTCAATTCTGCCCACATACCAGTAAAAGCCGTCCTCATCACGCCACGCGGTATCGCCCGTGTGGTAATAGCCGTCGTGCCATACCTCGTCGGTCTTTTCCTGGTTTTTATAATATCCCGCAAATAATCCGCAAGGTACCTTATCGGATGTTTTAACCACAATCTCGCCTGTTTCGCCGTCGGGTACGGGGTTGCCGTCGGGGTCTAATATATCAACATCGTAAGCCGGCGTAGGCTTGCCCATTGAGCCTAACTTATGGCTGTTGCCCATAAGGTTTGCTATCATTAAGGTAAGCTCTGTCTGCCCGAAGCCCTCCATTATCTGCAGCCCCGTAGCCTTTTCAAACTGGCGGTAAACCTCGGGATTAAGCGCCTCGCCCGCCGTGGTCATATGCTTTATTGAGGATAGATCGTACTGCGAGATATCCTGCTTTATCATCATTCTGAGCATCGTCGGCGGCGCGCAGAAGGTGGTTATATGGTACTTTGCAAACATAGGCAGTATATCCGCCGCGTCAAAGCGGTCGAAATCGTATGTAAACACCGCGCCCTCGCACAGCCACTGCCCGTAAAGTTTGCCCCAGAGCGCCTTGCCCCAGCCGGTTTCCGAAATGGTGAAGTGCAGCCCGTTTTCATCTACGCCGTGCCAGTATTTCGCCGTGACGTAGTGACCGAGCGCGTATTTATAGTTATGCGCCGCAATTTTCGGGTAGCCCGTTGTGCCGGATGTGAAGAACATAAGCATTAAGTCGTTGCCGCAGGCGGTATCCTCGGTACGGTAGAAATGCGCCGAGAAAAGCGGGAATTCCTCATCGAAATTATGCCAGCCCTCGCGCTCGCCGCCCACCAGTATTTTGGTTTTAAGGGTGGGGCTTGCGGGCGCTGCCAAATCGACCTGGTGCGCCACGTCGCCGTCGGCGGTACATACTATTGCGCTTACCTCCGCTGCGTTAAAGCGGTAGTCAAAATCGTGCTCCTGCAACAGGTTGGTTGCGGGAATTGCAACCGCGCCCAATTTGTGCAGCGCCAGTATTGCGTACCAGAACTGGTAGTGGCGCTTAAGCACCAGCATTACGCGGTCGCCCTTTTTAATGCCGAGCGATTTAAAGTAGTTTGCGCACTGGTTAGAGGCGCGCTTCATATCGTTAAAGGTAAAGCGGCGCTCAACCTTGTGCTTATCAATATGCAGCATTGCGAGCTTTTCGGGGGCTTTCTTCGCTATTTCGTCCACAATATCAAAGGCGAAGTTAAATTTATCCTCGTTTTTAAACTCTATTTTTTGCAGCGCGCCGTTTTCGGCTTCTGTACATTCCACGAACTTTGAGGAAACATATTCCTTATTGCCCGAATGTGCCGAAACTATGGTATCGCGGATAACGTTTTCCTTAACGTCCTCGCCGGGCAGCACCACCGCCACGAAGAGGCAGTCTCTGCCGTCTACCGCTATCATACCGTGGGGGGTTGAGGAATTGTAGTAAATGCTGTCGCCCTCGCTTAAATATTCCACATTTTCGCCTATCTGCACTTTAAGTCTGCCGCTCATAACAAAGTCAAATTCCTGGCCGGAGTGCTTTGTTAAATGTATCGGCTTGTTTTGCAGCTCTTCGCTGTATTCATAGCGCACCCAATAAGGCTCGGCTATTTTTTTGCGGAAAAGCGGCGCTAAGTTCTGAATTTCTATTCCGTCCTCTTTAGCGGTTTCCTGCCCCTGCCCCTTGCGGGTAACGGTGTAGGAGGAAAGGTGGGCGCTCTGCCCTTCAAGTAAATCGGTTATTCCTATTCCGAAAGCCAAGGAACATTTATGAATAAAGGTAAACGGAAAATCAAGCTCGCCGTTTTCGTAAGCCCTGTAATCTTCTAAGCTCACTTCGGTTTTTTTCGCCATATCCGTTTCGGTAATGTCGCATATCTCCCGCATTTCGCGAATTCGCTTTGCTACCTCTTTTAATTTATCGGTCGATACTGTTGCCATTTTTTACTTCCTCCTTGATGAAATTAAAATAAAAAAACACCCGTCTCAAATTTCTTTGAGACGGGTGTTGAATTAACACTCGCGGTACCACTCAAATTGCGGTTATAAAACCGCCGCTCTCGGAATCAAACAATTCCTATGCCTTTACGCAGCAATCACGGGAAAACCTACTTAAATTTCAGCCCTCCGGCTCGGAAGTGATGGGTCAAACGAAATTTATCACTGCCGATTCACACCAACCACCGGCTCTCTTAAAGCTTAAATTTCAGACCGTCTTCGTCACAGCTTTTCTTAAGTTTGATTAGACAATACAATCAGGGTACAATACTTCCCATAGCGGAAAATTTGTCCGTTTATATTGTCTCGTCATTTGAAATACGACAGTATTCCTGCACTCCTCGACTTCATAAGGAAAAAATTTTCTCGCTATGGGTCAAAGATTTTGTAAGAAAACGGCGCTGTTCAGCGGCGCGGCGCCCGACCGAAGAATACTGACGTATTGTGAGCGAAGGGCAACAATGCCGATGACTGCGCCGTTTCTTCAAAAAAGCATTGTACCCTGATTGTATTGTCTACAGTATAGCACCGTAATTTTATTTTGTCAACATTTTTTTTACAGCATTATTAAAAAAGATTTTAATATTATGAAAAACGAGCCTAAAAACAGCTTTTCAAGCCGTTTTATTCCATCGGGCAGGCCGTTTATAAGCTTTTCCGCCGCGCTGCCGCTTTCAACTGGTAAGCTGTCTAATACGCCGCCGGAGCTGCCCTTTGAGTTATCCCCCGAACCTGAATTATTATCGGGCTTTGTTTCCTCCTCTGGCAGCTGTTCCTCCTTTAATTTATCGGTAAATTTTGAGGGCTTAACCCCGCCTGACGCCTTGTTATCAATTCCGTTTTCCTCTGCCTCTTCAAGCGTGAAGGTAAGCAGGTCGGTTGCGGCACTGCAATTTTTGCAGTGACGTGACATTTTTCCCTCTTTTTCCTTTGTTGCGGGCTCATCAACCGTCCATTCATCTGAAAAATCGTGTCCCGCGGGGGCAATATCCTTTATTTCAATATGCCCGCATTTTACGCAGGCGTGCTGCCTGGCTCCTGCCGTTTCGCATTTCGGGGGGGCTACCGTTTCCCACTCGCCGTATTTTTTGTGCGAGCAGTTTTTACCGTTATATTCAATATTAACGCCGCCCGGGGTCACCTCGGGCATCAGCTTTTGCAGCTTCCAGTTGCAAAAATCACCCTGCTTGTATTCTATACCTATTGGGTAAAAGCCGAAATCGGCGTCCTCCTTCACCTTGAATTTAAAGGCTATCATAGTGCCGTTTGAGCGCTCGTTACCGTTTTCGCAGTTTACAAAACGGATAAGGTTTTTATCGGGGTGGTCGGCAACGGTGTAATCCCACAAATAGCCCTCGTAATATCTTTCATATGTTAAAGCGCTGCTGTCGTATGTAACGGAAACGGTTATTGCCATTATACCCGGGTTATTTTCCATTTTAAGCCTTACTATTACCGAGTCTCCGTTTACGGCGGTAACGGTAGATACCGTTATATGCCCGTCAGTGCCTGCGGCGGACGCCGTAAAGCAAACGCCGAGCAGCAGTGAAATTATAATAAAAGCGCAAATTATGGGTTTGAATATCTTTGCGGTCATGTTAATGCTCCTTGTAACACTTATATTATAATAATATCACTTGCGCCCGGCTTTGTCAATCGTGCAGCTATTTAATTTTAAGCTCTGCTGTTTTTTGGAAATTTTGCATATCAATTACCGCTATTTCCTTATCGCTCACGGCGTAAAAGAGCTTGCCTATATACAGCCCGCGGCAGGTGCCCCAGGTGCTGCCGTCGCCGCCCAGCGGAATTTCCGCTTTAAGCGCGAAGCCCGTGCTTTCAAGCGAGTATATAAGGTATTTTGTGCCCTTTTCATCATTGTAGGGGAACGCGATAAGGTTTTTCTCAGCGTCGGCAAGAGTCGCCTTGTGATTTGTAAGCGCCTCTGAATAGGTGTTGCCTACCGCCGTTTTAAAGTTCTCGGTAACATTTGCGGGGTTTGAAATATCAAAAAGGGATAGCTTCATTCCGGTTACTGCGCCCGTGGTTTCATCGGCGCTTCTGCCCACGCCGAGCAATTTGCCCTCGCCGTAGGGAAAAAGGTAATCGGAAAAGCCCGGTATTTTAAGGCTGCCTATTATTTTGGGAGAAGTCGGGTCGCTTACATCCACGCTGAAAAGCGGATCGACCTGGCGGAAGGTGACAAAGTAGGCAGTATTACCCATAAACCGTACCGAATATACTCTTTCGTTTTTCGCTATATTTTCTATTTTTCCGGTTTCCTTTAAATTGCCGTCGAGTATAACAAGCGAGTTTTGAGTGCCGCCGTTGGCTGATTCCTCTGTCAGCACAAAGCGGAAATGTCCTTTGTATTCGTCTATTGAAAACTGATTTAAAAGGTACCCCTTTATCTCACCCGTCGCTTTAAGCTCAACCTTGCCGTCGCTTATTTCAAAACGCGCTATCTGGGTCTTTTCGTCATAATAAGCAGAGGTCGCAATTATATTATCGGTCGATGCGTAAATACGGCTGAGTCCCCCGAAAACAGTTTTTGCCGATATATTAGCGCCGTCCTTTATATCGTAGCCGCACACCACGGTATAGCTTGATTCCATACATTTATCATACATATAAATGCAGTCCGCCGCTATTTTTTCGGTCTTTTCGCCGCAACCGACATACGGCACATAGGTTGAAACATCAGCCTTTTTAATATTTTCGGTGTTCACACCGTAGCTTGATACAATATAAAGCTTTCCGTTTATAAGCCGCGAATCGGCATAGCCGCCGCTTTGCTTACATTCGTTTACCTTTTTCGGCTTTTCGGGGTCTGTAACATCGTAAATTACCGCCGCCGTTTTATCGCTGTTCGGCGCGCTCCCCAAAAGCACCAGGCGGTTATCGCTTAAAAACATTTCGCTTGTGTTGAAATTTTCAAGCTTTATATCGTTTAACTGTTTTGGAGCACCGCCGTTCGAATCGACTATTTTCACATAGGTGTAAAATGTGTAATCGCTTGAAAGAATATAAATATATTTCCCGTCGGTCTTTACTATATCCGCCTCGTCTACACCCTCCACCTGCGTTGTGGTTTTGCTGTAATCGGCTTTGGCGGTTTCCGACGCACCGTTTGTTGTGGCGGTTGCGCTTTCGTCAGCACCAAAATCTATCGCTTCATTACGGCTGCTGCCTTTTGCCATACCGTTTTTCAAGCCGTAAAGAATATTTGTTTTAAGTTTCAGGCTGTTTATTTTGTTGTAAACCTCGTCATAGGTTTCCGCGCTTTTTAAATTTACGGCTGTTTTTTTATCCCTGTGTATTTTTATCATACAGCCCGCGCCGATTGCAAGCGCCACGCAAAGCAGCGCTGCGGTAATGTTTTTTATTGCCGAATTTTTAGTGTTGCTCATAAATCATACCCCTTTCTTTTTCTGTTCGATTTTCCAAAGCTCATCTATGCCCTTTAAGCTGCCGGGAAACAAATAAACCGAGGTGTTTTTATATTTTTTATACGAACAATACGTTGAGCCTTCATAAATATATTCTTCCGGCTCTACATAACAGTTCCATTTTACCACCGTATAAAGCGCCGCCTTATATTGCACCGTGCCGCCGTCTTTATAGGTGAATTTCACGGGAATAAGAAATAAAATCAGTATAAACACAGCCGTAATTACCGCCGCTGTACGCAATTTCCGCTCCGACATATCAATTACTTCCCACCGAGTGACTTACGCTGTAGCTTGCGGAATTACCCGAGCCTCCGCCGCCTGTAGGCTCTGAATAATCATATTTATGCTTTACGGTTGTTTTGCAGTCCTTTTCAAGGTAGTTTAAAAATTTCTCCGCCGCGGGCTTGCCTATATAAAATGCCTTGCCCGTATCTAAAATATTGGTGGTTAAATATCCGTCGCGGGTAACGGCGAGCGATATATTCTCATAGCCCAAAAGCTTTAAATCAATGGCTATATCCGCTGCCGTTTCAAAATTCATAGAGTCATAGTCCTTTACCGCTTTGGCTGCGGTGTCCGAAAACAAAAGCTCCCATACCTTCGCTTTATCCACATTTGTATATTCAACGTCGCAAATAGCTTTACCGTTTTTCATTTGCGTGCCGCCAAAGAAAACAAAGGTAAGGTTTTCTTTAAGGCTTAAATCGTTCATAAACTGCCCCAGCGTTTCGGGCTTGTAGTGTGAGTTGCGGCAGACAAAGTATTTTCCGTCCGCATCGTATTTTACCGCCGCGGCGCACTCTGATGAGATACCCTTTATTTCATAAATTTCAACATTTGCGGCGTATTCGCTGTTTGTGTATTCATCTTTGCCTAACACCGTAAGCCTTGTTATGCTGTTTCCTATTTTATCGGACGGAATCGGGCGGTTTGCCACACTGTACTCTGTACCATTTATTTTTACTATGGGGAACTTTTCGGTGTTTGTTTTTTCGTCCCATCTTTTAACATAAGCAGTTTCATTTTCCGATGATGATGCGCTGTTTCCCTTGGCGGCTCCGTTTGTATTAGTGCCGTCGCTTTTTTCAATTGTGCTGTAATCGCCATCATAGTCTGCAACATTGCCGTCATATTCTTCATATGTTTCACTCGGGGCGGCGCTGTTTTTCATTTTGCCGCGCGGTATCATCTTCACTGCGGCAAATGCTCCAACGGCTACTATTAAAAGGCACGCCGCCATAGCCGAATACCTTATAATAATGCCCTTTTTGCTTTTTATTCTGCCGTTTGCCTCGGTAATGTAGCTTTCGTCAATATCGCCTAAGGCGTTTAAAATATCCCTGTTCGTCATACGTTAAAATCCTCCCTGCCGAGATACTCTCTCAGCGCGTTGCGCGTTCGCATAAGCGTTACCTTTACCTTGCTTTCGGAAAAGCCGGTTTCGGCGGCTATTTCGCTTATCGGGCGCATATACCAGTAGCGCTTTAAAAATATTGCGCGCGCAGTCTCCTTTTGCGAGGAAAGAAAACGGTTGATAACAGCCGAAAGCATACGCGCGTCAACCGCTGCCTCGGTGCTGTGAGATGAGGGCACGCAGTAATCAAGCTCGTCCAAAACGAGGGGAAGCTCGCCGCAGCCGCGCTTTTTCGCGCTGTTGCGTTCAATTCGGTTAAGAGCTATATTACGCGTGATTTTTGCAAAATAAGCCCCAAGGCTTTTCGGCTTTTCCGGCGGTATTGCCTGCCACAGCTGAAACAGCGCGTCGCTTACCGTTTCCTCTGCGTCGTTGGGGTCCCCAAGTATATTAAATGCAAGCTTATGGCAATACCCGCCGTACTTGCTTTCCGCCTCGGTTACTGCGCTTTCATCCCGCAGGGTGAAAAGCTCGGTAATTCTGCTATCTTCCATTTTTCTTCCCCCTCGTCTGTAAAGACAGGAAATTTTAACCACAGGTTACATTTGCGCGTGTCGAATTTTTCGACACGCTTTTGGACGGGAATGCCGTTCGCAAAAATCACAGATTTTTGACTGCACTCTATCCCCGCCAATACCACCCCAGTGCCCTTGAAAAAT
>ERZ773108.1133-NODE-1133-length-27935-cov-3.501076_pt1 | contig 27935 bp, 26 predicted proteins | sample MGYA00580570_ERZ773108 | MGnify/ENA primary metagenome ERZ773108 (study PRJEB29015, sample SAMEA2737840) | human gut metagenome | biome: human gut; feature: human-associated habitat; material: faeces | place: China | collected 2012 ...
ACACGTTCATCAAACATCGAAACAGCAAAGCATTTAGATTTTTCGAAAACCGTAGGGCGACAAGACAATTTTCAGACACATCCCCCGGACAGTTCAAATACCTAAAAGCAAAATCATTTACAAAGTCATGAGACATAAGAAATATTATAGGATATATCACTTTGGTTATGGTTTGCAGACCTTATGGGCAGTCAGACATTCTTTATTCCTGGCGGCAGAGTTTCGTTATCTTTCTAATAACGGCTGATTTCCTCGGATTCGTCATCACTTTTACGGATTTCCCGGATGATAACATCATATTTGACTCCATTTTCCAGTTCGATGGTAACGGTGTCTCCCACGCGATGCTTGAGAAGACATTTTCCCATCGGCGATTCAATGCTGATCATATTGTTCATCACATCTGCCCGGATCGTGGTGACAATCTTATATACTTCCTCACAGTCGTCCTCCGGCACATATACTACAACGGTGTCATTGAGTCCTAATTCTTCTTCTCCGGCATCGTCTTCTACGATCTGTGCCGTCTTGATCATGCGCTCCAGATAGCGGATACGGCTGCGGTTGCGGTTCTGTGCCTGCTTTGCGGCCTTGTATTCAAAATTTTCGCTCAGATCACCGAACGCACGGGTTCGCTTGACCTCTTCGATCAGCTCGGGCATCAGCTCCAGCTTGCGGTGGTCAAGCTCCTTCTGCATCATCGCAATATCCTGCGCCGTCAGATCGTCATGCATAACGTTTTCTTCCTTTCCATGCGGCTCGCTGCCGCAGAACTGTTCTCTTAAAAAAGATTATAGGCCGCGCCGCGCGGTTTTGCAAGGGAGAATGGAGAGAATTTATGAAAAAACCGCAGGGTGCTTAACAAGACGCGGAAAATGTAGTATAATAGGATAAACAGGCGGCGGCCGGTCACAGAAAGCGTGCTCCCGGCCGCAAATAGAACTCACGGCGGTATTCCGCCGGTAAAGGAGAATAACTATGGAACTTTCTGAGATCAGAGAACAGGCTGCCAGAGCAGCTGAGGAGGTTTGCGCGGCGGCAAAGCTGCGCGTAGGTGATCTGTTCGTTGTCGGCTGCTCGTCGAGCGAGGTCTGCGGCGAAAAGATCGGCACGCATTCGAGCGTTGAGGTCGCTGAGGCTGTGTTTGAGGGCATTTACAGCGTGATCGAGAAGCACGGTCTGTTCCTCGCGGCGCAGTGCTGCGAGCACCTGAACCGTGCGCTCATCGTTGAGCGCGCAGCGGCAGAGAAGTTCGGTCTTGATGAGGTCAATGTCATCCCGCAGCCCAAGGCGGGCGGCTCGTTCGGCACGACCGCATACAAGCGCTTTGAGGAACCGGTGGCCGTCGAGAGCGTCAGACAGTCCGCATCCGCAGGCATGGATGTCGGCAATACGCTGATCGGCATGCACATCAAGCCGGTCGTTGTACCGCTGCGCATCGAGACGAAGAAGATCGGAGAAGCGCCGCTCGTCTGCGCACGCCGCAGACCCAAGTTCGTCGGCGGCAGCCGTGCTGTCTATAACGACGAGCTCAAGTGAGGTGCGTGTGTGAGCAAGCTGAAAGCAGTATTTTTTGATCTGGACGATACGCTCTATACGAGCTTCCAGGCTGGTGACCGTTACGCCTATGAGTGCATGGAAAAGTGGGCACAGGAGACCTTTGGCGAGGCCGGACACGGCTTCGACGCCGCGTTTCTGAGCGCAAGAAAGCAGCTCGCCGCCGAGCAGCCGGATATGCCGCCGATCCACGACCGCGTGCTGTTTGCGCAGCGTGCGCTGGAAAACATGGGTCTGAATGCCGTTCCGTATGCCCGAAAAGCGGCTGCCGTCTACTGGGATGCCGTGTTCGCGAAAATGACTGTGCGTCCGGGCGCTCCCGAGTTTATGGACGAGCTTCACGCGCGAGGCATCAGGATTGCCGTCGTCACCAATATGCTTGCGGATATTCAGATGGAAAAGATCATGCGCCTCGGCCTTTCCGAGCGCATTGACTATCTTGTAACGAGCGAGGAGGCCGGCATTGACAAGCCGCACCGCACGATCTTTGATCTCGCTATGCGCAAATGCGGCGTGCAGTCGGACGAAGCGCTCATGGTGGGCGACAACTTCACACATGATGTTTGCGGCGCACATGGGGCCGGTATTTCCGGTATCTGGCTCAACTGGACGCACAAGGAACGCCCCGAGAGCGAGGTAGGCTGCTTCGAGGCGCACGATTTCCTTGAGGCCGCGGACCATATCCGCACGCTTTTTTAACTTAGGAGGACAGGAACAGGATGCAGCATTTTGATTACAAGCCGCATGGGGTTTGCCCGATGCGAATTTCGTTCGATCTGGAGGGTGATACCGTGCACAACGTCAGCTTTACGGGCGGCTGCAACGGCAATCTTCAGGCCATCAGCCGCGTTGTCGAGGGCATGACGGTCGATCAGATCGAGGGCTATTTCCGCGGTATTTCCTGCAACGGACGCGGTACGAGCTGCTCGGATCAGCTCGCGCAGGGCGTTCGACAGGCGCTTGAGAGCGCAAAATAAGCCGTAAAACGAGCGAAGGAACGGTTTCAGCATGAGAGACCGTTCCTTTTTCGGCTGAATTTTCAGAATGAACGGGTGAAGAACATGCAGGTACTGAAGGATGAGCTGCGGCACAGGATTCTCCTTGAGTCCGAGCATCTGTTTTTGCAGCGCGGCTATGACCGCACCTCGATGCAGATGATCGCGGACAAGGTGAATATCAGCAAGGGAAACCTGTACCACTACTTCAAAAACAAGGAGGAGCTGTTCTACGAGCTGACGGACAGTGCAGCGGAAGGACTGAAAAATTTGATCCTGCGCTCGCGCAGCGGCCGCTTTTCCAATATCGCGGACTCGCGCGAGTTCCAACTCCTGCTGCAGGAGGAGATCCTTAGTCTCCTGCTCGCCGAAAAATACGGTCTGCTGCTCATCATGGAGCAGGGCAAGGGCACACGCTACGAGCATCTGCGTCCGACGATGGTCGCGCTTATCGCGCAACAGATCGAACCGCTGCTTGCGGACGAGGAGAACGCGCTGCTGCTCGCGCAGATCATGGCAGATAATCTCGTGGGAGGCATCATCCAGATCCTTAAAAATCGCGTAAGACCGCGTGAGGTGCGCGTGTGCATGAACCGCCTGCTCGATTATCACACAAAGGGGATACATGCGCTTCGCGTCGAGTAACAGAAAACCGGAATACGGGCACGAAAACGGCCTGTACTCCGGTTTTTTCTATGCGCAGGGGAGTTCTAACCGGCGTCACCGCCTCATAAAGTGGCAGTGATGAGGGGGGACGATGGTGAAAGGCTTACCCGAGGAAAGAACGATAGCACTCGCGCATTATATGGTCGACAGCGGCGCGACGGTGCGTCAGGCCGCTGCGCGATTCGGCGTATCGAAATCGACGGTACATAAGGATATTACCACGCGCCTCAAGCGGCAGAACGCCGTGCTGTACGCCGAGGTGCAGGCGGTGCTGCTGCGTAACAAAAGCGAGCGGCATATCCGCGGCGGCAATGCAACGAGGGATAAATACCGCGAGGAAGCGCGCAAAAGGGGGGGCAGCTGCTTCGCGTGCATCGCGCACGCAAAACAAAACCGGCCGCCCAGAAGGGAAGCCGGTTCCGCAGATTTGAAAAGGGGCAACTCCGCGCAGCGAAATAATCCCATATAAACGGAATAGGTATGTGTATCAGAGCATTCCAAGCTCGCGAGCGCAGGTGCTGCAAACATTCTTACCCTTAAAGTGGATAATATCCTTTGCGTTGCCGCAGAATACGCAGGACGGCTCGTATTTTCTGAGCATGATGGTGTCGCCCTCAACGTAGATTTCGAGTGCGTCCTTGACGTCGATTCCCATGGTGCGGCGCAGCTCGATCGGAAGAACGATACGGCCGAGTTCATCAACCTTACGGACAATACCGGTGGATTTCATGTTAAAACACTCCTTCAATTTCATTTCTTTTTCCATTTCATCTATACACGATCCGTCAAAGGATTTCGCGTCGAAAGGGGGGACAGCATGGTATGCTGAACGTGCTGTGGGCCGCATTTCTCACCCTCGCGTTTGTCTGCGGAGCAGTGACGGGGCGGCTGTCTGAGGTATCCGCCGCGCTCACAGAAGGAGCCGCAGGCGCAGTAACGCTTGCGATCGGCATCGCCGGACTGATGTGCTTCTGGAGCGGCATTATGGAACTGATGCAGCAGAGCGGATTGACCCATATTATCGCGCGGTTCTTGATGCCGGTGCTGCGTCCGCTGTTCGGAAAAGCCTCTGAGGACAGCGAAGCGATGCAGGCGGTGAGCGCGAATGTCACGGCAAATCTGCTGGGCCTATCGAACGCCGCCACTCCGCTTGGTCTGCGTGCCGCGTCGCGACTGCATAAATTGTCCGGCAGCGATACGGCTTCGGACGCTGTATTGACACTGATCGTGCTCAATTCGGCTTCCATTCAGCTCGTGCCGTCCACAGTTGCCGCAGTGCGGGCAGCCTGCGGGGCGCAGGAACCGTTTGACATTATGCTGCCGGTATGGGGTGCCTCCATCGTATCGGTTGCGACAGCGCTCCTGCTGTGCAGAGCAGGCCGTGCAGTTTTTCCGTCTGAGAAGGCTGCGTATCAAAAATAGTGCTGCCTGCGGTTTAAGGAAAGAAGGTTATGCCTTGCAAACCATACAGGCGGCGGTCGTACCGTTCCTGCTTGCCTTTACGGCAATGTACGCTGTATACAGAGGAACGGCAGTATTTCCGGTTTTCATAGAAGGGGCTAAAAAGGGAATGCAGACAGCTGTCGGCATTCTGCCGACGATGATCGGCATGCTGACGGCAGTATATATGCTGCGCGCTTCCGGCGCGATCGATCTTGCGTCAGCGTGGCTGGCGCCGCTGTTCCATCTGCTCGGCATCCCGCAGGAGTGTGTTCCTCTCGCGCTGCTCAAACCAATCAGCGGAGGAGGAGGACTTGCGCTCGGGAGCGAACTCATCCGTACTGCGGGACCGGACAGCTATGTCGGCCGCGTCGCAGCAGTCATGCTCGGATCGTCGGAAACAAGCATTTATACCATAGGCCTATATGCCGGACATCTCGGGCTCAAGAGGACTCGTTACGCAATTCCGGCAGCATTATGCGCAGATTTGGCAGCTTTTATGATGTCCGCAGCGCTTGCTGATAAATTATTCCCAATTTGTTAATATTATAACGCATTTAAAGTCGAAAAACCATATGATTTCAGCAACTTTGTCGTTTACAACAAAGATATATGAGGTTAGTTGTGCAAAGTAGATAAAAGCGCACGAGAAAATATTATCACAAATGAAAAAGACTACTGTGCATTGTGCAAAGTAGTCTTTTTTGTTATGTAAATTTCAGTAAAATACTGTATTTACTTGACGATCTCCTTGCCGAACGGGCCGTCGTATTCGAAGAAGCCCTTGCCGGTCTTAACGCCGAGCCAGCCTGCGCGAACCATCTTGCGCATCAGCGGATGCGGACGGTACTTCGGGTCGCCGGTCTCGTGGTACAGGGTCTCCATGATAGCGAGGTTAACGTCGTGGCCAACCAGGTCAGCAGTGTGAAGCGGACCGGACTTCATGCCGGCGCCGAGCTGCATAGCAACATCAACGTCAGCCGGGGAAGCGATACCGTCAGCAACGATACCCATAGCCTCGTTCATCATCGGAATCAGGATGCGGTTAACAACAAAACCCGGACCCTCGTGAACGGCAATCGGAGTCTTGCCCAGAGAAGCCATCAGATCGAACGCGGTCTGGAAGGTCTCATCCGAGGTCTGAAGTGCGCGGGTAACCTCAACCAGCTTCATGATCTGAGCCGGGTTGAAGAAGTGGCAGCCGATGAACTTGTCCGAACGGTGCGGAATGCATGCAGCCATTTCGGTTACGGACAGGGCGGAGGTGTTGGAAGCGAAGATGGTGTGCTCCGGGCAGATCTTGTCCAGATCCTCAAGCAGATCCTTCTTCAGATCCATGCGCTCCAGAATAACTTCCATGACGAAGTCAGCGTCGGCAGCGGCGTTGCGGTCTACCGTGGTCTTGAGGGCAGCAAGAAGCTCATCCTTGTGCTCCTCGGTCATCTTGCCCTTCTTTACGAGGAAGTCGTAGTCATGAGCGATGACGGTCTTGCCGCGCTCGGTGAACTCCGGCTTAATGTCGATCATGGTGACGTCATGGCCAGCGTTCAGGAAAACTTCCGTAATGCGTGCGCCCATATTGCCTGCGCCGAATACACATACTTTCATGTTATAAAACCTCTCTCTTACTCACTCATCGGTTCTTTGATTGTGATTTCTCGGAAATCAATGCAGAAGGGGAGCGGTGAAGCTCCCCCTCATGCGGATGTACACAGGGGAAATTACTTGTTCTTGAATTCCTTGGCCGGCTTGTCGCGGTTCTTGTCGAGGAAGTAAGCCATGCCGTACTTCTGATCCTCGGTAGCGAAGCACTGTGCGAAGCAGTTGCCCTCGAACTTCAGAGCGGAGTTCAGGTCGGTCTGCATGCCAACGTTTACAGCTTCCTTAACCAGGGAAACAGCGATCGGAGCCTGAGCAGCGATCTCCTCAGCGAGCTTTACAGCCTCGTCGAGCAGGTTCTCGAGCGGATATACGTAGTTAACCAGACCCATGTCCAGAGCGTCCTGAGCGGAGTAGTTGCCGCGTGCAGTGTAGAGCATTTCCTTCGCCTTGCCTGCGCCTACGAGGCGAGCCAGACGCTGGGTGCCGCCGAAGCCCGGGGTGATGCCCAGACCAACTTCCGGCTGACCGAAGGTTGCGTTCTCGGAAGCGAGACGGATGTCGCAGGACATGGCCAGCTCGCAGCCGCCGCCGAGGCAGAAACCGTTGATTGCAGCGATGACCGGGCGCTTGAAGTTCTCGATCTTCCAGCAGACGCGGTTGGACTCGTTGCCGAACAGCTTGCCTTCCTCACAGGTCTTGGTAGCCATCTCGGAGATGTCTGCGCCTGCAACGAAGGAGTTGACGGTCTTGCCCTTCTTGTTGACGGTGGAGGAACCGGTCAGAACGACAGCGTAAACGTTGTCCAGATCCTTAGCCAGCTCGTCGAAAGCTTCCTCGAGCTGAGCGTACATGTCGGTGGACAGAGCGTTCATGGCCTTCATATGCTCGATCTTAACGATGGCAACATGGCCCTTTTTTTCGATTACTACGTCAGTCATTTTTAAGACTTCCTTTCAGTATATGTTCTCCAAGGCTGACCCTCGGAGATCGTCCCCATGCGGAGACGGACAAACATCCAAAGGATGTTTGCAGTCAAAATAGAACAGAAGCGAGCTTCTGTTCGTAAAAACCCGCGACATGCGCGTGGGTTTTTACACCCCGACCCAGCCGCCGTGGGCGGCGTCGTTCGGGTATCCAAAATCAGTTTCTACGGAACTGATTTTGGTATATAGGGGACTTTTGAAGCCCCCTATAGCAAGCGTTACTTGCAGAGTTCGTCGCGCTCGACGATGATAGCTTCGCCCATACCGCCGCCGATGCACATGGTAGCCAGACCGATGGTCAGGTCGCGCTTGATCATTTCGTAGATCAGGGTGGTGGTGATGCGGCAGCCTGCTGCACCGATCGGGTGGCCCAGAGCGATTGCGCCGCCGTTTACGTTAACCTTGTCCATGTCGAAGCCAAGCTCACGGTTAACAGCAGCAGCCTGTGCAGCAAATGCCTCGTTGGACTCGATCAGGTCGAGGTCAGCAACGGTCAGACCTGCACGGGACAGAGCCTGACGGGTGGACTCGATCGGACCTACGCCCATGATGGACGGATCGCAGCCGACAGAACCCCAGGCACGAACCTTAGCCAGCGGCTTGAGGCCGTTTGCCTTGACGAACTCCTCGGAAGCGATGATCATAGCAGCGCCTGCATCGTTGATGCCGGAAGCGTTGCCTGCGGTTACGGTGCCGCCGTCCTTCTTGAATGCCGGGCGCAGCTTGCCGAGGATCTCGAGAGTGGTGTTCGGCTTTACGTGCTCATCGGTATCAAAGATAACGGTTTCCTTCTTCTTCTTGACTTCGATCGGAACGATCTCGTCCTTGAAGCGGCCGTTAGCGATAGCGGCAGCAGCCTTCTGCTGGGAAGCGAGAGCGATCTCGTCCTGCATCTCGCGGGTGATGCCGTACTTTTCAGCTACGTTTTCAGCGGTGATGCCCATGTGATACTGGTTGAATACATCAAATACGCCGTCGTATACCATCATATCGACCAGCTTCTTGTCGCCCATGCGAGCACCCCAGCGGGTATCGCGGGAGATGTACGGAGCACCGGACATAGACTCGCAGCCGCCTACCAGCATCATCTTGTTCTCGCCGGAACGGATGATCTGGGTGCCGAGGGAGATGGCACGCATGGAGGAAGCGCAAACCTTGTTCAGGGTCATAGCCGGGGTGGTGATCGGCAGACCGGACTTCAGGCAAACCTGACGTGCTACGTTCTGGCCTACGCCGCCCTGCAGTACCTGACCGAACAGAACCTCGTCGATTGCTTCCTTGTCAACGCCTGCACGCTCGATAGCTGCCTTTGCAGCAGCGGTGCCAAGCTCGGAGGAGTGTACATCGCGGAGGGTGCCGCCGTAAGTGCCGATTGCGGTACGGGCAGCGGAACAGATGTAAACGTTCATTTAGCTGTTTCTCCTTTTCTACTGATGCGGCGAAAAAACTATGCCGCCGCACGGTGATGAAAACTCGATTGATTTCTGAGTTCGTTAATATTTTATCAAACTCTTGAACAGAATGCAAGGGCAAATATTAAATTCATATAATTCGCATGAAAATAATAAATGCCGCTTGCATATCATGCACAAAATATAGCCGTTATTCGATGGTCAGACCCATCAGCTCTTCGTGGAAAATGCGCTCGTCCATCAGCTTGATGGTGCCGTCTGCCTGATAAGCGATCTTCGGCTCGAACTCCATCTGGTCGAGGATCTGGGTCTGCAGGTCGATGCCCGGAGCGATCTCGATCAGGGTGATGCCTTCCGGACGCAGCTCGAATACGCAGCGCTCGGTGATGTACAGAACCGGCTGATGAACCTCGTTCGCGTAGTCGCCGGAGAAGGTGATGTGCTCAACCTGCTTTACGAACTTCTTCTTCGCGCCCTCCTGCGTGATGACGAGCTTGCCGTCCTTGCACTCGGTCTTGAGGCCCTTTGCGGTAAAGGTGCCGCAGTATACGACCTTCTTTGCGTTCTGGGTGATGTCGATGAAGCCGCCTGCACCAGCCAGACGGGTGCCAAACTTGGAAACGTTCAGGTCGCCGTTCGGAGCAGTCTCAGCCAGGCCGAGGAATGCAACGTCAAGGCCGCCGCCCTGATAGAAGTCGAACTGTACGTTGTGCGGGATGATGCACATTGCGTTTGCAGCAGCGCCGAACTGGGTGCCGCCGTAGGGAACGCCTGCGATAGAACCTGCCTCAACGGTCAGGGTCATGTTGTCGGAAATGCCTTCCTCAGCTGCAACGTTAGCGATCTTCTCCGGTGCGCCGGTGCCGAGGTTGACGATAGCGTCCTTCGGCAGCTCCATAGCAGCACGGCGGGCGATGATCTTCTTTGCGTCCATCGGGATCGGCGGGATAGCGTCAACCGGAATGCGGAACTCGCCGGTCAGAGCGCCGTCATACGGCATGCCGAGGCACTGCATGTTCTCCTCTTCGGTACCTACGACGACAGAGTCAACGTAGATGCCCGGGATAGCAACGAGCTTCGGATCCAGAGAGCCGCCCTGAACGATCTTCTCGACCTGAACGATTACCTTGCCGCCGGAGTTCTTGCAGGCCTGAGCCATTGCGGTTACGTCCAGAGGACCGATCTCGCGATGTACGGTGCAGTTGCCGTACTCGTCGCAGTAGGAAGCGCGCAGGAATACAACGTTGATCGGGAAGCCCTTGTAGAGCAGGCGCTCCTGGCCTTCGATGTTGACAACCTTTACGAGGTCTTCCTTGGTAACGTCGTTGAGCTTGCCGCCGCCGTTGCGCGGGTCAGCAAAGGTCTTCAGGCCGACGTGGGTGATGGTGCCGATGTTGTGAGCGGCAATATCACGGTACATATGAGAAATGACGCCCTGCGGCAGGTTGTAAGCCTCGATCTTGTTGTTCAGAGCCAGCTCGCCCAGACGGGGAGCACGGTCCCAGTGGCCGCCGATAACGCGCTTGACCATGCCTTCGTGACCGTAGTGGTCGCCGCCGGTACCGTCGCGGTGGCCCTGACCTGCTGCGAAGAACAGGGTCAGATCCTTCGGATGACCGGTCTCCAGAAAACGCTTCTCAAGAGCCTTGGACAGGGTCTCCGGGCATGCGCAGGATACGAAACCGCCGGTAGCGATGGTGTCGCCGTCCTGAACCTTGAGAGCGGCCTCCTCTGCGGAGATAATGCTTACTTTCTTCATGTTGATCTCCTCCTAAATGTTAATGCAATCCTGGCCGGGGCAGGGGGAAGGAAAACCTCCTGCGGCCAATGTTTCCGCCGTTTATCCGGCGGAATGCGACGCGGCAGCGCGGATCTCGTCGATTGCGCTCTGCATATCGTCCCTCGATGTGATGACAACGCGGCGGTCGGCTTCGATCTCCTCATAGAGGTAGGGGCAGCCGGTGCACCCGCGGATGATAAGCAGCACGTCGTAATGCGCGCCCTCCTCCGGGAGGGAGAATGAGGCGGCGTCCGAAAGGGCGGAACGCACAGTGCCGTAGCATTCGCCGCGATCGTGGCGCGGATTGCAGCCGCCGCAGAACTTCACGGTGCAGTGCAGCATGTGTATGTTATCCCCCTTCATACTGTATCGCAAATACAGGCACTCACGGTTTATGGTCCATGAGTGCCTGTGAATTGCTCTGGATTACTGGATGCGAGCGATCTTCTTAGCCAGTTCCTTCTTCATTTCGAGGTTGGACTGACGGGCAATCATGATACGCTGAGCCTGCGGAGAGCCTGCGCCATGCATGGACTCGGGCAGATAGCCGACAGCTGCGGTACCCATGGTCATGTTCTCGATCAGACGCAGCAGACGCATACGGTCCTCGGTCGGAACGGATGCAACGCCCTTGAGGTACTTCTCGATGTAGGGCTTGAGAGCCGGGTTGCGGTAGTCAGCCTCGGACGGCTGGGTAACCATCAGGCCGCCTGCCAGATCCTGTGCCAGACGAGCGATCTCGTACGGGAAGCGGGTAACGTTCTGCTTGCAGACGTTTGCGAGCAGCAGATCGATCAGATAGTTGCCTGCCTTGGTCTTGGTGCCCTGAGAAGAACATGCAATGCCGCAGCAGTACAGGGTCTCGTTGAGGTGAGTCATCTCGATGAGCTTGTCCTTGACGTGGGAAGCCTTTGCAGAGCCTGCCATATCGCCAGCCAGTGCGGTAGCGCCGATCAGGACGTCGCCTACGCCGACCTTGCAGCCGCCGTAAGACTGACGGTGATAGCCTGCGAAGCGCTCTACGATCATGCCGGCGAACTTAACCTCGCCGTTGAGGAAGATGCGGTCGTTCGGAACGAATACGCGGTCGAAGATAACGAGAACTTCGTGGCCGCCGTATACCTTGTTGCCGACGTCGATGTCGTTGTACTCCTCGAGCTTGCGGGTGTCGCAGGACTGACGGCCGTAGATCAGGGTGATGCCCTCAGCATCGGTCGGAACTGCGAAGGAGATCGCGTAGTCCTCGTCGCCCTCGCGCATGGAGATGGTCGGCATGACCAGAACCTCGTGAGAGTTTACGAAGCCGGTCTGATGAGCCTTAGCGCCGGTGACGTAAACGCCGTCCGGGGTGCGCTCAACAACGTGCAGGAACAGATCCGGGTCAGCCTGCTTGGACGGAGCCAGGGAGCGGTCGCCCTTGACGTCGGTCATAGCGCCGTCAACTGCGAGGTCCTCGTCCTGAACGCGGGTCAGGAACTTGAGGAAGTTTTCGTGGTACTTGGTGCCGCATGCCTCGTCGATCTCATAGGTGGAGGAGAATACAGCGTTCATAGCGTCCATACCTACGCAGCGCTGGAAGCATGCTGCGGTCTTCTGGCCGAGCAGACGCTGCATCTTGACCTTCTTGATCAGGTCATCGGTGGACTGATGCATGTGGGTGAAGCGGTTGATCTTCTTGCCGGAGATGTGGGAAGTAGCGGTCATCAGATCTTCATACTGCGGATCCTCAGCCAGCTCGTAGGTAGCGGCGAAGGAATTCAGCGACGGACGGATCACCGGGTCATCAACCGGGTTCTCAATCTTCTTGCCGAACATGTAAAGGTTCAGATGCAGCTTGCGAAGAGACTCAATATACTGCTCTTTGGTCATCATAGCGTTTGGTATCCTTTCTTTTTTGGTTTTCGGTGCAGCCGCTATGGACGCACCGGACAGGAACGCAGCCTGTGAAAACAGGCCGGAAAAAACGAAAATAGGGCAGGGAGGCGGGGCTCCCCGCCCTATCAGACGTTTAGTTCGCTTATTACGCCTTTAAGCTTTCGCTTAGAAGCACTCCTTGTAAACGCGCTCGCTGAGCTCGATGCTCCACGGACGGTAGGAGTTGGTGATCAGACGCTGCTGGTTAGCATCAACGGACAGAGCGAATGCCTTGACATCCTCTTCCTTGAAGCCGTACTCATGCAGAGGCTTGAGCGGCAGAACCTTCTCGAGGGTTACGTTCAGGGTGCGCAGAGCGTCGTCCTTGGAGCAGCCCAGGCAGCGAGCAACGATCTCCTTGAACTTGCCCAGCTCGCCGGCCGGCTCGTACTCGTCGTACATCTCGAGGATCTTGCCGAACAGAGCGTAGTTGGACTCGCCGTGCGGAACGTGATAGGTGCCGCCGAGCGGGAAGGACATGCCGTGTACGGTAGCGCAGCCGGCCTTCAGGAAGGCGATGCCTGCGAACAGGGAAGCGTGAACGAACTCGCCGAGGTAATCGATGCGAGCGTCCGGGCCTTCCAGAGCGATGCGGCGGAAGCCCTCGAGGATCATCTCCATAGCCTTTACGGAGAACATCTCGGAGGTAACGGTCTTACGATGCGGAGAGAGGAAAGACTCGGTAGCGTGGATCAGAGCATCGATAGCGGATGCTGCGAACGGCTTGTACGGCAGAGTCTTGAGCAGATCCGGAACCAGGCAAACCTTGTTCGGGATGATGTCGTCGGAAACCAGACCCAGCTTGGTGTCGCCGCCGGTCAGCTTGCCGTCCTTCTCGTCCTTGACGATAGCAACGGAAATGTTGGTGACCTCGGAACCGGTGCCGCAGGTGGTCGGGATAGCGATAACTTCCTTCTCGTGTACAACAGGCTCGCGCTTGAAGTACAGCTCATGTACGGAGGACGGGCGCTTGCAGCCGAGCAGCTTGCAAAGGTCCATGATTGCGCCGCCGCCTACTGCGATTACGCGGTCGTAGGAGTCGTACGGAATTGCTTCGTACATGGTCTCGATCATAGCCTCAGACGGCTCGCCTGCGCCGAACTTCTCCTGGAATACGAAGTTGCTCTTCAGACCGAGCTTCTCCATGAACGGCTTGTAAATGAACTCGTTGGTCAGAACGACGTCGCGCTCGCCAAGCTGGAACTCCTCTGCAAATGCATCGAAAGTATCAAACTTGTAAATAGTCGGGGCGATGACGATCTCTCTCTTGTCCTTCATCAGGGACGCGCTGAAAGCATCCATAGCCATAGTTGAACATCTCCAATCAAAAATTTTATAAAAGGCCATGCGGGCTTTTTATCATAAGTCAATGCGGGGCATATACTGCTCTGTGCCTCGCCGTATCGGGAGCCATGCTCCTGTACAGTCTTATTGTAGCAAATTTGCGCCAGAACTTCAACACAAACACACAAAAAAATCATCAAAATTTAACCACGCCAACTTGTACAAAAAAGCAAGGCAAAGTCCCGTATTATTAGTACGGGACTATTTTATCGTATTTTTTCGCATTTGTAAATGGGGTAATAGTGAATATTACCGAAAAGTTTTTGCAAGTATTTCCGTTTCTTTGGTGAATTCGCTGCATTTTACTGTGCGTGCGCGTTCACATGGGAATGTTTTTCAGAAAAAGAGCGGAGCGAAAAAATGTAATAATTTTTATGAATTGGCAGAATAACGCGACAGAAAGGCGCGGGTTCGTTCGTTTTTCGGGTTTTCGAACACATCCTGAGGGGTGCCTTCCTCAGCGATCGTGCCGCCGTCCATGAAGATAACGTGATCAGCGACGTCGCGCGCGAACTCCATTTCATGAGTAACGATGATCATGGTGGTGTGCTGGTCGGCGAGCGAGCGGATGACACGCAGGACCTCGCCGGTCAGCTCAGGGTCGAGCGCCGAGGTCGGCTCGTCAAAGCACAGGATGTCGGGCGTCATGGCGAGCGCACGCGCGATGGCGACGCGCTGCTGCTGGCCGCCGGAGAGCTGGTGCGGATAGTGGCTCATACGGCCCTCGAGGCTCATCCGGGTGAGCAGGTCGATCGCACGGTGCTCGATCTGTTCGTGGATCTCGCGCTTGTTCTTCTTATAGTCGGGCTGCTCCTTTGCGAGCAGCAGGGGAGCGAGCATGACGTTTTCGAGTGCGGTGTACTGCGGAAACAGGTTGAAGGACTGGAAAACCATGCCGAAGTGCAGACGGTTGCGGCGGATCTCGGCGTCGCTTTTGGCCGCGTGGTCGGCGGCGTCGAACAGCGGCTCGCCGTTTACGATGATCTGGCCCTCGTTCGGCGTTTCGAGAAAGTTCAGACAGCGCAGAAGCGTCGTTTTGCCCGAACCGGACGAGCCGATGATGGCGAGCGCCTTGCCGCGCTCGAGCGAAAAACTGATATCCTTCAGAACCTTGGTCGAGCCAAAGTTTTTATACAGGTTCTTGACCTCAAGAATAGGCATTTCGGCGCCTCCTTACTTAAAATAGTCCATTTTCTTCTCGATCCAGCCGAACAGCAGGGTGAGAAGGCCGTTGAATACGAGGTAAAAGACCGCGGTATAGAACAGCGGCCAGATGATGCCCTTGCTCTTGATGAACTTTTCGCCCATCCACAGCACCTCGTAGACCGCGATGGTGCGCGCGAGCGCGGTATCCTTGACGAGGTTGATAAACTCGTTGCCCATCGGCGGGATGATGCGCTTGATGACCTGAAGCAGCGTGATCTTGAAGAAGATCTGCGTCTTGGTCATGCCGAGCACCTGACCGGCCTCATACTGACCGTTCGGGATGGCCTGAATGCCGCCGCGGAAGATCTCGGAGAAATAGCAGGCGTAGTTGATGACGAACGACAGCAGGGCGGCGCCGAAGCGCGGCGCCTGCATGCCCCACAGCAGCGCGGGGCCGTAAAAGATGACGATGATCTGGAGCATGAGCGGCGTGCCGCGTACCGCCCAGACGACGGTCTTGACGAGAGCGCGCAGCGGCGTGAAGCGGCTCATCGAGCCGAAGCTGATGATGAGTCCGAGCGGCAGCGCGAACACGAGCGTCAGACAGAAAAGCTGTATCGTGGTAACGAAGCCGCCCATCAGGCTTAGGGTTACGTTAGCAAACATGGTTGGTTCCTCTCTTTATCCTCTCTGAATGCAAAGGCAGAAGACGAATTGATGCCCTCTGCCTTGCGCTGATTTTTTGTTTAGTTGCAGGATTACGGAGCGACGATAGCTTCCTGTACGCCGTACTTCTCTGCGAGCTTTTCAACGGTGCCGTCCTCGTAAGCGGACTTGTAGAAATCATTGAATGCAGCGGTCAGATCGGAATCCTTGCGGAAGCCGACAACGTAGTTTTCCGGCTCGTCGCCGTTTGCCTCGTTGAGGTCGAGCGTGTAAACGAGGTTCGGGTAGCTGGTGCCCTCGCCGATCATCGCGCCGGCCATCAGCAGGTCGATGACGCAGGCATCAGAGGTGCCGGCGGCAACTTCCATCAGGGCATCTGCCTGAGACTGTACCTCGGTAGCGGTCAGACCGAGCGCATCAGCGGCAGCAGCGCCTGCGGAACCAGCCTCAACTGCGAAGGACAACTCCTTAACGCCGTCCAGATCCTTGGCAGCGTCCGCCTTATCGGACGGAACGACAACGACCTGTGCGTTGGTCGCATACGGGTTGGAGCAGTTCATGGAGGTCTTGACCTCGTCGGTCAGCGTCATGCCGTTCCATACAGCGTCAACGCCCTTGCCGTCAAGCTCCATGATCTTGTTGTTCCAGTTGATCTCAAGAAACTCAGCCTCTACGCCGATGCTCTCGGCGAAAGCCTTTGCCATGTCGGCGTCAAAGCCGATCCACTCGTCCGAGCCGTCTTCCTTATAATCCATCGGTGCGAAATCGGTGATGCCGACGACCAGCTTGCCCTGGCTCTTGACGTATTCCAGATCGCTGTCTGCGGAAGCGGACGTATCAGAGGCAGCGCTGTCAGAAGCGGTGTCGTCGGTCTTCGCGGTGGAGCCGCAGCCGGCGAGCATGGATACACTCAGTGCGCCTGCGGAGAGCAGCGCGAGCAGTCTCTTGGTTTTCATAGGGATATCCTCCTAAAATTCAGTGGTTAACTTGTTTACTATTATAATACTTTACTGTGATAAATCAAGAGGGAAAATTAAAAAATTTTTTTACGGCGCAGAAAAAACGTCAGGGGAGGAGTGATGTGCATATTTTAACCGATACGGTGGCAAAACAGGACTGTTCTGGTAAAATGATGGGTATATTGCCCGGGATTGCTTGACCGAAACAGAGGAATATAGTATAATGTATGCGATTGTTAAAGAATAAACAAGGAGCGCGAAACGAAAACACGCTCCGCATCAGGAGGTCATATCAATGGATTTCGCAGCACTTTATAAAAGCAAGCTGACGACGCCCGAGGAGGCCGTCAAGGTCGTCAAGAGCGGAGACTGGGTCGATTACGGCTGGTGCACCGGCACGCCGAACGCGCTCGACAAGGCGCTCGCCGCACGCATGGACGAGCTGGAGAACGTAAACTTCCGCGGCGGCGTGCTCATGCGTCGGCCGGCGATTTTCGATGTGCCGGATGTTGCAGACAAGCTGACCTGGAACTCCTGGCATCTGTCGGGCATCGAGCGCAAGGCCTGCACGGAGGGCTTCGGCTTCTATTCCGCGCTGCGCTACTCCGAGCTGCCGCGCTGGTACCGCGAGAACGTCGGCCGCATCAACGTTACCATGATCCAGGTCGCTCCGATGGATGCGCAGGGCTGGTTCAGCTTCGGTCCGCAGGCGTCCCACCTCAAGGCAGTCTGCGAGGCTTCCGATGTTGTTATCGTCGAGGTCAACAAGTATATGCCGCGCTGCCTCGGTCTGTACGAGGAAGCAATCCATGTTTCCGAGGTCGATATGATCGTCGAGAATGATGAGCCCATGCCGCAGATGGGCGGCGGCGCTGCACCGACCGCAGTCGATGAGGCGGTTGCAAAGCTGATCGTTGAGGAGATCCCGAACGGTGCGTGCCTCCAGCTGGGCATCGGCGGTATGCCGAACACCGTCGGCGCAATGATCGCAGAGTCCGACCTCAAGGATCTCGGCGTCCACACCGAGATGTACGTCGACGCCTTTGTTGACATCGCAAAGGCAGGCAAGATCAATGGTTCGAAGAAGGCCATCGACACCGGCAAGCAGGTGTTCGCATTCGGCGCAGGCACCCAGAAGCTGTATGATTATGTGAACAACAACCCCGAGTGCATGTCCGCTCCGGTTTCCTACACCAACGATGCGCGCACCATCGCGCAGATCGATAACTTCATTTCGATCAACAACATCGTTGACGTTGACCTGTTCGGTCAGATGAATGCGGAGTCCGCAGGCATCAAGCAGATCTCCGGTGCAGGCGGTCAGCTCGACTTCGTGCTCGGCGCATACCTGTCCAGAGGCGGCAAGAGCTTCATCTGCTGCTCGTCCACCTTCAAGAAGAAGGACGGCACGCTTGAGAGCCGCATTCGTCCGACGCTCGAGACAGGTTCGGTCGTTACCGATGCCCGTCCGTGCGCACACTGGTTCGTAACCGAGTACGGCAAGGTCAACCTCAAGGGTCTGACTGCATGGCAGCGTGCGGAAGCGCTGATTTCGGTTGCGCACCCGGATTTCCGCGAGCAGCTGATCAAGGACGCAGAGAAGATGCGTCTGTGGAGACGCTCCAACAAGCGATAATTTCGGAGAGATACGCAAAGAGCGCGAACGTTGTGTCCGCGCTCTTTCTGTCCTTATATCCTTATATAATGTATGGCTCTGAGAGAAAAATATCATCGAGCAGCTTTTTGCCGCTGTCCGTCCGGAACAGGCGCTCGCGCGCAGAGGCAATGCTCTCGCGCGGCAGACTGTCCTCGTCTGCGTTGACGAGAAAGTCCGCTTCGAGCAGAATGCGGAAATCGGTGTCTTCGCCGGCTTGACAGCTATGATGATGGGCGATCAGCCAGCAGATGCGTTCGATCTCGCTTTCGTCTGCGTCTGCCGCAGAGAGCAGCGGACGGGCGACCGCAGGTCCTTCCTGCTCCTGATACGGACCGGCAGACGAGCCGTGCTGGCGCTCGGCTTCATGGATGCCGATGTCGTGCAGCAGCGCCGCGGCCTCGAGCATGTTCTGCGTATGTGCGTCCAGCCTTTCACTCAGCCTGAGAAGGCGGCAGTAGCCGTAGACCTTGATGAAATGCTGTACGCGGCGCGGGTCTCCGGCATCATAATGGGCGGCCGCGGCGGCAAGCGCGGAAATATTTATCATAAAAAGAGCCTCCTTTTTTGAAAAGATTATATCACCGTAACGGGGAAAACAGCAAGCAGCATACCTTATATCCCGGTGCTGCGGACAGGAGCGGCTGCCAGATATTCACTGAAATACCGCCATTTTGCAAGTCGAGAAAAGTCAGACTTCATTTTATGAGGAAAACCACCAATTCCAGACCTGTTTTTCCATGAAAAAAATGTATAATTTTAACCTGCTAAATTATTGCACTTTTCCGAGGAATATTATATACTATAACCATACTACCGCATGTATGTAAGTTATCCCGCACTTTTCCTGTAATATGAAAAGGCACTGCGGCAGAAATGCAAGGAGGAAAACCAAAATGGCACTTACCAATTCCTATCTGAAGAGCGTTTACGAGACTGTCGAAAAGCGCAACCCGAACGAGCCTGAGTTTCAGCAGGCAGTTTACGAAGTCCTCGAGAGCCTGGAGCCGGTCGTAGAAGCTCGTCCCGAGCTGGAGAAGAACGGCATCATGGAGCGCATCGTTGAGCCGGAGCGTGTGCTTCAGTTCCGTGTTCCGTGGGTTGACGATGAGGGCAAGGTTCGCGTAAACCGCGGCTTCCGCGTTCAGTTCAACTCCGCGATCGGCCCCTACAAGGGCGGCCTGCGTCTGCATCCCTCTGTTAACGCTTCTGTTATCAAGTTCCTCGGCTTTGAGCAGTGCTTCAAGAACAGCCTGACCACTCTGCCGATGGGCGGCGGCAAGGGCGGCTCCGACTTCGACCCGAAGGGCAAGTCCGATGCTGAGATCATGCGTTTCTGCCAGTCCTTCATGACCGAGCTGTGCAAGCACATCGGCCAGTTCACCGACGTACCGGCCGGCGATATCGGTGTTGGCGGCCGTGAGATCGGCTTTATGTTCGGCCAGTACAAGCGTCTGCGCAACGAGTACACCGGCGTTCTGACCGGCAAGGGCCTGTCCTACGGCGGTTCTCTGGCACGCACGCAGGCAACCGGCTACGGCCTGTGCTACTACATGAAGGAAATGCTCGCATACAAGGGCACTTCGTTCGAGGGCAAGACCGTTGCTATCTCCGGTTCCGGCAACGTAGCGATCTATGCCTGCGAGAAGGCTACCCAGCTGGGCGCTAAGGTCGTTACCATGTCCGACTCCAACGGCTTCATCTACGATCCGAACGGCATCAACCTCGATGTTGTCAAGGACATCAAGGAAGTAAAGCGCGGCCGCATCAAGGAGTACGCTGAGCGCGTTCCGGGTTCGGTTTACACCGAGGGTCAGCGTCCGTGGGGCGTAAAGTGCGACATCGCTCTGCCGTGCGCTACCCAGAACGAGCTGAACGAGGAGAACGCGAAGGCTCTGATCGCCAACGGCTGCAAGTTCGTAGCTGAGGGCGCCAACATGCCGTCTACTCCGGAGGCTGTTGCAGCATTCCAGGCAGCCGGCGTATTCTTCGGCCCGGCAAAGGCTGCTAACGCAGGCGGCGTAGCTACCTCCGGTCTGGAAATGAGCCAGAACTCCCTGCGTCTGTCCTGGACCTTCGAGGAGGTTGACCAGCGTCTGCACGACATTATGGTCAACATCTTCCACACCTGCATCACCGCAGCTGAGAAGTACGGCCACAAGGACAACCTGGTCATGGGCGCTAACATCGGCGGCTTCGAGAAGATCGCTGACGCTATGCTCGCACAGGGCGTTTGCTAAGACTTTCTTCTTCGATTTGAAGGGTCAAGGCCCTTCAAATCAAGGGCTATTGCACAGAGACCCTCCGAGAACTTTCCGGTTCTCGGGGGGTCTCTGTGTTTGTAAAAAGTCAGGCGCATATCCTGATTTTTTTGCCGCGCGTTTGTCGCTCCATGGAATGTCGCCGCGCTCCGTTTTTGCATTGCAGCCGATTTTGTGAATATTCTGTGAAGTCGGTTGACATTGAGAATGAGTGATGTATAATATGTTAGCAAACTAACAGTAAGGAGGCTAACAATGTGTCGCTGTGACCATAACGAATGCTGCGGCCACTCGAATGACCGCATCGGGGCAGAAATCGGTATGCTGCACAACCTGCTTCGGCGTCAGATGGCGTGCATGATAGAAAAAAGTACCGACTCGGCCAATGTGACCGGCATGCAGGCGATGATCGTGCATCATCTGATCCTGCGCGAAAAGGAAGGCGATCTGTTTCAAAAGGATATCGAGAGCGCGTTCCAGATGCGCCGCTCGACCGCCACGGGAATTCTGCAGCTCATGGAGCAGCACGGTATCCTGCGCCGCGAGCCGGTCGCGCATGACGGACGGCTCAAGCGTCTGGTGCTGACCGACCGTGCGCGCGCGATGGACGAACGAATTACCGAGCGCATGGCGCAGATGGAGCAGCTGCTGCGCCGGGGCATCACAGAGGAGGAGCTGAAGGGCTGGTTTTCCGTCAGCGAGAAAATTCGCTCCAATCTGGAGCAGTACCAAGGAAAATTATGCCGGGAGGGACAGAAAAAATGGTAAAACAGCTGTTGAAAAGCGTGCGTGAGTTCAAAAAAGACGCGCTTCTCACGCCGCTTTTCGTTGTGCTCGAGGTCGTCATGGAGGTACTCATTCCGTTTGTCATGGCGGAGCTCATCGACAAGGGCATCGACGCACAGAATATGAGCGCCATCGGGAAATACGGCTTTATTCTCGTGGCGTGTGCGATGCTCGCGCTCGTATTCGGCGCGGCGGCCGGCACCTATGCTGCGCGCGCTTCGACCGGCTTTGCGCGCAATCTCAGACACGATATGTACTATGCGGTGCAGGACTTTTCGTTCTCCAACATCGACAAGTTCTCCACCGGCTCTATCGTTACCCGTCTGACGACGGATGTCACGAACGTGCAGAACGCATTTCAGATGTGCACGCGCATCGCAGTGCGATGCCCGGTCATGCTGATCTTTGCTTTCGTCATGGCCGCAAAGATCAACAGAAACATGGCGCTCATCTTTGTTGCCGTGCTGCCGGTTCTCGCGATCGGTCTGGGCATTCTGATGAAGATGGTCGGCCCGGTATTCGAGCGTGTGTTCAAAATTTATGACCGTCTGAACACGGTCGTACAGGAAAACGTGCACGGTATCCGCGTGGTCAAGGCATATGTCCGCGAGGATCACGAGGCCGAGAAGTTCGAGAACGTCTCTGAACTGCTGTACCGCACGTTCTCCAAGGCGCAGAAGACCCTCGCGTGCAATATGCCGCTCATGCAGTTCTGCATGTATGCGTGCATGCTGCTCGTCTCGTGGTTCGGCGCGCGTCTGATCGTGAGCGGTTCGATGACGACCGGCGAGCTGACCAGCATGTTCTCCTATATCATGCAGATCCTGATGAGTCTGATGATGGTCGCGATGGTTTTCGTCATGATCACGATGGCGAAGGCGAGCGCAGAACGAGTTGCGGAGCTCCTGAGCGAAAAACCTGATCTGCACAATCCAGCGCAGCCGGTCTGCGAAGTAAAGGACGGCTCGATCGACTTTGACGCGGTCGATTTCAGCTACAAGGGCGACGAGCACAAGCTCGCGCTTCGAGATGTAAATCTGCACATCTATTCCGGTCAGACCATCGGTATCCTCGGCGGCACCGGCTCGGCAAAGTCTACGCTGGTGCAGCTCATTCCGCGCCTGTACGATGTAACGCGCGGCTCGGTCAAGGTCGGCGGTGTAGATGTCCGCGACTACGACATCGAGACACTGCGCGACGAGGTCGCAATGGTCCTCCAGAAGAACGTCCTCTTCTCGGGCACCATCAAGGAAAATCTGCGCTGGGGCAATGAAAACGCCTCGGACGACGAGCTTGTGCGTGTATGCAGGCTCGCACAGGCGGACGAATTCATCCAGCAGATGCCGGATAAATACGACACACACATCGAGCAGGGCGGCAGCAATGTTTCGGGCGGCCAGAAGCAGCGTCTGTGCATCGCGCGCGCACTGCTGAAAAAGCCGAAGATCCTTATCCTCGATGACTCGACGAGCGCGGTCGATACCAAGACCGATGCGCTTATCCGAAGGGCATTCGCAGAGGAAATCCCGAACACCACCAAGATCATCATCGCGCAGCGTGTTTCCTCCGTGCAGGAGGCCGACCAGATCGTTATCCTTGACGGCGGCGCGGTGCAGGCGATCGGCACGCACGACGAGCTGCTCGCAGATAATCGAATTTATCAGGAAATCTACAACCAGCAGAACAGAAAGGGCGGTGAGGAATAATGGCAGGACCTCAGATGCGCGGTCCCGGCGGCCGCAGACCGATGGGCGGAAAGCGCAGCAAGAATCCGAAAAAAACGCTGAACCGTCTGATGAAATATATCGGCAGGGACTACGGCATTCAGTTTGGCGTGGTTCTGATCTGCATTGCGCTGTCGGCCGTCGCGAACGTTGCCGGTTCGATGTTCCTCAAGAGCCTGATCGACGATTATGTCGCGCCGCTGCTCCTGCAGGCGTCTCCCGTGTTCACGCAGCTTATCCACGCGCTGATGGGCATGGCGGTCATCTATTTCATCGGCATCGGCACGACCTTCCTTTATAACTGGCTGATGGTCGGTATTTCGCAGGGCGTACTCAAGCGCGTCCGCGACGATATGTTCGAGCACATGCAGACGCTGCCGATCCGTTATTTTGATACGCATACGCATGGCGACCTCATGAGCCACTTCACGAACGATACCGATACGCTCCAGCAGATGCTCAGTCAGTCGGTGCCGCAGATGTTCTCGTCCGCCATGACCATTATTTCCGTGTTCATCGGCATGCTCGTCACGAACGTCTGGCTGACTCTGTTCGTGCTGCTTGGCATCGCGGTCATGCTCGTCGTGGTCAGGAGCATCGGCGGCAGGTCCGCGCGCTTCTTCCTTGCACAGCAGACCTCTCTCGGCAAGGTCAACGGCTATATCGAGGAGATGATAAACGGTCAGAAGGTCATCAAGGTGTTCTGCCACGAGGACAAGTGCAGGGAGCAGTTCGACACGCTGAATGATGAGCTGCGTCAGGCGGCCTGCAATGCAAACACCTTTGCGAACATCCTGATGCCGATCATGGGCAACATCGGTAATCTGCTGTATGTTCTGGTCGCGGTAGTCGGCGGCGCACTCGCACTGTCCGGTGTTGTCGGCGACAGCATCACCATCGGCGTGATCGCATCCTTCCTCCAGCTGACCAAATCGTTTACCATGCCGGTGACACAGATTTCGCAGCAGTTCAATTCGATCATCATGGCGCTCGCAGGCGCGGAGCGTATCTTTGAGCTGATGGACGAGGAACCGGAGGTCGACAACGGCTATGTAACGCTCGTCAATGCACGCTACGACCACGAAGGCAGCCTCGTCGAGACGACGGATAAAACCGGTATCTGGGCGTGGAAGCATCCGCATGAGGACGGTACGACGACCTACACGCAGCTGCGCGGTGATGTGCGCTTTTACGATGTGGATTTCGGCTATAATCCGGATAAGATCGTTCTGCACGATGTGACGCTGTACGCCGAGCCGGGCCAGAAGGTAGCCTTTGTCGGCGCGACCGGCGCGGGCAAGACCACGATCACCAACCTGATCAACCGCTTCTACGACATAGCAGACGGTAAAATCCGCTATGACGGCATCAATATCAACAAGATCAAAAAGTCCGATCTGCGACGTTCGCTGGGCATCGTGCTTCAGGACACCAATCTGTTTACCGGCACAATCCGGGACAACATCCGCTACGGCAATCTTGATGCGACGGATGAGGAGATCGTCGCAGCGGCGCAGCTTGCCGGTGCGGACGATTTCATTCGCCGCCTGCCGGACGGCTATGATACGCTCATCGGCGGCGACGGCGGCAGCCTGTCCCAGGGTCAGCGTCAGCTGCTCTCGATCGCCCGTGCTGCGGTCGCAGATCCTCCGGTCATGATCCTCGATGAGGCGACCAGCTCGATCGACACCCGTACCGAGGCGATCGTTCAGGCCGGCATGGACGGTCTGATGCACGGCAGAACGGTGTTCGTTATCGCGCATCGCCTGTCCACCGTGCAGAACGCAGATGTTATCATGGTGCTTGAGCTCGGTCATATTATCGAGCGCGGCAATCACGAGCAGCTTATCGCAGAGCGCGGCAAATACTATCAGCTTTATACCGGTGCGTTTGAACTGGAATAACGTAAAACACCCTCCGAACATCCTTTGGGATGACGGAGGGTGTCTTTTTACAGCGGCACAAAGAGCAGCCGCGCGAGTGCGCAGAGCGCAAGTCCGAAGCCGGTCGGGAGCGCGATCGCGGCAAGTGTATATCGCACCGAGCGGGTCTCCCTGAAAACTGTAAGGCAGGTCGTTGAGCACGGCCAGTGACAGATGGTAAACAGGAGCGTGCAAAGTGCGGTGCAGCCGGTCCAGCCGTTTGCAAGCAGAAGGGCGCGAAAGGAGAGCAGGTCGGACACATCGGCAAGTGTGCCCCCGGAGAGATAGCCGAGGACGATGAGCGGCATAACGAGCTCGTTTGCCGGGAAGCCGAGCAGAAAGGCCGCCAGAATGACGCCGTCCAGACCGAAGAAGCGCGCCAACGGATCGAGGAAGGCGGTCATGCTGCTGTACAGGGAGCTGCCGCTGACCGTGATGTTTGCGAGCAGCCAGATGAGCGCACCGGCGGGCGCCGCGACAATCATCGCGCGGCCGAGCACGAACACTGTGCGGTCGAGCACGCTGCGCACGATCACCCTGCCCGGCTGCGGCGCGCGGTAGGGCGGAAGCTCCAGTACGAACGAGGTGGGCAAGCCGCGCAGAAAGAAGGCTGAGAGCAGCCGGGAGGCTGCAAGCGTAAGCAGGACGCTCCCGGCGATCACACTGGTCAGCAGCAGTGCGCCGCCGGCGGATCCGGCATCGAAGAATACTGCGCACAGGAAAATCAGCAGGGGAAAGCGCCCGTTGCACGGTGCAAAGCTGTTGGTGAGGATGGCGATCAGACGCTCACGGGGTGAGTCGATAATGCGGCAGCCGGTTACGCCGCAGGCGTTGCAGCCGAACCCCATGCACATGCTTACGTGTGTTTTGTGCGCAAAAATATAGATAGAGACCGGTCTCGCAATTTAATTTCGTCGAGAAAACTCGAACAGCACGGGATAAGTATCGAAAAATACGTTTTTGGAACAAATTAAACGAGAGATACCGGGAGCGTAAAACAAAACACCGCATAATACAGCCTGAATGCTGTTGCTGCGGTGTTTTCAGTCTGCGGCAGAAGATCAGAACTCTACATGCGTTTCAGACGGGCTGCTCCAGTATTTCTGCCATTTGCTCCTGACGCCGGCGCCGGCCTGACGGGAAATGGAAATCTGCCGTCCGTCGAGCAGATACAGGCAGTTTTTTTCAAGACAGCGCACATATCGCAGATTGACGACCGAGGAAACGCTGCACTGTACGAACTGTTCGTGCGCGAGCAGGGTGGCAACCTCGGTTTTGAAGGAACTGCGGATCGTCGGTGTCCGGAGCACACTGCCGTCCGCAAGCGTGTAGAGAATGGTACGGCTGTTCAGCTCGGCCGAGATGAGTTCATCAAACGATACCATGCGGACAGATGAGCCGACATGAATGGCGAACATACGCGCCTGCGGCCTGCGCGGAGAAAGATGAGTATTATCCAGGATTTCGAACAGCTTTTTGCGGTCGATCGGCTTCAGAAGATAAGAATAGGCATGCACATCGTAGGCGGACAGCGCGAAATCCGGACATGCCGAGAGATATACGATGCGTCCCTTGTCGCCGCGTGCGCGCAGCTTGAGGCCGGTCTGAATGCCGTCAGGCTCCGGCATCACGACGTCCAGGATGAACAGATCGAAGCAAAAATCCTTGTGTTTGTCCAGAAAAGAGAGCAGAGCAGTACCGCTGCTGAAGCAATGCAGGCGGCAGAGACGGTCGGGGTGCTGCCGTTCGTATTCCTGAATAGCGAGCTGTGCGAGTTGAAGGGAGAGGCTGTTATCATCACACAGGGCAATTTGCAGACTGGTCATACTTATCATACTTCCTTACTTGTGCTGTTTCCGGCTCAGAGAGTCTCTATTTATAGTATAGCATATTTTTGACAGAGTAGTGTCATTTTTTTCTGCTCCTGTGTCCAGTTTACAGAAAACATGGGGTTTCGACAGCTGAGGGGGTACACTCGCGGCGTGTTCCATGTCATATTTGCCGGGATTTCCGCTATGATGTGGTGAGGGAGGGATGACTGTGACGCAGAAGGAACGAAAACTGCTGATTGAAGCGCTCGAGTGCATTATCCTTGAGCGGTACAGGGAGAAAATTTGACGGCGGAGGCAGGCTGCCGCGCGGCGCTGTATCTTCGTCTCAGCCGCGATGATACCGGCCGTGCCGGAGAGAGCGAGAGCATCGCCAATCAGCGCAGGCTGCTGCACGACTACGCCCTGAGGCAGGGCTGGCCGGTCGTGGCGGAATATGCAGATGACGGTGTTTCCGGGACGACCTTCGACAGACCGCAGTTCCAGAAAATGCTGTGCGAAATCCCGCAGCGCGGCATCAATCTCATTCTCATCAAAGATCTGTCCCGTCTGGGGCGGGATTATCTGGAAACCGGACGCTATCTGGAACGCTATTTCCCGGAGCACGGCGTGCGCGTCATTGCGGTGGGGGACGCGGTCGACACGGCGCACGAGGATATTTTCCTTCCGATGCGCAACTACATCAATGAGCTGTATGCCCGGGACACGAGCGGAAAAATCCGAGCAGCCTTACAGACGAAAATGAAAGACGGCCGCTTCATCGGTCATTATGCACCTTACGGCTACCGCCGCGACCCGCAGGAGCGCAGCAGGCTTGTGCCGGACGAAGCAGCAGCGGCAGTGGTGCGCCGGCTGTTTGCAGGGGCGGCCGGGGGCGCAGCTCCGTCGGTGCTTGCGGCGCGGCTGAATGCTCAGGGAGAAGCACCGCCCTCGGTCTATCGCGGCAGCGCACCGCGCGGCGAATGGACAGCCGGAACGGTGCGGCGTATCCTGCAAAACGAGGTGTACCTCGGCACGCTCATTCAGGGAAAAACACGAAAACCGTCCTTCAAATCGGGAAAAGTCCGTCGGACAGCACCAGAGGAGCAGTTTATCGTACCCCATTGCCACGAGGCTCTCGTTTCGCAGGCGGTTTTCGAGCAGGTGCAGCAGCAGAGCCGTGTGCGGCGCATTTCGCGCTCTGGCGGATTCGTCAATGTGTTTACAGGCATCGCATTCTGCGCGGACTGCGGACGGGCAATGAGCACGGTCGGCACGAGACGGAAGGGGAGCCGCGCCGATCTTGCCTGCGGCGG
>ERZ773108.1140-NODE-1140-length-27789-cov-6.264621_pt1 | contig 27789 bp, 27 predicted proteins | sample MGYA00580570_ERZ773108 | MGnify/ENA primary metagenome ERZ773108 (study PRJEB29015, sample SAMEA2737840) | human gut metagenome | biome: human gut; feature: human-associated habitat; material: faeces | place: China | collected 2012 ...
CTTGCTTAAAGCGCGAATTGTATCTTTCGGCTTCTGTTCTGAGAGCATAAACGGATTTAAAAGCTATTGAGCTTCTGTCAATAGAAAGCCTGTAATCATAAGGAATCATTCTGTCACGAGAAAAGATAGAAAACCACGTGTGGAATTTTGATTACAGCGGCGGCACAAACGTTGTTGACGTATATATACGATACCTGCGCAAAAAAATTGACGCCCCGTACGAAAAGAAGCTGATTCAAACCGTGCGCGGCTTTGGATATATGATTGAAGAATAGGTGAAATATAATGAAAAAACTATCACTTAAGCTTAAAATCACTCTGTGGTATACTTTTATTATGATAATTGTATCCACGGTTGTCTTATTGGCTATGACGTCAATCAGCACTAAAATGCTGAACCGCGAGACCGTTTCCAGGCTTACCCGCTCTGTAAATGATATGTCGCGCGAGCTTGAGAGAAACCCCGACATTCACAGAGTTCCCGATTTCAAGTATTTCGACCAAGGGGTTCAGCTCACGCTTTACGATGATGACGGAAACCTTGCCGGCGGACAGCTTCCCTTCGGAATAACCGAAAAGCTTTCTCTCTCTGACGGAGAGACGCGCAGGGAATCATACAACGGCAACAGCTACTACGTAAGTGATAAAAAATTTATTTCTGCGTCGGATAAAAGAACATATTGGATTAAAGGCATTGTTTCAATATCCGACGGAACATATGCCATAAACTCGCTTGCCAAATACAACGCTCTTCTCGCAGCGGTTATGATAGTCATTGCCGCTCTGGGCGGATATATTATAATTCAAAGAACCCTTATCCCCGTAAACAAAATTCGCACAACCGCCGATGAAATAAGCGAAAGCAACGACCTTTCGCGGAGGATTGGTTTAAATAACGGCAATGACGAATTCTGTCGGCTTGCGCAAAGCTTTGATAAAATGCTTGACCGTATCGAACAAACCGTTGAGCGCGAAAAGCAGTTTACTTCCGATGCCTCTCACGAGCTTCGCACCCCCGTTACCGCAGTTTTGTCGGCCTGTGAATATATGATAAATTATGCAAAGGATTATGACGAACTAAAATCCTCCGCCGTTTCCGTCAAAGAGCAGGCAGAGAGAATGTCGCGCCTTATATCGGGACTTTTAACAATCTCCAGAATGGATAAAAATACGATTCAAACCACATTTGAAGAAGTTGACGTCAGCGAGCTTCTGGAGTTTGTGTGCGACGAGCAGGAGGAAATTCACACCGAAAACATAAAGCTTTTAAGGCAAATTGATGAAGGTATCTGCGCAAGGGCAGACAGGCTTTTGCTTATAAGGCTTTGTATCAACCTTATCTCAAACGCATATAGCTACGGAAAGGACGGAGGAACTGTAAATGTGTCGCTGAAAAGCGACTTAAACACTCTTACCCTAAGCGTATCAGATGACGGAATAGGAATCCCGCCCGAGCATCTGCCGAAAATATGGGAACGCTTCTACAGGGTTGACCCCTCGCGCAGCGAAAATACAAACGGAAGTATGGGGCTTGGTCTTTCTATGGTAAAATGGATTGCCGAATGTCACGGCGGAAGCGTCTCGGTAACCAGCGTTACGAACGCAGGCAGCACGTTTACATTTACAATGCCTATAATAAAAAATCCCGTTTAAGACGGGATTTTTTATTATACTATAAACCTTGGGTACACAGCAATATCCTCGGTGTCAAGCGGACTGTACTCTTTGGGTTTGGGAGTTTTGCCCGCCCTTGCCCCTATGGGGTTGGTCATTAAGAAATACTTCAGAGCATCATACAAATGATCCTCCTGAGATGTGTCAACGTCCTCGGGCCGGACAGAATCATATCCAAGCTGCGGCAGCGTTCTTATCATATTTTTGCAGTTTTCAAAAAAATATATCATAGGAAGCCCCTCATCATCAAACGCAAGCCGATAATGAACCTGCATCTTTCCCGCAAGGCGATTATGATTTCCCTTTTCAAAATACACGCCGCGCCTTTCCATCATATCCGCAATACTGCCGTCCTCCGTCCCGGTATTGTTCCATATTGCAGGGTCTGCAACTCCGGTTATGTGAAGCCCCGCATCCTCGGTTTCTTCTATTCTTCGTATTTCGTCCGCGATTTTTTGTGCCGTCCAGCGTATACCCACATCCGGCTCGCCCGTACAGCCGTACAACTCACGGTAATTATATGCTCTGCCGTCTTCGTCCACCGCATACCACGAAACGGCAAACGGCTTTGAATAGCCAAAGTCAAATGCACGGAATCTTCTCCACTCTCTCGGCACATCAAACGGCTCTATCACGTGTGACCACCTTCGTGTTTTTCTGCCAAGCGCAGAATTGCGCCATTCGGCAAACACCTGTCCGTCAAATATATCCCACTCTCCGTAAAGCAAAGCCTTTCTCTCTTTTTCGGGCAGCTGCTTAAGGCGGTTGATATAGTCAGCGTCTGACCGCATTAAAAACACATTGTCGCTGACATATGACGGAATAAAAAGCCGCCGCGCTCCCGTCTCTTTATCTGTATGAACCGTGTTCGGCTCAAACCCGTCTATAAATCTGCGCTTAACCCAATTATGTCCGATTCCTCCGGGGTTTGTGCTTGACTTAACCATTTTCGGATAAGAATTTACCCCTCTTATCCTCGAAATAAGATATGTATACTGATCCTCGGTAAAATGGGTCAGCTCGTCAAATCTGACCACATCATATTCGGCGCCCTGATATCTTAAAACATCCGTCTTTGCCGCACAGAACCCAAACTCTATTATTGAACCGTTTAAAAAAATCCATTTACGGCTGCTCGCGGCATATCTGCAAGCCGACCGCGGATAAAATTCAAGCGAGACCAGAATAAGCGAATGCTCAAGCTCGGGATAAGTCTTTCTTAAAATAAGCTGACGGCTTTTGGGATATTTCAGCGCATAAATCAGCGCGTCCGCAAGCTGTCCGTACGACTTCCCGCCTCCTGCGGCTCCGCCGAACAAAACCTCATCGGCGTCAGCGTCCATAAACCGCTTCTGCGTCTCGGTAAGCTCAAGATACAGCCTTTCTTTTTTTGATTTATTCGCTTTCATCTTTTTGTTCCGCCTCATTTTCAATAATTTTAATCGTAACGTCCAAGCTTACGTTTTCTTCGCTCTCCTCCCGCTCTTTTTCATATATGGACATAATCTCCTTTGCCGCGGCAAGCGCAACCCTTTCGTTATCGCAGGACATAAGCGAAACAAGCTTTTTATGCGCTCTGTCCGGAACGCTTGTCTCATCTCCGCTGTCTTTATCCTCTGCTGCGATACACTCATCATACAATAATTCCCTTTTATCATCCATAATTTTATTCACCTACCATTTGTCCTACCAGCTTCATTAAGGCGTGATCGTGTACCCTTATTGCCTGTCTGCGGCTGTAATATACGTGAAACTCTATATAATCCCACCGAATTAAATTTATGTATCTCGCGACCATAACAAGCCTTTCGTTTTCATCGAGGATACCGAAAAGTCTTTCCACATCCTCCATAAGAATCTCCATCTTTTTCTGAAGCTTTTCAATCTGCCCGCGGTAATATTTAAGTGAATTTTTAAAGTCTTTCACCTTGTTGAATTCGGTCTCAAGCTCTTGATAAAACTTTATTTTAAGCTCCAGCTCTGCCTTAACCTGCGGAATATTTCTCAGCCATTCCTTTACTTCACTTACATTACTTAAAATCATTTTTTTAATCCTTTCTTATCTTAATTAAATATTATCTGTTGATGCCTGTAATCTCATAGTATTCACAGCAGCAATCCATATCGCAGAACAATCCGTCGGTGCTTTGCACTGCCTCCCCGTCGTCATATACGGGCTGTCCGCAATATGTGCAATCCCCCAAATATTCTTCTATATCATACGGAGAGCAATTACCGAATATCTCTGCCTTGATTATGTCAGGATGGGTCAATTTAAATCATCTCCTTTCCCCTCTTTTTTCTTGACATATTCGCCTAAATATTGGTTATACTAATATTATATAACGAATTATACGATAGTCAAGAATATAAAATCGAATTTTATGGTATTTTGTTGACAAATATCAATAAGTATGTTATTATATAATAGCGGTTATTATGACCTCTTATTATCCGCCGCCCTTTGATAAGAGGTCTTTAATTGTCAAAACTTTCAATAACGGGCGATATAATAAGGAGGTTTTTATGACAAACAAATCTATCTCTCAAAAGTTACAGCAGGCCCGCAAAAATGCCGGATTATCTCAGCGCGATATGTACAGTCGACTCGGGGTAAGCCAATCTACCTTCAGTTCATGGGAAACAGGAAAATCAGAACCGTCAATCTCCAATTTTCTTAAGCTTTGCGAAAGCTATGGAATCGCAAACATTGCCGATTATTTTGCAGGTAGCGGAACCTCCCGACATCCCGAGCCCGATCCGCATATTTTAAACAAACTGATGAGCCTTGACGAAACGGGCCGTGCCGCGGTCTGCAACTGTCTTGACTTTGAATATCGCGCTATGCAGCGCCGCCTTGATATTTCGCGCCGAAGCATTTTAATCTACACACAGTCTTCTGCCGCGGCAGCCGAATGCGCAATAACCGACCTTTCCGCCCCTTGCATTGCGGAGGCAGGTATGTGCATCACCGATGACTCGATGGAACCTTTGATTCACAGCGGAGATATCGTATTCATCAAACACCGCGACAGCCTCACAAGCGGCGAAATAGGCGCTTTCATCTATGAAGATAAGCTGTATTGCCGCAAAATAGAATACTGCAGCGGCGAGACCCGCCTCTATCCTTTAAACTCCGCTTTTCCCGTCATCAGAATCTCCGACGGCGGCGGTCTTCGCCTCCTCGGCGGAATCCTGCTCTGACGCTATTTTACGCAAGCCCTCAATAAGCTTTTCTTTTCCGTCAAGATGCATACACTCAAGCATCAGAATCGATTCGCGCACAGTATCTTTATGAAACAGCCCCATCTTCCATAAATCCGTCAGCGTCTGGTTTTGCGCCACTCTGCTGTACGGATTGTTTTTTTCAGCCGAAACAGCAATGTCAAACTCGGCGGGCAGTCTTGTCTCTCCGCCTTGCAGGGCTTTGTTTGAAAACATAATATACTCACAGCCGCCGTCATCTCCGGAGATTCTGTACGAGCGCGGCTCATCATAAAACTGACGAATCAATTCGATGCAAAAGTATATTATCCTCTTATACGCCTCGTAACCCTCGCCTATCATATCCCTTGACAGTTTTTCACCCGCCTGCTGAAGAGCCACAATTGCCGAATACGCCGTTACGCCGCCCGTGACGTCTCCCTGCTGAAAGTCAAGGTTGCCCGAAACTTCCTTTATCTCATTTATCTTATTTGAGCGGTGCTGAATTATAAACGGATGTAGCGGCTTTGCCTGAAGTTCGCGGATATTATCATCTCCCACTGACCCTGCCGAATGAATTATATCTTTTGACAAATCGGTAAGCTCATACTCGTTAAGTCCGCCGTTATCCTTTATCATAAATCTTGTCTTGCCCGAAATCATTGCGTTTTTGCTGATAATCGCGTCAAGCTTATCAATATACATCTGGGGATTTTTAATGATGTCAACCATTCCGAAGCCGACAGGGCTGTCCTCATCGGGATAAAGCACATCAAAAACAAACGGATAAAGGCCGTGATCGTACAGTCCGCAGTCGCCTCTGTCCTCTGACGCGTCAAGAATCAGGTCGTCAAAAAACTTTATAAGCTCTACCGTGTGAGAATCACCCCTCTGCTTTTTGTAATAGCAGTCAATAACAAGGCTTTTGTCCTTTAATATATCTGTATTTGTTCCGCTTTCCATATCATCATATGTTTTTGAGTCCAGCATAGCCGAACCGCTGAAACGGTCGGCATACTGCGGATACTTTGCCTTTAACGCATCGTTATCGCAAAGCGCCGTCACAAACAAAAACTTGCTGTCCTGAATATCCGTTACTCCCGGCTCCCAGAAGATATTCAGCAAATCAATCTTTTTGATATCGATTTCGCCCATATTGCCGCAAAGATTCGGGTTATAAAATATCCCGTAACACGCCGCTCCGTTTTTAAGCTTATACCACCACGCACGGCTGTAGGTTCGCTTAAATCCGCATAAGTCCAGCTGAAGCGGAAGTATTTTTGTAAACATCTCTGCCGTCTCGCGGTCACTCTCTTCACGTTCAAGCACGTTCGGTTCGGGATAATTGTCCATTGCATCGGCGTGCTTGTTTGCTATAATATTAAACAGGTACGGCGTTACCGGCTCATCAATTTCTATTTTATTGTTATTGTATCGCGCTTTAAACCAGCGGTTGTTCTCGATTATTCTTCTGTCCAGAGTCTTTTTATGTTCTTTGTACATATTAAAAGACTCAACTATTTTTGAAAAAAACTCCTGTTTTATTTTTCCGTTATAAGATTCATTTAACATAATATTTTTCTCCTTTATTCTTTTTTATATTTTTAACCCAAACTGCTCTTTAACCCCGAAATCTCATTTTCGAGGGCGGATATCTTTTGATTTATATCCGTGCCGTTAATATACACCTTGCTTCCGCTGAGCCAAAGCTCTCCGCTATCCCACAGAGTAACAAATGCCTGACCGCCGACTATGCCCATACTTGCATAACTTTCGTTCTTTTCAATTTTAAACGAGCCGTTCGTGTATGTAACTCCGTTAAAAACCTTTTTGCCGCTTCCGTCTCCCGCACCGAGGACAAGATAAGCCGTGCCGTCGTTTGCCACCGTCATTCCGAGTTTTTGAAGCCTTCCGTTTTTGTCCTGCATTATTTTGATTCCCGTTTGGTCAATGTCCGCAAACACCCCGCCGTTATTGTTTGAATACGAGGTATAGTCCGTACCGATTATGGTCGAAGCATATATTGTGCTTCCCTCAAGGGTTCCGCTGAAAACCGCGTCGCCGCCGCTGCTTATTCCGACTGTCGGCTCTCCCTTTTCATTGCAAAGCATAAACACAAAAGAGCCTTTCTGCTTATCATACTCGGCAACAAATCTGTTGTTTCTGCCGTCGCTTATCACAATGCTTGAGCCGCTGATGCTGAGCTTTCCGTTTTTGTCCTCAACATTTACAAGTCCCGTGTCTATGCTTCCCGCTTTAAGCTTGTCCGCCGTCAGCGCACCTATTTGAGCATTTGATATTTTTGCATTTGTTGCATCGATGTTTTCCGCCTTGACCGAGGCAGCCTCGATTACGTTTCCGCTGTCTAAGTTATTAAACAGATACGTAAGCTCGTCCACCAAAGCCGTTCCCCATTTTTTGATTTTTCCGATATCCTCCGATGTGTTTCCCGTCAGCTTGGGAGGAATCGGTGTTGTAAAGTTTGGCATATTTAGCCACATCCCTTCTTAAAATATTTTTGCGTTTCCGAATCTTTGATTCTTTCTTCGCTGTTTACAAGCATATTCTACACAAATATAAAGTGCCATTTCGTGCCATCAACAAAAATTTTACAGCAAAGTTTAAAAGCCCCTTGCAAAATATGTGAATATATTCGCCGTAATATTATTGTTATTTATTAAAATTTGTGGTAAAATAGAATAGATTGGCAATGACGGCAAGTCAAAATCTTTCGAAATTACGCCGATTAAGGCGGGTTCGGATAACTAATATCGGGTTAAGGAGAACATATATGTTTAAACTAGTTAAATATCTCAGGGGCTATATAAAGGAATGTATACTTGGCCCTCTCTTCAAATTTTTGGAGGCGTGCTTTGAGCTGACCGTTCCGGTCATTATGGCAAATATCATAGATGTGGGAATCTACGGCTCTGACAAGGCCTATATTTTAAAAATGTGCGGTCTGCTTGTACTTATGGGAATTTTAGGTCTTTGCAGCGCCCTTACAGCGCAGTATTTTGCCGCAAAGGCGGCATACGGCTTCGGCACCGCCGTCCGCAGAGATATGTTTAAAAAAATTAACTCTCTCTCTATGGCACAGCTTGACAGCTTCGGGGCGTCATCTCTCATCACAAGAATCACGGGCGATATTAACCGCGCGGAATCGGGCGTAAATATGTTTCTTCGCCTTTTTTTGCGCTCTCCTTTTATAGTCATAGGCGCAATGGTCGCGGCAATTATGCTTGATTCCAAAACCGCGGCGGTCTTTCTTATCGCCGTGCCGGTTATGGGTCTTTTGATATTTATTTTAATGCATATTTCCGTTTCGTTTTACAAAAAGGCTCAAACAAGCCTCGACAAGGTTTCGCAAATCACGCGCGAGAATCTGACAGGCGTCCGCGTAATCAGAGCTTTCTCTCGGCAGGAAGCCGAGATTAAAGACTTTTCCGATGCAAATTCAGAGCTTTTCGGCATAAATGAAAAGGTCGGCGGAATATCGGCTTTGATGAACCCCCTTACTTATATAGTGGTAAACCTCGCGGTTATAGCAGTTCTATGGGTCGGCGGAATCCGCGTAAATATAGGCGGAATGCAGCAGGGCGAGGTTGTGGCGATGGTCAACTACCTCACTCAGATTCTGGTCGCTTTGCTTGTTTTGGCACAGCTTATAGTGACCCTTACAAAGGCAATGGCATCGGGCGCACGTATTTCAGCCGTTTTAGAGCTTCAGCCCGATATGAAAGACGGCAGCGGCGCGGACAGCAACAATAATGAGGGCTGCCCCGTTATTGAATTTGAAAATGTAAGCTTTGCGTACGGCTCTTCAAAAGAATCCGCTCTTTCAAACATAAGCTTTAAACTGTACCGCGGTCAAAGCCTCGGCATAATCGGCGGCACGGGCTCGGGCAAAAGCACTTTGGTGAACCTTATTCCAAGATTTTATGATGTGACGCAAGGGAATATTAAAATTGACGGCTGTGATATACAAAGCTATACTCTCGCACAGCTGCGCAAAAAAATCGGATACGTGCCGCAAAAGGCATCACTTCTGACGGGAACAATCCGCGAAAATATGCGCTGGCGCAGCGAAACCGCAACCGATGATGAAATAATCAAAGCATTAAAAACGGCGCAGGCATACGACTTTATTTTTGAAAAGGACGGTCTTGATACCGCCGTATCGCACGAGGGCAAAAACTTTTCGGGCGGTCAGCGGCAAAGACTTACAATTGCAAGAGCCCTGGTCGCGAATCCTGAAATTCTTATACTTGACGACAGCTCTTCTGCCCTTGACCTTATGACAGAGGCTAACCTTCGCCGCGCCCTTGGCGAATCTGACCCGAATATGACACGCGTAACCATATCGCAAAGGATTTCGGCAATCCGCGATGCGGACTTAATTCTTGTTCTTGACGACGGTGCCGCCGTCGGAGCGGGAACGCATACGCAGCTGCTTGAAAGCTGTGAAATTTACCGCGAAATCTGTGCAACCCAGATTCCGGAAGAACTTAATAAATAATGCGCTGCGGAAAGGAGAAAAATAAATGAGCAAAAAACAAAAAACACTTGACAAAAGCACCGTCGGCAAAGTATGGCAGCTTATCGGCGCGTATAAATTTTCTTTTATTCTGTCGCTTGTATTTGCGGCAATAAGCGTTGCTCTTACACTTTATGCGCCTATCATAACGGGCAGGGGAATAGACCTGATTGTCGGCAGCGGAAAGGTCGATTTTGCCGCGCTTATGCCCCTGCTTATGAAGCTTGGCATCGTAACGCTTTTAACCGCTGTATCACAATGGCTGATGGGCGTTTTAAATAACAGAATCGCCTACGGCGCGGTTAACGATGTAAGATACAAGGCATTTAAAAAAATGCAGATTCTGCCGCTTAAGTTTATCGACTCTGTCGGCTACGGCGACATAATAAGCCGTATAACAACCGATGCCGATCAGCTTTCCGACGGTCTTATTCTGGGCTTTTCGCAGTTCTTTACAGGTATAGCCACAATCCTCGGCACGCTTATATTTATGTTTAAGATAAACCCCATAATCACCGCCGCCGTTGTTATTATGACGCCGCTCTCATTCTTTGTTGCAAAGTTTGTTTCGGGGCGCACATACGAGCTGTTTAAAAAGCAGGCGGAGACAAGAAGCCGCATAACCTCGCTTGCGGAAGAGGTCATAGGAAACCAAAAACCCGTGCGCGCCTTTGGGTACGAAGAAGAGGCACAGCGAAGGTTTGACAATATAAATTCAGAGCTTTGCAGCGTCGGTCTCCGCGCCGTATTCTTCTCATCTCTTACAAATCCGTCAACAAGATTTGTAAACAATCTGGTCTACGCAACGGTAGGCGTGGCGGGGGCATTTGCCGTCCTCGGAAGCTTCGGCGCGGGGCTTGCTTTAACCGTCGGAGAGCTTACCTGCTTTTTGACATATGCAAATCAGTATACCAAGCCGTTTAACGAAATCTCGGGTGTTATAACCGAGCTTCAGAACGCTTTGGCATCGGCAAAACATCTGTTTGATTTAATAGATGAGACCCCTCAGCTGCCCGACAAGGAAAATGCGCGCGTTTTAAAAGACGCGGACGGAAGTGTAGACATTAAAAATGTCAGCTTTTCTTATACCCCCGATGTTCCGCTTATAGAAGACTTTAATCTCAAGGTTAATCCCGGTCAGCGAATAGCGATAGTCGGTCCCACGGGCTGCGGAAAAACAACTTTTATAAATCTTTTAATGAGATTCTATGACGTAAACAAAGGAAGCATATCGGTCAGCGGTACGGATATAAGAGATATAAAGCGCGACAGCCTGCGCGGAAGCTTCGGAATGGTTCTTCAGGACACTTGGCTGAAGTCAGACACAATCCGCAATAATATTGCCTACGCAAACCCCGATGCCTCCGATGAAGAGGTCATTGCCGCCGCCAAGGCAGCACACGCGCACAGCTTCATCAAGCGTCTGCCCGATGGGTATGATACCGTAATATCCGAAAACGGCGAGAATATTTCTCAGGGACAAAAGCAGCTTTTATGCATAGCAAGGGTTATGCTTGCCCTTCCGCCTATGCTGATACTTGACGAGGCAACCAGCTCTATCGACACCCGAACCGAGATACGCATACAAAAAGCATTTGAAGAAATGATGCGCGGAAGAACAAGCTTTATAGTTGCCCACCGTCTCTCTACCATTTGCAACGCAGATGTCATTTTGGTAATGCGCGACGGGCATATAATCGAGCAAGGCTCTCACACAGAGCTTATGCGCAAGGGAGGTTTTTACTCAAAGCTTTACAACAGCCAGCTTGGCGTTGAATCATAAAATCCGTTTGTCAATGTTTATTTCTTATATTTTAAATGTTTAAAAAATGCTTGACAAATAAATAACAATATGGTATTATCTATGTAAATCAAGGATATTTTTTAAATTTATGTATTAAATTCTATCTTTTGGTCATAATTTAATATAGTATTAATGGGAGCCAGCTGTCTGTAGAGGATGCGCTCCCTTTTTGCATATTTATATAAAGGAGGTGACTGTCTTGGCAACCGAAGCTGTAAACAAAATTCTTCAAAAAGAGAAGGACGCGGACTCTCGTATATCAGAAGCAAAGCTCAGCGCAAAGCAGCAAAGCGAGCAGCTTATCAAAGACTCGGGCGCGGAAGCGGCAAAGCTGATTACAGAGACTAAGCAAAGGGCTGCGTCCGTTATAAAAGATGCGGTCTTAAAATCCGAGGCCGTATATTCCGAGGCAACCGGGCAGGCAGAAAAGAAATGTGAACTTCTGAAACAAAAAAACAGCGGTTTAAAAGAAAAAGCTGTTGAGATAACAGCCGATATTCTGTTTTAAATCCGCAAAAAAGAGAGAAGGTGTGTAAATGGCAAAGCTTCAAATGCAAAAAATTGAAATAATCGCACTTTTAAAAGACAGCAAAAATGTAATAGAGCGGCTTCAGCGGCGCAAAGCGGTCGAGCTGATTAATATCGATGATGAAAATTTAATCAAGCTGAACACAAATTCAGAGATTGCTCAGTTCGACAGAAGTCTGGCAACCGCCGCCTCCGCAATAGAAATTCTTGACAAAAGCATCGGGTATAAGCCATCACTTTTGGATGCATTAAACGGCAGACATTCGATTTCAACCGCTGAATTTGCTAAGCAGAAAGAAACCACCGATAAAACCTTATCGATATGCAGAATCATTACCGACTGTTCCAAAAAAATCGGCGCATACAAGGCTGACTCGGCAAAGGCACAGACCAATATAGATATGCTTAAGCCCTGGCTTAATATGAATCTTCCGCGCGGATTTAAAGGAACAAAACAAACCGCTGCGTTTATAGGCACCTTTCAGGGGGAACTGAACGCGGGCGAAATTGAATCTGCTCTTTCGGGCGATGACAACCTTGCTGCCGATGCCGACATTGTATTTTCGGGCAAGGAGCAAACGGGAGCCGTAATTATTTGCGGCAAGGCAGATGCGGATGAGGTCTTCGACCGCCTGCGTGATATGGGCTTTAACAGGACAATGTCCGAAAGCACCGAAACCCCGTCGGAGGAGACCGCCGCACTTAAGCAGAAAATAGCCGACAACAATCAAAAGATTGCGGAATGCACGGATAAAATCAAATCCTACGCCGAAAAGCGCGGCGATATGGAATTTTTAACCGACTTCTTAACAATGCGCCGCGAAAAATATGAGGCAATAAACAAGCTTGCGGTAAGCCAAAGCACGGTTGTTATAAGCGGCTACATTCCAAAGAAATATGTAAACGGTCTTGTTGCCGAGTTTGACAAAAAGTACATCTGTGCAATCGGGATATATGACCCCGATGATTCTGACGATGTTCCCGTTCTGCTTGAAAACGGCTCTTTTTCAAGTCCTGTCGAGGGCGTTACGGAAATGTACGCTATGCCGAACAAATACGATGTTGATCCAAACCCCGCGATGGCATTCTTCTATTATCTGTTTTTCGGAATGATGCTTTCCGATGCGGGCTACGGTCTGATGATGATAATCGGAACAACAATCGCGCTTAAAAAATTCACGGTTGAGGGTACGCTTAAACGAAGTCTTACAATGTTTAAGTATTGCGGAGTTTCTACCCTTATATGGGGTGCGCTTTTCGGAAGCTGGTTCGGCGACTTGCCGCAGATAATCGCTTCAAACTTCTTCGGACGCGAAATCGCCACCACCGCATTGTGGTTCGAGCCGCTCAACGACCCGATTAAGCTTCTTCTGTTCAGCTTCGCTCTCGGCATAATTCATCTGTTTGTCGGCGTTGGCGTGGGTTTTTGGAAGCAATGGAAGGACGTCGGCAAGTTTGACGCTGTCTGTGATGCGGTTCCCGTCTATTTAACCATTCTGGGGGTTGCTCCGCTTGCGGCATCCATACTGACAAACGTTCCCGATATATTTATGAATATCGGAAAGTATCTTGCGCTTATCGGCGTTGTACTGATAATTCTGACCTCGGGCAGGTCGGGGAAAAACGTGTTTATGCGGTTCTTCGGCGGACTTTACGGTCTTTACAATACGGCTACCGGATATTTAAGCGATATCCTGTCGTATTCAAGGCTGCTTGCCCTCGGTCTTGCTACGGGAAGTATAGCAAGCGTTATAAATCTTATAGCAACAATGCCTTCAAACACGGCGGTAAAAGCCGTTTGTCTGATAGTGATAGGCATAGTCGGACATACGGCGAATATGGGCATAAACTTGCTCGGCGCATATGTTCACGCCGACAGACTTCAGTTTGTCGAATTTTTCTCGAAATTTTATGAGGGTGGCGGTCGTCCCTTTAAACCGCTGATGGCAAATACAAAATATATTAAATTTGAAAAGGAGAATATTTATGAATAACTTAGGTTTAGCATTAGCAATAGCAGGAGCGGCGTTTGCCGCATTGTTCGCAGGTATAGGAAGCGCAAAAGGCGTAGGTCTGGTCGGAGAATCGGCTGCGGGTCTTGTAAGTCAGGATCCGTCAAAGTTCAGTAAGACTTTGATTCTTCAGCTTCTACCCGGTACTCAGGGTCTTTACGGACTTCTCGTTGCGGTTCTTCTTTTAAGCCGAATCGGCGTTCTCGGCGGCGGTGCGCAAGAGCTTACAATTGCACAGGGAATTATGTACTTCTGTGCGTCTCTACCCATTGCCTTCGGCGGACTTTTCTCGGGTATTGCACAGGGCAGAACAGCCGCGGCAGGCGTTGGAATTATAGCCAAAAAGCCCGATGAAAGCGGTAAAGCGATAATTATGGCGGCGATGGTTGAAACATACGCGATTCTTGCTCTGCTCATCTCTATCCTTATTATCTACAATATATAAACCTACGGCTTTTAAGGAGGATTGAAGATGAACGGTCTTGAACAGATTCTCTTGAAAATCGAAGAGGATAACAACAATAAAATTAAACAAATAACCGAAGATATTATTAATGACGGAAAGGCTCAGGCGGCAGAAATCACTGCGGCGGCGCAAAAGCAAGCGGATAAAATTATGGCCGACGCCCAAAAAAAGGCGGCTCAGATTGCAGAGTCTGCCGCTGTAGGCAGCAAGGCATCTGCCGCACGCAAAATAACATCGGCAAAAGCCGAGATGATAAACGACTGTATGCTATATGCGGCACAGCAGCTTAAAAATCTGCCCGATGACAAATATTTTGACGCGCTTTTAAAGCTGATACTAAAATACGCCCATCCCGAGGACGGAGAGCTTATATTAAGCAGCCGCGACGTGTCGAGGCTTCCGAAGGATTTTGTTGATAAGGCAAATTCAGGCCTGTCAAAAAACGGCGGAAGAATCGTTTTGTCGGATACGACCTTGGATATTGACAGCGGATTTATACTTCGCTACGGCGGAATAGACGAAAACTGTACCTTTGACGCGTTAATAAAGGAAAATTCAGATAAAATAAAAGACGCTCTTCTGCGCGAAATTTTGGAGGTATAACGTGAACAGCACTCAATATGCCTTCGCGGTTGCAAATGTCCGCGCCGCGGAAAACGAACTCTTAAGCAGCGCATTTACGGAACAGCTGATAGAGTCACGCGATTACGAAGAGGCTTGCCGGCTTCTTGCCGACAAAGGCTTTGACATATCAAATGGCCCTCTTGACGGTTATATGAACCGTGTTTGGAATTATCTGAACGAAATTGCTCCCGATAAAGACGCGCTGAAGTTTTTGACGGTCAGAAATGACTTTCACAATTTAAAAGCAATATTAAAAGGAATGATAGCAAACACCGACGGCAGAGAATACTGTATAACTCCTTGCCTTATCCCCATAGATGAACTGTATTCCGCTCTCACCGAGAGAGCCTTCGACTCTCTGCCCGAATATATTTCCTCTGCGGCGGCAAAAGCTTATGAGATTATAACGTCCTCAGCCGACGGCAGGCTTACCGATTCATTTATTGATTCTTGTTCTTACAACGCAATGATGAAGCTTGCAAAAGGCAATGACTTTGCCGAAAATCTTGCAGACGAGATTGCCTCCCTTGTCAATATTAAAACCGCGGTCAGGGCAGCCAAAACAAACGCGGGTGAAACGGTTTTAAACCTTGCGTTTAACGAAAGCCGCAGCATAGACGGCGAGGGCTTAAAAAAAGCCGCGCTGCGCGGCTTTGAACAGGTTTCCGCATATATCGAGGACAGCAAGTATTCGTTGCTTGCAGGCTTTCTTTCAAACTCGGCAAAACTTGAAAAGGAATGTGACAATCTTATAACCGAGGCTCTGGCAGACTCTTCAAGAATCAGCTTCGGGATAGAGCCGCTTGCGGCATACTATTTTTCAAGTATGGCAGAGCTTAAAAATCTTCGGCTGATTTTACGTGCAAAGCACGCCGGCCTCTCTGCCGAAATTATAAGAGAAAGGCTGCGTGAAATCTATGTATAAAATTGCGGTTATGGGCGACAGAGAAAGTATATACGGATTTGCCGCACTCGGTATGACAACCTTTGTAAGCGATGATGCCGACAATGCTTCAAAGACGCTCGGCAAGCTTGCGCACAGCGGCTATGGGATAATATATATAACAGAGGCTCTTGCAGAAAAAATACAGGACGAAATCGAGAAGTACCGCTTTGAAAGCACCCCTGCCATAATACTTATTCCCGGGGTATCGGGCAATACGGGGGCAGGAATGGCAGATGTAAACAAGTCGGTTGAAAAGGCGGTAGGCTCTAACATTCTGAAATAAAGGAGATTGATTATGAGTAGTGGTACAATAGTTAAAGTCAGCGGACCCTTGGTTATAGCCAAGGATATGCGTGACGCAAATATGTTTGACGTTGTACGCGTCAGCAAAGAACGCCTGATAGGCGAAATAATAGAAATGCACGGAGACAGGGCAAGCATTCAGGTATACGAAGAGACATCGGGTCTCGGCACGGGCGAGCCTGTAGAATCCACGGGTCAGCCTCTCAGCGTTGAGCTTGGTCCCGGACTTATAGGAAGTATATTTGACGGAATCCAAAGACCCCTTGACGACATTATGAAGATGTGCGGCAATAATCTGGGCAGAGGCGTTGAAGTCGCGTCTTTGAAGCGCGACAAAAAGTGGCACTTTACGCCTGCCGTTTCGGAAGGCGATGAGGTCGAAGCCGGAGATATAATAGGAACAGTCCGCGAGACCGATATTGTTCTTCATAAAATAATGGTTCCTTACGGAGTTCACGGAATCGTGACCTCTGTTTCAGAGGGTGACTTTACCGTAGATGAGACCGTGTGCACCATAAACGCGGACGGAGGAAAGCGCTCTCTTACCCTTATGCAAAAGTGGCCTGTCCGCCGTGGCAGACCTTATACCAAAAAACTTTCGCCCGACAAGCCTCTTATAACGGGTCAGCGCGTAATAGATACGATGTTCCCCATTGCAAAGGGCGGTGTTGCCGCGATTCCGGGTCCCTTCGGAAGCGGAAAAACGGTTACCCAGCACCAGCTTGCAAAATGGGCGGAAGCCGATATCGTTGTATATATCGGCTGCGGCGAGCGCGGAAACGAAATGACCGATGTACTGAATGAGTTCCCCGAGCTTATCGACCCGCACACAGGCAAGTCGCTTATGGAGCGCACGGTGCTTATCGCAAATACGTCCGATATGCCCGTTGCCGCGCGCGAAGCCTCGATTTATACCGGAATAACAATAGCAGAATACTTCCGTGATATGGGCTACAGCGTTGCGCTTATGGCTGACTCGACATCGCGCTGGGCTGAGGCTCTCCGTGAAATGTCGGGACGTCTTGAAGAGATGCCGGGCGAGGAAGGATATCCCGCATACCTCGGCAGCCGTCTTGCTCAGTTTTACGAAAGAGCGGGCAGAGTTATCTCCCTCGGCAGCGATGGCAGAGAAGGCGCGCTTTCAGCTATCGGCGCGGTAAGCCCCCCGGGCGGAGATATTTCAGAGCCGGTATCACAGGCGACACTTCGTATAGTTAAGGTCTTTTGGGGGCTTGACGCCTCTCTTGCATACAAGAGACACTTCCCCGCCATCAATTGGCTGACAAGTTATTCGCTTTATGTTGACCTGCTTACAAACTGGTACAGCGAGAACGTTTCAGAGGACTGGATGACTCTTCGCGGAAGACTGATGAGCATTCTCCACGATGAATCAGAGCTTGAAGAAATAGTAAAGCTTGTCGGTATGGACGCACTTTCTCCGTCCGACCGTCTTAAGATGGAAACGGCGCGCTCAATCAGAGAAGACTTTCTGCATCAGCTTGCCTTCCACGAGGTTGACACATATACAAGCCTTAAAAAACAGCTTTATATGATGAAGGCTATTCTTGCATACTTTGACTTATGCAGCGAAACCCTAAATCAAAACACCCCCATCGATGTGCTTGTCTCCCTCCCCGTTCGCGAGAGAATCGGACGTTTTAAGTATGTAAAAGAAGAGGACATCGATACGGAATATGAAGAAATACTAAAGCAGCTTCATAAAGAGCTTAACGCTCAGCTTAAAAAGGAGGAATACTGATGCCTAAAGAATACAGAACCATTGAAGAGGTTGCCGGTCCTCTTATGCTGATTAAAGATGTCAGCGGCGTGACCTATAACGAGCTTGGCGAAATCGAGCTTGGCAACGGCGACATAAAAAGATGCCGCGTTCTTGAAATCGACGGAAGTAACGCCCTTGTTCAGCTGTTTGAAGCATCAACGGGCATAAATCCCGCCGAAAGCAAAGTAAGATTTCTGGGCAGACAAATGGAGCTTGCCGTGTCAGAGGATATGCTTGGCAGAGTATTTGACGGCCTTGGCAACCCAATAGATGACGGCGGCGATATTATTCCCGAGATGCGCCTTGATGTAAACGGAAAGCCGATGAATCCCGCGGCACGTAAATATCCGCAGGAATTTATTCAAACCGGAGTTTCGGCTATAGATGGTCTTAACACTCTTGTCCGCGGACAGAAGCTTCCCATATTCTCGGCAAGCGGTCTGCCGCACGCTCAGCTTGCCGCACAGATTACGCGTCAGGCTAAAGTACGCGGCAACGATGAAAAATTTGCCGTTGTGTTCGCCGCGATGGGAATAACCTTTGAAGAATCAAATTTCTTTATCGACTCATTTCGTGAGACAGGAGCGCTTGACAGAACCGTTTTGTTTATAAACCTTGCAAACGACCCTGCAATCGAAAGAATTGCAACGCCCAAAATGGCTTTGACCGCCGCAGAGTACCTTGCATTTGAGAAGAATATGCACGTACTTGTTATCCTCACCGACATTACAAACTACGCCGATGCCCTGCGCGAGGTTTCGGCGGCACGTAAAGAGGTTCCCGGCCGCCGCGGCTATCCGGGATATATGTACACAGACCTTGCGACAATATATGAAAGAGCAGGCAGACAAGAGGGCAAGGACGGCTCAATCACTATGATTCCGATTCTGACAATGCCCGAGGATGACAAAACTCACCCTATCCCCGACCTTACCGGATATATAACAGAGGGTCAGATTATTCTTTCAAGAGACCTCTACCGCAAGGGGATAACGCCGCCGATAGATGTTTTACCGTCGCTTTCGCGTCTTAAAGATAAGGGTATAGGCGAGGGCAGAACAAGAGCCGACCACAGCGATACGATGAATCAGCTTTTCTCGGCTTATGCACGTGGTAAGGACGCAAAAGAGCTTATGTCCATCTTAGGCGAAGCGGCTCTCACGGATATTGATAAAAAATACGCTGAGTTCGCCGACGCCTTTGAGCGCGAATATGTTTCGCAGGGATATGACAGCGACAGAAGTATAGAAGAAACACTTGAAATCGGCTGGAAGCTTCTCAGAATCTTACCGAGAAGCGAGCTGAAACGTATCAAGGATGAATTTCTTGATAAATATTATGAAGAATAGGTTGTGATTTTGTGGCGAGATTAAACGTAAATCCTACAAGAATGGAGCTTACCAATTTAAAGCACAAGCTGACAACAGCGCGCCGCGGTCACAAGCTTTTAAAAGACAAGCGCGATGAACTTATGCGGCAGTTTCTTGACCTGATTCGTGAAAATGAATTGCTCCGCAAGGATGTTGAATCTTCAATAGGAAGCGCGAATATGCAAATGGCGGTTGCGGGCTGCTCTGCCCCAAAAGAGGTTATCGATACCGCTCTTATGCTACCCAAGCAGGAGATGCTGCTCAGCATAGAAGAAAAAAATGTAATGAGCGTTATGATTCCAAAGTACAGCGTGGAATATAAGCTAAGCGACCCAAACAGCATTTATTCATACGGGTTTGCAGACACCCCGGGCGATATGGACAGCGCGATTTTATCGCTGTCTGAAATCCTTCCTAAGCTTATCAGGCTTGCCGAAGTGGAGAAATCTTGTCAGCTTATGGCGGCGGAAATCGAAAAAACACGTCGCCGCGTTAACGCACTTGAATATATTATGATTCCCGGCTATGAGGAAACTATAAGATATATCACAATGAAGCTTGACGAAAACGAGCGAAGCACCATAACCAGACTTATGAAGGTTAAGGATATGATGATAAAAGAAAATATAGAGGAAAAACAAAGCAAATAAAAAAGAGGGGAATTTAAATCCCCTCTTTTTTTATTATTTACGCTCTTTTCTTTGCCTTTACAGCAGAATCTCTCCAGGTTGCCCAGAGCGGACCTGCAACAAATACAGATGAATAGAAGCCTATTACTATACCGATTATAATCGGAAGAGCAAATACCTGAATCGACTTAACACCAAGGATATAAACCATACCGATTGTAAGCAAGGTTGTAATTGTGGTATTTAACGAACGATTCATTGTCTGCAGAATACTCTTGTCCGCAATTTCGGAATACGATTCTTTTCTTGCGTGTCTTGTATTCTCTCTGATTCTGTCCATAATTACGATTGTGTTATTGATAGAGTAACCCAAAACGGTCAGTATTGCCGCAATGAAGTTGGTATCAACAGACCACTGCATAATCGAGTAAAGACCAAGCAGAAGCAGAACATCGTGAACAAGTGCAACGATAGCAACAACACCCGATACAAACTCAAAACGAAGAGTTACATAGAATAAGATTGCTATGCACGCAAGGATAGACATCCACAAAGCCGAACGCGCAAGATCCTGTCCGGTTGAAGGAGAAATTATATCCTGATTCTTCAGAATAACCTTTGCGTCCTCTTCCGATGCCTCTGCATCATATTTTGCTTTAAGTGCATCGGTAATCTTTGTAACTCTGTCAAGCGAGAATGCCGAGCGGTCAGCCTCTGTCTTAAGGTCGTTTTCGTAACCGAACTTAACAACTACCTCATCATTGTTTGAACGCTGAATCGATGAGGGACTCTGGTGCGAACCGAGAGCCTCGTCAACAACCTTTTGAACATCTTCCGTATTAAAATCGGATTTAATTTCATAAGTTACCGCGATTCCGCCCGCAAAGTCGGTATCAAGGTTAAATCCGCGGACAATAAGCGATATTGCCGATACAATCATCAGAGCAAAAGAAATGCCCATAAAAATCCATTTATGCTTTAAAATACTGAACATTACGCTTTGCCCCCTTTCACTTCTTCAACCTGTGACTTCTTGCTTATTCCGTAAAGCCAAAGGTTTTTAACATTCATACCAATCATCTGCTTAAGCAGGAACTTGGTAACAAATATAGCTGAAACCATCGAAACAACAATACCTATAAAGAGAGTGATACCAAATCCCTTAATGGTACCCGTTCCGAGAACCCAAAGGATAACAGCCGATATAATAGTCGTAACGTTTGAGTCTATAACAGCCGAAAGAGCACGGTCAAATCCCGCGTCTACCGCACTGCGGACGGTCTTTCCGAGGCGAAGCTCTTCCTTGACGCGCTCGAATATAACAACGTTTGCGTCAACCGCCATACCTACCGACAAGATTATACCCGCTATACCCGGAAGCGTGAGGTTTACGTGGCAGTTAGCCAGAATAATCAACACTATACTAATGTATGCAACAAGCGCGATGTCAGCCATAAAACCGAGAAGACGATAGCAGAGAAGCATAAACAGCATTACAAGAATCAAGCCTATAACGCCCGCCTTAACCGCGTTTTGCAAAGCCTCTTCACCGAGAGTTGCGCTGACCGTACGAACCTCAACCTGATTAAGGTTAAATGGGATTCGTCCCGACTTAATATTTGCCGCAAGAGCCTTTGCTTCGTCTGCGGTAAATTCACCCGTAATCTCACAGGTGTTGCTGTCAATCTTTGAGTTAACACGCGGAGCCGATATTACGCTGTTATCCATAACGATGTATATAGGCTGTCCCACCAATCTGCCCGTAGCATCGGCAAAAGCCTGGCGGCCTTCATCCGTAAGGGTAAGAGCGATGCGATAAGAATTTTTGCTCATCGACTTACCATCCGACGAACCGTATTCTACGGTCGCGTCTTTAACCTGATCACCGGTCATAACCTGCTTGTCAACAGTAACTTTATTTGCATCTGACGGATCCTGCGTTACCGTTTCTGCAAATACCAGCTGTGCTGTTGCACCGAGAGTTTCTACCGCTTTGTTTGCGTCCTGTACATCCGGAAGCTCAACACGGATTTTGTCGCTTCCCTGACGGGTAACGGTTGCCTCTGTGTAGTTCTGCAAATCGAGACGCTTTCTGATTGTTTGAATTACAGTAGACATATCATCGTCCGAAGGCTCGTCCGCATCTGCCTCAAATACGATAACGGTGCCGCCCTTAAGGTCAAGACCCTGTGTTATTCCGCCCTCGTCGGTAACACCGGGGATTTTAACTTTGTCAGAAAAATCAAGACCTGCAATGCCTACATAAGTAATTGCGGCAATAACAAGAATTATTGCCATAAATTTAACTATACTTCTTGACACTTTTTTTCCTCCTTAAGTGTTATATAAATTTTAATTATTTTCTGTTTTGATGATGACTGTTCCGTGTTCAGCACAGCATAACCACTTTTAAATATGCCGCGTCTGTCCTCAATGTATCGGAAACATCGTCCGCAAACACATCCACCGTCTCATTGTAATTACTGTTATTCGGGCAAAAACTGTGTATAAAATCTGCCTTCTGCCAGCGAACCGACGGTGCACTTGAATTTACATATGCAGCGTTATCAGAACCTTGCTGCATATCGGGCGGAACATTCATCGTAACACTTTGCGCACAGGCGCAGTCTGCCTTACCGTTTTTATCCGCATCGCTGTTGTCCGCCGCCCAAGAGACGGGCACGGCAATCGCCGACAGCCACACAAACGCCGCCGTAAGAACAGAAAAGAATCTTATTCTCTTCTTTTGCATACTAAAGAACATCCCCCTTATTATATTTATCCTCATCGGGACACACATTTAATATTATACCCGTATTACGGCATTAAGTCAAGCTTTTGGTTAAATATATGTTTACACAAATTTTACATTTGTATTACACAAGATAGTCAACCGCGTCACTTAGGTCCGCAAACAGAGCCCCCAAAAATTCATCCGAGTTTCCGCCGAGCGTCCAGCTTCCCGATACCCCTTTTATCATAGTAACAGTCAGCGTTTTGGTTGTTTTTGTATCCATATTCTCGGTTATACACTCATTCATAAGCTTAGTCATTCTTTCGCTGTATTCTTCTTCCGTCATCGCGCCTATATTCTTCTGATAATCCTCGCTGTTTACCATATTCATAACCTTTTTAATGTACTCATTCACTATTTCGGAAAAATCTACGGTTGTAAGCTCAACGCTGATATTTACGGCGCTGTCGCTTACCTTCTCCGTTGAATTAATCCTATAATCCATCTTGGAAAGCGTTGAAATCACGGTATCACGGAACTTTTCACCGTCGGCTTTATCCACATACGCCGTCACGCGGTCAAAGCTGTAATACTCGTCTATCTTGTCTCTGTCGCACGATTTTAACGCGTTCAGCGTATCTTCAAGACCCGCGCGCGCCTCACTTTCCGTCCCCGAGCATCCCGCCGCAAGTACCGCGCAGATAATAACCATTATAACGGTCAATATTTTTTTACACTTGTTTTGCATTACTCTCACTCCTTTGGTCGGCCGCCCTGTCATCACAAAGCATCACTATCACCCGTCCGCTTTTAAAACTGATTAATGCCGCATCGCATTTATCAAACTCGTTGCTTGACGCTCTTACCTCATCGCACGCAAGACGCATCTTTTCAGCCTCATACTTAAGCCCCCGAACGGTAAATTCTTCAACATCTCCTCCGAACGGGAAAAACGAAACATATTTTCTGCTGCCGCGAAACAATTCAAACGGCTTGTCCTCCATCCAGATTTCATTATACCTGTCCAGAATTTTAATTTTAACTCCGCGCTTTAATCCATACGCAAGCAAGCAGAAATGTGAAAACTCGTGGTCTCTTCTCCCGCCGAGAGCACCGATTAACATAATCTCTTTAAATCCGCGCTCTATCGCCTCGTCAATGCATATGTTTGTATCAGTATAATTTTTTTCGGGCGGGCTGACCATAGACTCAATCTCCGCGGGATATTGCTCCGTCCACGAATCATTGTCCCCCACAATCAAATCCGGTCTTATATTCAATTTTTTGCAATGCTTCAGTCCGCCGTCCGCACAAATTATATAAGCTCCGTCAAAATCCGACTGTTTGTAAAATTCATAGTCGCCGACGTCTCCGCCGCAAATAATTATTGCCTTCATTATATACTTCACCTTAATTATTTGTTATTTTAGTGCCTCTTCAGCCACTCTGCGGATTTCGGCAACCGCCGCCGCGGCGTCCTCCGCACCGAAGACCGCCGACCCTGCAACCAATATATTTGCACCGCTTGCCGCCGCCGACGCAGCTGTTTTTACGCCTACGCCTCCGTCTACCTCGATATCAAGATGGGTATATTTTGTTTCCGCCATTTTTGCCGCCCACCTGATTTTTTCTTCCATATCACGCATATATGACTGTCCGCCGAAGCCCGGCTCGACCGTCATAATCAAAATCATATCAAAAATATCCAAAAGCCCCTCTACAGACTCAACGGGGGTTTTGGGTTTAACCGATATTCCTGCCTTTATGCCGCGGCTGTGTAGATGCTCTGCAATTTTTCTCAAGTCCGCATCGTTCGCCGTCTCTTTATGTACGGTTATAATGTCCGCTCCCGCATCCGCAAAGGAATCCATATACTTTTCGGGGTTTGTTATCATCAGATGCACGTCAAAAAACATTTTGCTCAAAGGGCGAAGAGCCGCGGTTGTATGCGCCGAAAAACTGAGATTCGGCACAAAATGACCGTCCATAACGTCAATATGCAGCCACTCGGTCCCTGCCGTCTCTACCTTATTTACTTCTTCCGAAAGCCTTGCGGCGTCTGCCGCAAGCAGCGACGGCGCAATTTTTATCTGTCTGTTCAATTTTAAAACCCCTTTATCTTCTCTTTTTTATCTCACTTACAAGTCTTACATAGCTGTCGTAACGGCTTTTTGAAATTTTACCGCTCTCGACCGCCGCCGCAACTCCGCAGCCCGGTTCGGCGATGTGATTGCAGTCTCCGAAGCGGCAATCGTATGCATACTTCTCAAACTCTCTGAAAAGCTCCGCGCAGTTTTCGGGCTGAAGCGCCGAAATATCAAGCGACCCGAAGCCGGGGGTATCGATTATATATCCGCCCCCGTCAAGCGGAACAAGCTCAGTATGTCTTGTGGTATGCTTACCTCTGTCAACACGGGTGCTTACCTCTCCCGTTTCAAAATACTCGCCGCCTGTTACACAATTCAAAATACTTGACTTTCCCACTCCCGAGTTTCCCGCAAACACGGTTACCTCACCGCAAAGCATCTCTTTTAAATCGTCAATATTTTTTCCGCTTGCCGCGCTCAGCGGAACAACGCTGTACCCCGCGCCGCGGTAGATATCGCAAAGCTCTGTGCCCGAATCCAAATCGGTTTTGTTCACACAGATTATCGCTTCCACTCCCGAAATCTCAGCCGATGCAAGCATCTTGTCAAGCAGGTAAAGATTCGGCGCGGGATTAACAGTCGAAACAACAATCGCCATCTGTGTAACATTTGCCACGGGAGGGCGCAAAAGCTCATTTTTTCTCGGTAAGATTTCGTCTATTGCTCCTGTTTTTGTTGTGTTATTTATTAAAATCTTTACCTCATCGCCCACCAAAGGCGTTATTTTTTTGCTTCTGAAGCTTCCGCGCGCCCTGCATTCAAAACACCCGTCGGCGGTATCTACATAGTAGAAACCGCCGACGCCTTTTATAATTCTTCCTCTGAATTCTCTGCTATCGTTCATATTTTCACCTTAGTTACTTATTCCGGGGGTTGATTCGGAACCTCCCGATGAACTTCCCGATGAGCCGCTGCCCGAAGACGAACCGCCCGATGTGTGCCCTCCGGATGAAGAGCTGCCCGAGGATGAACCGCCCGACGTACCACCCGACGTTCCTCCCGACGAACCGCTGCCCGAGCTGCCCGAAGACGAGCCGCTGCCGGAATTACCTGAACTTGTACCGTTTCCCGCACCTCCGCTCTGGCTTCCGTTTGATTTGTTGCCATCGGTTGTGCTGTCATTCTTGTTTGAGTCATTTTTCTTGTCGTCAGTATTTGTATTGTTTGTGTCATCACTCTTTTTGCCCGAGCTTACATACAGAGTTACGAGATATCCCTCAGAGACCTCCTGCCCCGCGCTCGGCTCTTGCCTGATAACAACGCCCGCCGCAACGGTTGCACTCTCTTCTTCTATCTCATTTACTTTAAGCTTGCTTTCGGCAATCTTTTTCCTTGCATCATCTATTTTAAGATTTGTGTAGTTCTCTACCTTTATATTATTGACGCCCGAGCTTACAACGACCGTAATGACTATATCGTCTTTCTTTGTTACCTCGCTGCCTGCGGGGGGATTCTGTTCAAGAATCGTACCTGCCGCTTTATCACTTGTCTTTTCGCTCTTTTTAACAATGCTGAATCCGTCTTGTCTATACTGCTTCTGCGCGTCCGTTAACATCATATCCATAACGTTCGGAATCTTTACCTTTTCTCCTCCCGTAAACACGCTGATGGGATTTCCGCCCGTCATCATAGAAAATACAACGCCAAGCCCCGCAAGGACAACAATCGCCGCAACCACCGCCGCAATTGTAATTCTGCGCTCTTTCTTTTTCTGTTCTTTTACCGCTCTCATTCTATCAATGTTCCTTTGTCTGTTTTCTTTAACCTCTCTGTCGACACGGTCGGCATACTTGCCGTACTCGGGGTTTTCCTGTCTTCTTTGTCTTTCATAATTGTCAATGTCTCTGTCATCTATTGCGCTGCGCTTAACCGTTCTGTCAAGGTCGTCAGCCGCCTGTTCCGTCTCTCCGAGAACAACCGCGGGATTTTTTATCACCTTTTTTAAGTCCGCAAGAAATTCATCCGCGGTGGCATATCTTAAGTTCTGCTCTTTATTAAGCGCTTTCATAACGATATACTGCATAGACTCGGGTATGTCGCTGTTCAAAATCCTCGGCAATACGGGCTTTTCCTGAATATGCTTTATCGCAATCGCAATCGCCGTATTATCGTCAAACGGAAGTCTGCCCGTCAGCATTTCGTAAAGAACAACGCCGAGTGAATATATATCCGTTCTCTCGTTCGTATATCCGCCCCTCGCCTGCTCGGGCGAGAGATAATGCACCGTCCCGATAGTTGAATTTGAGGTAGTTGTCGTTGCCTGTGATGTCGCACGCGCTATACCGAAGTCGGTAACCTTAAGCACCTCTCCTTGCGTCATAATAATATTCTGAGGTTTGATATCTCTGTGAATAACCGACTTTTTATGCGCCGCCGAAAGACCCTCGCAAATCTGTGCCGCAAACTCGGCGGCTTTCTTCCAGGGAAGCACACCCTTTTCGGCTATATATTCTTTAAGCGTAATGCCGTCAACATACTCCATCACTATATAATAAAGTCCGTTTTCAAAGCCCACATCATAAATAGACACAACGTGCGGATTTGAAATTCTTGCCGCCGCCTGCGCCTCTGTGTTAAAACGGTGTACAAACTCTTTATCATCGCTAAGTTCTTCTTTAAGCACTTTTATTGCTACCAATCTGTTTAAAAAGTGACAGCGCGCTTTGTACACATATGCCATTCCGCCCTTGCCCACTTCTTCAAGAATTTCATAGCGGCCAGCAAGCATTGTTCCAATTAAATTCATTATCTTTTCCTCCTATATGAATCTGATACAAATAACAGTTATGTTATCAAGACCGCCGTTTTCCTTTGCGGAATCCACAAGTCTGCAAACCGTTTCTTCGGAATTTCTTCCTGCTTTTACAATTTCGCAAATCTCATTGTCGTCAAGCATCCCCGAAAGCCCGTCGCTGCACATAAGCAAAACATCCCCTCGGGAATAGTCATATTCGAATATATCTACCTTTACTCTGCTGTCGGTTCCTATCGCTCTTGTAATTATATTCTTCTGCGGATGCACTCTCGCCTC
>ERZ773108.1148-NODE-1148-length-27675-cov-9.737183_pt1 | contig 27675 bp, 20 predicted proteins | sample MGYA00580570_ERZ773108 | MGnify/ENA primary metagenome ERZ773108 (study PRJEB29015, sample SAMEA2737840) | human gut metagenome | biome: human gut; feature: human-associated habitat; material: faeces | place: China | collected 2012 ...
ATCGACTTACCGGATGTTGTTACATCTTCTATCATAATGACTCTGTCGCCATCCTTTAACTTGCTTCCGAGAAATCCGCCCTTATCAGCACCATGGTCCTTCTCTTCCTTACGGTCTGAGCAGTATCTTACTTCCTTGCCGTAAAGCTTTGCATATGCAACTGCTGTAACTACGCTGATTGGAATTCCCTTATATGCTGGTCCGAACAGTACATCAAAATCATCACCATATGTTTCATGAATAGCCTTTGCATAATACTCACCAAGTCTTGCAAGCTGTGTTCCTGTAACATACGCACCTGCGTTCATGAAGAAAGGTGACTTTCTTCCACTCTTTAAAGTAAAATCTCCAAACTTTAACACATCACTCTCTACCATGAAATCTATAAATTCCTGCTTATACTGCTCCATTATATCCTCCTTATTCAGCCCCGCTGTCCGGCGGTGCTGCTTCATATTCAATATTGATTTTTATTTTATCATAAATGTTTTCCCGTTTCAATGCGTCATTGCGCATTAAAATTACATATTAAAATCTGCTCATCAAAATCCTATGTAACCCTTCCATGATAATCTGGCAGCTAGAAATCCTTAAAACCCACTAAGCATTGTCAAGTTAATAATTCAGCAGCTTCATGCTTACTCCCACAACACACCTTTAACCCCTATATATCTGTGCTCCTGTTACAAAAATATCAACAAAGACCAAGCCTTTCTGCATCTCTCACAAATGTTTTAAAAAGTGCAAAATTTATAGAACATATGTTTGTTTTGTGTTATAATACTTATAGTTATTTCAGATATCATTATTTCAGCATATGATAACTATATTTTTCAAAATAACGATTATCTGAATAATCCGAATGACTAGAAGATACAAAATAAGAATATCACACGCAGAAACGCATAAACTATTATTGCTGCTAACAAAATGCTGTTTGACATCAATGGATATCAATGGTATATTACATGTAGTGGTTGTGCTACGGAAACTTGCGATGCCCGTAGCCGGTGGAGTTCCATGCGTGGACTCCACTTTTTTTATGCCTGTTTCAGAAAGGAAATACTATATGGCAAAAAACTTTCTCACCTATGAGCAGCAACTACATATTCTTGAATATGACAAACAACTTGCTATTCCTAATCACGAATATGCCACTAAAAAACTGGAAGAACTCAGCTACTATTCTCTAATAGGCGGATACAAATCTCTTTTCAAACATGCTCCGTCAAATAAATATATTCATGGCGTTACTTTTGATGAATTGGTTTCTTTCTACTACTTTGATGAAGAGTTGCGCACTTTATTTCTGAAATACATTCTTCATGTAGAACGCCATATAAAATCCATGTTTTCCTATCACTTCTGTGAAAAATATGGTGAACAGCAGTCCATGTATCTTAATATAAATAATTATAATCACACCAGAAAGAACCATCGTGAACTGCTTCGCCTGACTCATTCATTACAAAAAGTTATTGCTACACCCAGCAAATATGCCTATATTGAGCATTCAGTCAATACATATCACAATGTACCATTATGGGTTGCAACAAATGCTTTAACATTTGGGCAGATTTCCAAAATGTATCAATATGCAACTACTGATATTAGAACCAAAATCAGCAAAAACTTTCAGAATGTTTCAGAAAAACAATTGCATCAGTTTATCAACATTATAGGCAAATGCCGTAATGTATGTGCTCATGGAGAGCGTCTATTTTCATTCAGAATAAACGAGACAATTCCTGATACCCTGCTACACCAAAAGCTTCAAATCAATCAAAACAATAATCACTATGTATACGGCAAGCAGGATTTATTCGCAGTTGTAATTGCCCTACGCTACCTGATAAATAATGATGAATTCAGACTCTTTAAAACTGCTCTTTCAAAACTTATAAAAACTGTAATTAAGCAGTGTCCTCATCTTACAGAGAAACAATTGCTTGATAATATGGGATTTCCTGCTAGCTGGGATAAAATCAGCCGATACAGGAAAATATAATTCAATATCTAACATGAGTTTATTGACATACACATCTTGTAATGTTAATGTACATATGGTTGCGCTACGGAAACTTGCGATGCCCGTAGCCGGTGGAGTTCCATGCGTGGGCTCCACTTTTTTATTTTCCACGAAGGTACCTTAAACTTACTACTTGTATCAATAATTTGCATTATGAGAAGTTCCAGGATGGAACTGTGAAATGTATTGAAGATGAGATACCGTTTGAAGTGCCGGAGGGGTGGGCGTGGAGCAGATTAGTATCCTTAACAGCGATTATTACCAAGGGGGCATCACCTAAATGGCAAGGAGTAGATTATACATCATCAGGCACAATGTTTATAACAAGTGAAAATGTCGGAGTTGAAACACTTCTGCTTGAATCCCCAAAATTCTTGTCTGAGAAGATCAACAAGATCCAACCACGCTCAATATTAGAAACCCATGATATTCTAACTAATATCGTTGGTGCTTCTATTGGAAGAACGTGCGAATATACATTAGTAGATTCTGCCAACACGAATCAGGCAGTTGCAATCATTCGTTTGATAGCCGTAGATATGGTGTCCTATGTTGTAAAGTGCTTAAACAGCGACTACTGTGTTAATCTGATGTTTGCTAATCAAGTTAATGTTGCCAGAGCCAATTTAAGCTTATCCAGTCTCGCAAACTTTCTTATTCCAATTCCACCACTAAAAGAAATGTACCGTATAATTGCACATCTTGATTGTAGTCTGCGGCACATAAGTGGTATTCAGAGCAGTGAGGATGAGCTGCGTCAGCTAATACTTTTTACTAAAACAAAAATCCTCGATCTTGCTATCCGAGGCCAGCTTGTGCCGCAGAATCCAGATGATGAGCCTGCTTCTGTTCTTCTAGAACGCATCCGTACAGAGAAAGAAGAACTGATTAAACAAGGCAAAATCAAGCGTGATAAGAAGAAATCTGTTATCTTTAAAGGTGATGATAACTCTTATTATGAGAAGATTGGCAATAAAGTAAATTGTATTGATGAAGAAATTCCATTTGAATTGCCAGAAGGTTGGGCTTTTATTCGTCTAAAGATTGCATGGGAACTCATATCTGGAAGAGATTTGTCTCCATCAGAATATAACGATAAAAATGATGGGATTCCATATATTACAGGTGCAAGCAATTTTAGAAATGGGCATATTAGCTTAGTTCGTTGGACTACCGTTCCGCAAGTTATTACTCGGAGAGGAGACTTACTTCTGACTTGCAAAGGAACTATCGGCGAAATCGCACATAATAACTTTGGGGAAGCTCACATTGCGCGTCAAATTATGGCTATTCGCAATATCTATAGCCTTAATATTGATTTTCTGGCATTATGCATTGAATATTCAATGACGAAAATCAAACAAGCTGCCAAGGGACTTATTCCGGGAATATCTCGTGAAGATATTCTTAACTTGGTTATACCTATTCCACCAATCAAAGAGCAAGAAAATATTTGCAACAAGCTCAAAGTAACTTTTTCAGCAATAGAGCATATTGAAAAGAGCCTCAATTGAGGCACTTTTCGATTATAGCCAGGTGGCTAAATGCAACATTTATAGATTTATCAATGCGTTTCTGTTCAGATAACGGAGGAACTGCGATGAGCATTTCTTTTAATGTAAGTGGCTTTAATTCCTTTTGGTTGGTTGATCCTTCGCCTTTCTTTTCAAGTTCGGTTTGATGTGCCTTCATAAAAGCATATAGGTAATGTGAGCTAATGCAACTAAAGCTACGAATTACCGTAACATAGGAATCAGGAACAATTAAGAGACCTGTAGTATTATCGGTATTTCTATAAATTCCGACTCGTCCAAGAGTACCTGTTCCGGTTGAGTTAATTACTATATCTCCATCTTGCATATGTTCATCAGTCGGATAACGTTTTATTGTGGTCTCGTCAAGATATTGAGCCAAACTAATATCTATGCCATTGTATTTGGTGTTGCATTTCTGAGCAAATACAATAACATTGCTGATTTCTGCATATTTTGGAGATTTTCCTCGACGAATTTCTTTAACACAGCAGTTTTCTAAACGCATCCATGTCCAAGTATCTGGAATATCATATGGTATGTCTTCATCAATGCAAGACACCTCACCATCAATCTTCTCATGATAAGAGGAGTGAAAACATCTTCGATATAATATTAAGGCGAATTTCTCGCAAAAATATTATATCGGAGGTGTCTTTTTATGAAGACAAAATTAACATTTGAGGAATACTTGAGGAAGGATAATTTATCAAAGAATACGATTACTTCGTATCTGTGGACAGTGAATTATTACACTGAGAATTACGATGCCGTCAGCAAAGAAAATCTGCTTGCATACAAGGGATACTTGATGGAATTCTTTAAACCTAAGACAGTAAATCTGCGTATACAGGCAATAAACAAGTACTTGGAATATTTAGACAAACAGCAATTACAGCTTAAGGCTGTTAAGGTACAACAAAAGAATTTTTTAGAAAATGTTATCAGCAATGCCGATTATAATTTTCTGAAAAAACAGCTCAAGAAAGATGGCAATATGGAATGGTATTTTGTGATTTGGTATTTAGCGGCTACAGGGGCAAGAGTAAGCGAGCTAATTCAAATTAAGATTGAACATATTGAAATTGGATATTTTGACTTATATACCAAAGGTGGTAAACTTCGTCGATTATACATACCGAAAAAATTAAAGAAAGAAACTCTTGAATGGCTGGAGGAAACGCATCGTTTCTCCGGCTATTTGTTTCTGAACAGATATGGCGAAAGAATTACAACAAGAGGAATTTCTCAACAGCTCAAGAACTATGCTGAAAAATACGGACTTGATAAAAAGGTGGTTTACCCACATTCATTCCGTCACAGATACGCAAAGAATTTTCTTGAGAAGTACAATGATATTGCTTTGCTTGCTGACCTTATGGGGCATGAGAGCATTGAAACAACACGCATTTACCTTCGCCGTACTGCCAGCGAACAACAGGAACTAGTAGATAAAATAGTAACCTGGTAAAAATTAAGCCGTCCTCGGATGAGGGCGGCTTAGATGTTATTCTATATTTTGGACTATGGAATCAAGCAAAGAATAATATTGATAAATCTTTTCGACTATTTTATTTTGTTCATTTATAGGTGGAATAGGAATAAGTGTGGTTCTTATATGTTCAAGGTGAAGATTAGGCACACCAATTCCCTTTAGAGAACTTTTAAAATAGTCTTGGATGGTATTACTTGCTATAATTTTCAGCAAGTACTGTGAGGAAATATTGTTATTTATTACTCTTAACAAAGCTAATGTTACATAAATATCAAACTCACATTCTCTATCAACTATTGCCGCAACTCCTGTAGTTCCATTTTTGGCAAGCAAAATATCATTCATTTTAGGTGATACTCTTGAATATAACTCATCATGTAAAGATTTTGGGATATACATGATATCATTCCAATTGATTTTTCCTGTAGTTATATTCTTTGCTGATAAGAAGATGTATCCGCTATCTGAATAGGTAGGCGTTTTGTGTGTTCCGTCAGTTATAGGATAACAGATTGTTTGTAATCTACTCCACTCCCAATTTTGAGGCACTTCAAACGGGATTTCATCATCAATATTGCTTATTATATCTCCAACTCTTTCATAATAAGAGTTATCATCACCTTTAAAAATAACAGATTCCTTCTTATCACGCTTGATTTTTCCCTGCTTAATAAGTTCTTCTTTTTCAGCACGGATACGCTCAAGAAGAACAGAAGCCGGCTCATTATTTGAGTCTTGAGATACAAGCTTTCCACGAATGGCAAGGTCTAGGATTTTGGATTTTGCATTATCTACAAGTTTTAAAACATTTTCTTTTTCGAACTCTATTTTATCTATAGATGCCCATATAATATCTAGCTGCTGACTTATAAGTTGTTGCTCTTTATATGGGGGTAAAGCAACAAGTATTGAGTTCATATTATCTTGTGTCATTTTAGGCTGTGCAGAACCAGTTACATATTTTTCTAAGTTAATTGCATTAATAAAAAAACAAATAAACTGTAAGATGGATTTGTCTGGAGAATCAATACAATGAGCGTGGTTGTTAACCCAGTATTTTCCTTCTGCAAAAAAAGCAATTGGTTTACTACGTGTTACAAGATTTGCACCATCTTCACCTATTAATAAAAGTTTTTCGTCAAAAATATATTTATCAATTTTGTCAATCTTGCCAGAAGCGCCATAGTAATCATAAATTTTTTCAACATCCGTACGTTGGGATGCAGATATTGGTTTTCGTTCACTATCTCGATTAATCGTAATTGCTAAGAATCGTGCCCAAGCCCACCCCTCCGGCACTTCAAACGGTATCTCATCTTCAATACATTTCACAGTTCCATCCTGGAACTTCTCATAATGCAAATTATCCTCACCTTTAAAGATAATCGTATCATTCTTAATATCCTTTTTCTTGAGCTTACCTTCCTTGAGCATCTGCTGCTTCTGCTCTCTGATGCGTTCCAACAATACCTCCGCCGGTTCATCATTCGGATCCTGTGGAACAAGTTTGCCACGGATAGCAAGATCAAGTATTTTTTGTCTTAATGCTTTTGTATCCATTACTCCTCCACTTCCCCAATCAATTGTTCTAATTCTGAAACTGCTTTAGCAATATTCTCAGACTTTTCTTTAATCTGATCAAGTAATTCCGCAAGAGTATAATTATCTGTATCAGATTCTGTCTTCATCCATGTAATATCTAGGCTAGTCTTATCTCTTGCAAGGATATCCTGAATTGAGAACTTACGCCATCTTCCATTTGGATTTTCTTCACTATATGTTTCTTTTCGCTTGCCTAAGTCTCCATCTGCATAGCATGCTATAAAGTCATCAAAGTGCTCTGGCTTTAAAGGATTAGTTTTTCCAAATGATGGCATATCATTTCTAAGATCATAAATCCAGACTTCTTTTGTATTTCCCTTATCTGTTTTTCCACGAGTAAAGAAAAGTACATTTGTCTTAACACCCTGTGCATAGAATATTCCTGTAGGAAGACGCAAAATTGTGTGTAGATTACATTTATCTAATAAATCCAATCTAATTTTCTCGCCATCACCATCAGCAAATAACACATTATCAGGCAATACAACAGCAGCTCTTGCTTTTCCGTTGTTTTTTAAACTTCGATAAATATGCTGTAAAAAGTTTAACTGTTTGTTACTTGTAGGATATGTAAAATCATCACGTGTAGCACGTTCTCCGCCTTTCTTAGTTCCAAAAGGTGGATTTGTCAAAACCAGATCGTAATCATGCATTGATTTTCCAATATTTGAAAGTGTATCACCTAATGTAATAGGAGCTTCAATATCATGGAGCATAGCATTCATCAATGCCAACCGATGTGTATCATGTACAAGCTCACAACCTGTAAATGCTTCCTCCCTCTCAAATCTTGCCAAATCTGCATCTTCAATGTCAAAAAAATCATCTGTATGTTCTGATACATACTGATGAGCAGCAATCATAAAACCAAATGTTCCACATGCAGGGTCGTTACATCTCTCTCCTACTTGCGGTTTCATAAGTTCTGTCATAACATCAATCAAAACTCGTGGAGTAAAATACTGACCTGCACCTGATTTCTTTTCATTAGCGTTCTTCTCAAGTAAACCTTCATACAGATTTCCAAGTCCTTCTTCTCTTGCAGAATACCAATCAAGACTATCTATCGTGGCTATAATTTTTTCAAGATTCTTAGGCTCGTCAATATTTGTTGCTGCACCCTGATATATTTCACGAATTCTACCTGTACCATTATCTCCAAGTTCTGATAACAGCTCCTTGTAAAACTTTTTCAGTTCTACTCCACTTTTAGCCTTCAATTCATCCCAACGGTATTTCTCTGGAATCTGTTCTTCTGTTCCAGTTTCCTTAGCCATTTTCAAAAACAAAATATATGTTAACTCTGTAACATACTGATGATATGTGATACCATCATCTCTTAGTACATTACATAAATTCCATAATTTGGATACAATTTCTTGTGTTGTCATGCAACATTTCCTCCGTCATCATACAAATATTCATTCAATTCAAGCACAATGCTTTCAAGATTATTCTGAAATACTTTATTTATCTTATTGAAGCCTCCATAGCTTGCAAATCTGCTGTCTTCATCAAACACCTTAATATTCATTACAGATTCCCCTAGCAAATATTTTTCAATGCGAGATATCCAGCTCTGTTCCTGCTTTGAAAAATTATGTTTTTTTCTAAGTTTCTCAACAGCTCTGTGAATACGTGCTTCATGACTAACAAGCGTTGAGCCAATTGCATAGCGTCGAATCAAACTTATAATATCTGCCATTATCTCTTCATTAGTCAATTCATAAAGTGCAGTATTCAACTGCTGTGTAGTAAATCCTTCTCTATCGAGTGTTAACCTTAAATCCTTCAAATCTTTTCTTGTCAAATCCTTTGGTCTGGTACAGATAATATTCAATGCCGCAATTTCATTACGATTATTCTGAATATAACGTGAAAATGCATTCAGATAATCTTCTGGTTTTTCTGCATTTCCATATCCACGTGAATGTTCTGTCAATATATCCTCTGCATCAGAAACCACAACAGAACGAAAACCATTTGCTTTCGTTTCTTGCAGCATTTTGAATACATCACGGTATTTAAGCAGACTATTCTTAGCTTCCTGAACATCTGACTTTTTAATTTCCATAATAAACTGTGATGGGTCTTTTCCATCAGTCATGCTAATAAAATAATCCATCACTTTAGGCGACATATTTCGTTTCTTTCTCTGTAGTTTAGCAATTATCTGATTAATCTGCTGTTCTACCTGTTTATCATCATTTATTTCAGACAGCCCATCCAATAGTTGAGTAAAGCTTGTTGCAGGATTAACCACTACCGGTTTCATAGTATTCACATCATTCAAAGAATCATATACTCCCACAGGATCATATATTTCAAAATGTGTCTTATGAATTTTTTGACATAATCTGGTAGCACGTCCCAACATCTGTTCAAATAAAATACGTGATTTCACCCTACGCATAAACACTAAATTTGTAATTTCAGGCACATCAATTCCTGTAGTCAACAAGTCTACTGTTACTGCAATACTTGGATAATTCTCGTTCTTGAAACGTTTTATAGCCTCCTGCACTTTCTTAGGATTTCCGCCTCCAACGCTACCTGTTATCTTCATAATAGCCTCATTAGAGACTCCATATTCCGAATAAATATCTCTCAAAATTGATACAATCATATCTGCATGTTGGTCATCAACTGCATATATTAGAGTTTTTCCCTGTTCTTCCGGATTCTCAGGATCAATATCACGAGCAATTTCACTTAAAACTGTCTTATTAAAATTCTCTGTAATAACCTGTCGATTAAATTGTTCAATATCAAAATCTAATTCATCATCCAACAACTCACTATTTGTAATTTCGCCTGTCACAGGATCATAAATCATAACTGTATCACCCAATTTGTAGTGAATTCCACCTGTACTAAGTTTTGTTTCCAGATGATGAGGAGCATCATGATCTACTAAATACCCTTCTATGACAGCTTCCCTATATGTATATTTAAACACTGGTTGTCCAAAAATTTCTGTCGTCTGAAGTGCAGGTGTTGCCGTAAGTGCAATCTTCACCGCATCAAAATATTCAATTACACTTCGATATTTACTTTGATAATCTCTCTGGTCACGATACAAAATTTCGGTGTCACCCATTTCCTTATCAAGAATATATCCACGGTGTGCTTCATCAATGATAACCAGATCATAATCTGTAACAGCCGGCATAGTTTCTCCGTCATTATATAAAATACGCTTAACCATACTCTGAACAGTAGCTACCTGTATTCTAGTTTCTTTATCAATATTTTTATCTTCAAGTCCCTTGACATTATATATCTCATCAAGTGTCATTAAGTCTTCCAATTTAACTTCTTTGAATACATCTGATGCCTGTTCTCCAAGGGAAGTCCGATCAACAAGAAACAATATACGCTTGAATCGGTTCGTTTTTAAAAAGCGATAAATCATGCCTAATACTGTACGAGTCTTTCCTGTTCCTGTCGCCATAGCTAAAAGAATATTCTTTTTTCCTTCAATAACTGACTGTTCTGCCGCTTTTATCGCATTTAACTGATATTCACGCAAATTTAGCCCCTTAGGGTCTGTAAGAAAATCATATGGCAATGCCTTCAATGCTGAATTACCCTCTTGAGGATTTTTCTCTAGCAATTCTACCATTCCCATAGGACTAATCCAACCATGAAGAGCTGTCGGATTATTTGCAGGGCTTCTCAAATCTAAAAACCATATACCTGACTTTGTTTCAAGCTGCTTTAGATATGGTCTTCCGTTGGTAGCAAAAGTAAATGGTACTTTGTATTCCCCCCATTCTCCAATCTGATACGCTGAATCTTCCTTACGAATATTACGTGGATATTCTTTCCCCTGATAATCAATAACAGACGGAATATCCTTATGTATTGCTTTTGCCTCAATAACACCTATCAACTTAGTGTCAACAAATAATGCATAGTCTACACGTCCACTCTGTCCTACTGTAGAATTTGTCGGCCATTCAGCAATAGCCATATTATGTCCTTTTGCCGGACGAGTTCCTTTAGAATAACGCAGATTTTCTGTATCTGCCTCCCAGCCTACTTGACGCAATTGTTCATCAATAATATATCTAGTTTCAGCTTCTGATTTAGGTCGCTGACTTGCCATTTTACCAGCCTGCTTCTGACGCTCTGATTTAGAAATAGCTTCTGCTATACTTGCTTTTTGTTCTGCCTGTTTTGTAAGTTCTTCTGCCTGTCTCTCTTCTGCAGCTTTCTCCTCCTGTGGAACCGAAACTCTCTTGTTTTCTAATTCAGGCATAACAAAATCATGATGCTGATAATTCCAATCGCCATAAGTCTGCATAAACCATTCACATAGACTATGAGCCATTTGAATCAGAATTTTACATTCTGATTCAGAATCATAATTCTCATGCACAGCTTTATTTCTGGCTTTTCTAAGAGCATGTAAAATATCCGTTAAATCTCTTGTTAGCAATCCCTCTCTTTGAAGAGTATCTATTCTTGTAACTGCTGTATTATCATATGGCAATTGGATTCTATCATAAGTAAACATTAAATTAACAATGCTCTCCCCTATCATTCCCAATTTCATAAGGCATGAATTAGGATCAGAAAAGCAATACTTTTCAGCCTGACAACCAAATGTTGCTAAAACCGGAAACTCTGATTGTAAAAAGTCAAAGTTTGAATTCATAAGAGTTACCTCCTCATTCCACCATTTTGTCCACTTAACTTCTCATAATATAATATTATATCATGTATAATAATATTTTTTCAATCTCATCCTGAGTTTCTCAAACACTCTAAAACACTATATCTTATCGAACATATGCTACACATATAATTAATCACATACCTTGGCAATCCGATTGATTTCGTATTTCCAATCCGACAGATTTCTAATTTCCAACCCGATTGTTTTTCAACATCATTTCCTTATAGCAAATAGTTTAAAACTCCCTTCACATTTCTCTTGACCTAAACCTGACTTTAGGTGCTATCATATAAAATGTATTAAAATATAAGATAAGGAGTATCAGAAAACATGTATATTGAGAATATTAACAGTCCTGCTGATGTGAAGACATTAAACATCATGCAGCTTAATGTCCTTGCAGAAGAAATGCGTCACGCCCTTCTTACAAGAGCCAGCAAACACGGCGGACATTTCGGTCCTAACTTCGGTATGGTAGAAGCAATCATCGCCATGCATTATGTATTTGATTCGCCTAAAGATAAAATCGTATTTGATGTATCACACCAGTGCTATCCTCACAAAATGCTCACTGGAAGAAAAGATGCATATCTTTATGAGGAGCATTATGATGATGTGTCAGGATACACTAATCCGGACGAAAGCGAACATGATTTCTTTACTGTAGGTCATACTTCAACTTCTATAAGTCTTGCCTGCGGTCTTGCCAAAGCAAGAGATTTAAACGGTGAAGATGGTAATGTAATCGCTGTTATAGGTGATGGTTCTTTAAGCGGCGGCGAGGCTTTGGAAGGTCTTGATTTTGCTTCTGAATTAAATAGCAACATGATTATTGTTGCTAACGATAACGACATGTCTATTGCTGAAAATCACGGTGGTCTTTATGGCAACTTAAAGCTTCTTCGTGAAACAAATGGACAGGCTGAATGTAATCTTTTCAAAGCAATGAACCTTGATTACATCTATGTTGATAATGGTAATGATATCGCTTCTTTAATTGAAGCATTTGAAAAGGTTAAAGATACTAAAAAGGCGGTTGTTGTCCACATTAATACGCTTAAAGGCAAGGGTTATGCACCTGCTGAACAGAATAAGGAAGAATGGCACTGGCATATGCCTTTTGATATTGCAACCGGAGAATCTCTTTCCAAGGGCGGAGAGCCTGATTTCGCTGACGCTTCTTTAGAGTATCTTTTAAAGAAGATGGACGAGGACAAGAGTGTTGTTGCAATCACAGCCGGAACTCCTACTGTTATGGGATTTACTGCTGACATGAGAGCTAAAGCAGGAAAACAGTTTGTTGATGTTGGTATCGCAGAGGAAACTGCTGTTGCGTTAGCTTCCGGTATCGCTGCTAACGGCGGAAAGCCTGTATTTGGTGTTTACAGCTCATTTATACAGAGAGCCTATGACCAGATTACACAAGATGTATGTATCAATGGCAATGCTGTAACATTTGCAGTATTTGCAGGTTCTGTGTACGGGATGAATGATGTTACACATCTCGGGCTTCAGGATATTCCTATGCTTAACAGCATTCCTGGCCTTGTATATCTTGCACCTGTTACCAAGGAAGATTATATTGCAATGCTTGACTGGTCTTTAACACAAAATGAGTATCCTGTTGCTATTAAAGTTCCGGGCGGCAGCATGATTTCAACAGGTGTACCTGTAACTAAAGATTTCAGCAAGCTTGACACTTACGAGATTACTAAGAAAGGAAGCAGAGTTGCTATCCTCGGGCTTGGAACTTTCTATGAAACTGCTGTAAAAGCCGCTAATATTCTTAAGACTTCACACGGAATTGACGCAACTGTTATCAATCCTTACTATATCTCAGGTATTGACGCAGACACTCTTAATGAATTAAAGAAAGACCACGCAGTAGTTGCAACTCTTGAGGACGGCTACCTTGAAGGCGGCTTCGGAACTAAGATTGCAGCATACTATGGTTCTTCTGATATGAAGGTATTAAACTTCGGTATTAAGAAAGAATTTATCGACAGATACGATGCATCAGAAGTATTAAAGGACAACCACCTTACTCCTGAACAGATTGCAGAAGATATCGCAGCAACATTATAACTATATTGTTTCATTATAATCGAAAAGACATGGCAATCATTTTTATCAATGACTGTCATGTCTTTTTAGAATTTATCCCTGTCTTTATTTCATCTGATACCTATAGATAGTCGCATTAATCGAGTTCTTATAGGACAATTTTCAGCAAATCATTGGCTAAACCAGCCTTTTTATCTCTCAATCTACCTATCAAAAGCTTCCTCGTGCCAGCCTTATAGGTAATTCTGCACCGAAAACACTTTTTCTGCCTAAAAACAGCCTATAAGCCTTCCACTAAAAATAATCTTATAGGATGCGCCAGCCTGAGCGCCACATTACAGTTATCTCACCAACAGTCTCAAGCGCCACGCCTCAGCACGCCTCAGCATTCCTTTGCAGCCTCCACAAACTCCACAGCCCAGTGTTTCCACGACCACATATCTTCTGCATACTGAACGCCTCTTGCCACTTTCTCCTTCATAGAACCCACATCAGCCACAAGGCTTTTAATCTTCTCTCCAACATTTTCCAGTTCATCAAGAGAATAATATTCAACTCCTGAATCCATAGGAATCTCCTGGCGCATATAAGTACTTCCGTCTGTAATACTCACACAGCCATTCATAAGTGCAAGCGGCGTCCTGTCATGTATTCCTGCCTTAAACCACGGAAGCTGGTTAACTGAAAGCCTTGCATTATTATATATAGCCGGAAGCTCGCCATATGTCACCTCGCCACAGTCCTTAACATGCTCCTTAATGAATGTCAAATCCTCTTTCATAAGAACCTCTGCCTTCGTAAGAAAAGTATCCCAGTTATGTCCATACAGCTTCACAGGCACATGATTTCTTATAAGTTGAACCACAATCTCCTGTCTTATGGCCGCCTGAATATATACATCAGCCATAAAATTCTGCTGCAGCTTCTCTGCTATCTGTGTTCCACTGATACCCGGATACATCTGCCTTATGGCTTCCTCCTGCGTAAGCTCCGGATTATCAAACAGTATTTGTGTAAATGTATTAAAAAAAACAACATTTTCACTATCCTGCTTCTTTGCCTTAAAATACACCATATCAGGGTCAGTATAAGACGCTGTGAATATCAGGTCATTATCACGCATATCATATGGCTTCAGACCGCCCTCTGCCTGCTTTGCAGCAAGCGGAAGAACAATACAGCTGTTAATATGAGGATAGGTTTCATCAACAAACTTCTTATGCATCTCATCAAGACATATTACATTCATGTTTTTTAAAGGCACTTTGAGACTGTCATGATGATAGAACGGATGGTCAAGAATATAATGCCATACCGCTTTTCCAAGCCTGTCAAAGCAGTATCTTCCCGAATCATCACATACTGCGTCCAGCTTTGTATTAATATCAAACACATAATCAAAAGGCTGGGAGTCATACTCATCAGCCAGCACACACAGCTTATCCTTCTGTGTGGCTTTATCTAGTCTGATATGCATGACTTCCCAGCCCATAGCTTTTAATTCTTCACTTATACAGTCAATAAAGTAAGTTGTTGAGTCATAACATATAGAACCATTACTTAAGAAAAGTATTCTATCTGACACAACCAATCAGCTCCTTAATATCTGCTACATTATTCTTTTCCATATATTCCCTGATTCCATCAATAACCTTAATAGTTGTATATGGATCATTAAAATTCGCTGTTCCGACAGCAACTGCACTTGCACCAGCCATAATCATTTCAAGTGCATCCTCTGCTGTTCTGATTCCACCCATTCCGATTATAGGAAGGTTAATTGCATTGGCAACCTGATAAACCATTCTTACTGCGATTGGATGAATAGCAGGTCCTGATACACCCGCAGTCTTGTTAGCTACTGCAAATGTTCTTCTATTCACATCAATCTTCATACCTGTAAGAGTATTAATAAGCGAAACTGCGTCAGCACCACCTGCCTCTACAGCCTTTGCCATCTCTGTAATATCAGTAACATTAGGGCTTAACTTCATAATAACCGGCTGCTTTGATACCTTCTTAACCGCCTTAGTAATAGCTTCTGCAGATGATGGAACCTGTCCGAAAGCAATTCCACCCTCTTTGACATTAGGGCATGAGATATTGATTTCAAGAAGGTCAACCGGCTGGTCACCAAGCTTTTCAACAGCATCCACATAATCCGCCTCGGATTTTCCACATACATTAACAATAATCTTAGTATCGAACTGCTTAAGGAATGGAATATCTCTTTTTACAAATGTATCAAGTCCCGGATTCTGTAATCCGATAGCATTCATCATCCCACCATAAGTCTCAGCAATTCTTGGTGTAGGATTGCCCGGCCACGGAATATTGGCAACACCCTTGGTTGTCACTGCACCAAGTCTGTTAAGATCAACATATTCTCCGTACTCCATGCCTGAACCGAATGTTCCGGAAGCAACTGTCACAGGATTCTTTAATTCAACTCCTGCAATATTGACTGACATATTAATATCGCTCATTACAGTTCTACCTCCTTAACATTAAATACCGGACCTTCCTTGCACACTCTCTTATTCTTAACCTGAGAATGGTCGTCAATCTCAGTTGATTTACATACACATGCAAGACATGCACCAATTCCGCATGCCATCTTCTCTTCTAATGAAACATAACACGGAATATCATTCTCAAGTGCATATGCCTTAATTGCACGAAGCATAGGAGTTGGTCCACAGGCAAATATAACATCTGCCTCAACCTTTTCCTGTTTTACAGCATCTAATACATTACCCTTTGTTCCAACACTTCCATCTTCAGTTGCAATATACACATCTGTATCAGCAACTGCTTCAAAATCTTCCTTAAGGAAAGTCTGGCTGTTTCTGTAACCGACTACAACATTCTTGTGGCAGTCTAATCTTCTTGCAAGCTCAAGCATAGGAGGAACACCTATTCCGCCACCGAAAAGAATAGCCTTATCAAAACTTCTGCCTTCTGCCTTAATCTCTGCAGCAATTTTTCCCAGATCATATCCATTGCCAAGAGGTCCCTGAATATCAAGATATTCTCCTGCCTTCATCTTAGAAAACTCTTCTGTTCCCTTGCCGGCAACTCTGAATACAATTCTTAAATTATTATTCTCAACCTTACATATACTGATAGGTCTTGGTAACATTCTTGAACCATCATTAGAATATACTGATATAAACTGTCCTGCCTTAGCGGCCTTAGCAATATCCTTTGTTTCAAACCATATTTCATAGACTCCGTCAGCAAGACAATCCGCCTTAAGAATCTTCGCATTTTCTCTGTACGCCATAATAATCTCCATTATTAACCTGTGTGTAAATATGTATAATTACTTGCCAAGTGCTCCGTTGATATCAGCAATCATATCAAGAGCAGCCTGTCTTGAAGCTTCTCCGAAGTTCTTCTCACCAAACTTCGCATACTGCTCCTTAGTATATGCTGCAATAATTCCTCTTGAGCTGTTTACAATAGCTCCAAGTCCGTCAGGATTAAAGAAATCAACAAGATCCTTGCCCTGTCCGCCCTGTGCACCATATCCTGGTACAAGGATATACGCCTTAGGCATAACCTTTCTTAATACTCTTCCCATCTCTGGGTAAGTAGCTCCAACAACCGCACCGACATTGCTGTAATCTCCGTCCATGCTTGAAGCTCCCCACTCATTAACCTTCTCACCAACTAACTCATATAATGGTCTTCCGTTGATAAGCTGATCCTGGAATTCTCCGCTTGAAGGATTAGAAGTCTTAACAAGTATAAATATACCTCTGTCCTGCTCATTACAAACCTTAATAAATGGATTGATTCCATCAGAGCCAAGATATGGATTAACAGTTGCAAAATCTTCGTCAAAAGGTGTAATTGCCTTAGATCCAACATTTACCTTTCCAAGATGTGCTACCGCATAAGCCTCAGAAGTTGAACCAATATCGCCTCTCTTAACATCACCGATAACAATCATGCCTTTCTCGTGACAGTAATCAACTGTTTTCTTGAATGCCTTAAGTCCTTCAATTCCAAACTGCTCATACATTGCAATCTGTGGTTTAACAGCTGGAACAATGTCATATATATTATCTATAATACCTTTGTTATACTGCCATATAGCCTCTGCTGCTCCCTCAAGTGTCTCACCATACTGCTCAAATGCAGCATCTGCAAGATGCTTTGGAAGATACTTCATCATCGGATCAAGTCCTACAACTATTGGTGCATTAGTCTCTACAATCTTATCAACAAGCTTCTTAATCATTAATCTACTTTAGCCTCCTTAATTCATACGCAAAATCACTTTATTCTACAACTTTGGAACTTCTCTTTCAATAAGAATTTCTGTTCCATTATGGTCTGAATACACAACTCTTCCATTAACAAGCGTATATAAAACCTTTCCATACACATGCATTCCTTCAAATGGAGTATTCTTTCCCTTTGAAGCAAATCTGTTGCTGTCAATATCATACTCTTCTGTAGGATTAACAACTGTTATATCAGCAACTTTTCCCGGTGCAAGAACTCCTCTGTCAATTCCAAGTATCTTAGCCGGATTATAACTCATTTTCTCAACCATCTGTAACGGAGTAAGCACTCCTGTTCTTACAAGCTCAGTAATAGTAACCGGAACTGCTGTTTCAAGACCTACTACACCAAATGGTGCTTCGTCAAAAGGTCTTTCCTTCTCAGTAGGATGATGTGGAGCATGGTCTGTTGCAATAACATCAATAACCCCTGATGCAAGCGCTTCTTTTAGAGCCTTTACATCATCTGCCTTTCTTAAAGGAGGGTTAATCTTAAAGTTTGCATCATCCCCGTTCACCGCATCCTCTGTCAGTGTGAAATGATGTGGGGCAACCTCTGCTGTCACTGGAATCCCCTGTTCCTTGGCAATCTTTATAATAAATGCTGATTCCTTATTAGACACATGACTTATATGCAGCTTTGCACCTGTATTCTTTGCAAGAAGAATATCTCTTGCAACAATAACATCCTCAACGGCATCCATTATTCCGAAAAGACCAAGTTCCTTGGCTCTCTCTCCGGCATTCATAACACCTCTTGCAGCCAAGTTAGTATCTTCACAATGTGCAAATACCGGAATGTCAACCTCTGCTGCCTGCCTCATAGCCTGCCTTGCAGTTCTTGCATTCATAATAGTTCCGCCATTGTCACTGACTGCAACAGCACCTGCATCCTTAAGTGCCTCAAAATCAGTAAGATACTCACCCTCCTGACCTGCTGTCATGGCAGCTATTGTATACAGATTAATGTCAGTAACCTCTTCTGCCTTATCTGTTACATACTGCAGCATATCAACATTATCAATTACAGGTTTCGTATTAGGCATCATACAGACTGTTGTATATCCGCCTCTTGCTGCTGCTCTTGAGCCTGTTCTGATTGTTTCCTTATGCTCAAGTCCCGGTTCCCTGAAATGTGCATTAAGGTCAACCAGTCCGGGCATAACCATGCATCCTGATGCATCAATCACTTCATCAGCCTGTGACTCATCAATATTCTCTTCCATTACAGCAATAAATCCGTCCTTAATAAGCACATCCATAACTTTGTCTGTTTTACTTGCAGGGTCAAGCACTCTGCCTTCTTTAATCAGTATGTTCATTTGCCCAATCTCCCCTCTAAGTTTTTCTCTTCAAAAATATTGGCTGGTACAGGCTTTCCAAAATAATATCCCTGTATATAATCCACGCCAAGACTTTTAAGCAGTTCAAACTGCTCCTTATGTTCAACACCTTCGACAACAATCTTAGTACCGATAGTCTTAGAAAGGTCAACTATAAGCTTAATAAATGCCTGTGCATAATCATCTTCAACAATATCATCAATAAATGTTTTATCAACCTTAATGATATCAAGAGGAAGCTGCTTTATATAGTTAAGTGAAGAATATCCTGTTCCAAAATCATCAAGTGCAATTCTAGGTCCTAACTTCTTAAGTCCTGTGATAATCTCCATAACTCTCTGCATATCATTGATTGCAAATGATTCTGTAATCTCAAGTACTATATTCTTAGGATTAACACCTGTCTTATCAAGAATTCTTTTAATATTCTCAACCACATTCTTCTGTAAAAGCTGCACTACCGACAGATTCACATTAATATAGAAATCCGGATGTCCGTTATCATTCCATAGCTTACATCTTCTGCATGCCTCTTCTAGAACATAGTCACCAATCGAAGTAATAAGTCCAAGATATTCTGCCAGCGGTATAAACTCACCTGGTCCCATAAATCCCAGTGCCTTGCTGTCCCATCTTACAAGTGCCTCACAGGAAGTACACATCTGTGTATTGACATTTACAACAGGCTGATAGAATACTACGAATTCGTCAATTCCTGTAGAAACTGCCTGTCTCATATTATTCTCGATATCAAGTCTCTTGGCTGTCGAATTCTCAACCTCACTGCTGTAATAAGTATAGCCGTTCTTTCCTGACCTCTTTGCCTCATACATCGCAACATCTGCCATTCTTGTTATTTCATGAACATCAACACTGTTATCCGGGAACACAGCAACTCCCATACTCATTGTACAGAAATATTCAGTTTCCATAAGATACCACGGCTTATTAAACAAAGCAGTTATATTGCCAATAATATTATTTATGTCTCCAAATATTTCAGGTTCAACTATTATTACAAATTCATCTCCACCCATTCTGTAACAATGTCCACGCAAACCTGGAATTCCCGTAAGTCCTGCCGCAATCTGCTGAAGAAGTATATCCCCATACTGATGGCCAAGTCCATCATTAATATGCTTGAAATCATCAAGATCAATAAACAGTACCGCTCCTTTAAGTCCTGCCTTTTCCGTTCTTCTTATAACTTTTCTTAAATCGACTTCACATTTCATACGGTTATACAGACCTGTAAGAAAATCATTATGTGCCTGATATTCAATCTTCTGCTGATTCTTTTTCTTCTGGGTAATATCTACGGCGGTCACAACAATAACCTCACTTCCGTCAATCCACTCCAATTCAGAAAACCTCACCTCAAACCACAATCCTGACTCTGTATTATAGCGTTCCATGGATGCTCCGATGCTTCTATGTACATCTTCGCATGTAAACACATCCTCCAGACATTCCCTTATTGTATCCCGAACCTCCTGTACATTAGCTGCCATCTCATTCTCAAACAATATATTGCCAGAATACCTGCTGCACACAATAATTCCAGAGCCTATATTATCAAGAATCTTCTGTAAAACATCATAAGATGATATAAGTGAATTATTAATTACCTTGCTCTGTGCTATACCATGAAGTACCAGTGCCATGTCGCTTATGTATTCCTTAATCTTATTATCTGATACTGCCTGTACATCATTACTAAGAACTATAAGATACATTGCTTTTACATTATTAATTAAAATCGGTACTGTTATGCTCAGTTTTACTCCAAGTCTGTCCAGAAGCCCTTTCTGTGCTGTATCCGCATTTCCTTCGTATGTAATCTTAATTGCATCTGAACATAATACAAACTCTGACCGTTTAACCGTGCCTGATTCATCTTTAAAACAATTTCCGGTTTCAGATATCACATGCATAGTGTCACTTTCCCTGTCTATCTGCATTACAACAGCATCACATATATCCATGCTGTCAGTTATGCATTCAAGAACACTATCTGCTGCCTGAGTAAATGTAACATTATTTTCAAGCATACGTATAATCTCTGAAAGCCCTATATTTCTGTTATTATCACTACTCAAAATATTCCTCCAGCAATACACAAATCTAATAATATTATAGCCTATTACAATCTTTTTGGAAACTGATTTTTGCATGATTTTACAATCATTTCAATATACATTTTTAATTTAACAGATAATTAATTGTTTTATCTTTTTGAGGGTGTTATTATATCTCTATATCAATTTATTTATGAGGATTATTATGGACATTATTAAATTTAACACAACATTAAAAGCTTCTGGAAAGGATTATTTCAAGATTGTATTTTGGAACAGATTTATAAGAAATCCTATTGAGCTTATTCTGTCATGGCTTCCTGCCGTAATTTCGCTTGTGCTTCTATGCCTGCATTATTATTCCAGCTTTTTACTGATTCTTTATGCCGTATGCTGGTTTTACCCAATATATATTTTTGGATACCAGTTCAGATCAAGTGTTAACTATCATTTAAAGCACAGAGATCCATCAGAAGAAGCCCCATGTACAATTACTCTTATGAATAATGCTATTATGGCAGATATTCCTGAGCATAATCTTGTATACACATATGAGTGGAATCAGTTCACTAATGTTTACAACAAATTCGGCTATTACATGTTATTTAATAAAGGACGTATGATTGTCATGTTAAGTCAGAAGGACATGCCTGATGATATTAAAGCTGCTGTTCCTGCGTATATCAAGTCACATGTTGACAGAAACATTTGCAAAATCAACTTCTAAAAACTATACACAAAAGGCGTTTCAAACAGTTAAAGTTGAAACGCCTTTTATCATACTCTTTTAAGTTATCTTGCAAGCCATCCGCCATCAACAGCCAGTGTAAATCCATTAACATAATCCGATGCAGCTGATGCAAGAAACACAACCGCTCCCTTCATATCATCAGGAGTTCCCCAGCGTCCTGCCGGAATTCTGTCTATAATAGCTTCACTTCTGTCAGAATCGCTCCTTAACTGTGCCGTATTATTAGTAGCCATATATCCTGGTGCAATAGCATTAACATTAATGTTATGGCATGCCCACTCATTACACATAGCTTTTGTAAGTCCCATACCAGCACTCTTACTTGCTGTATAAGAAGGAACTCTTATGCCTCCCTGATATGAAAGCATGGAATTGATATTAATAATCTTACCACCATGTCCCTGCTTAATATACTGCTTTGCAAATGCCTGACTTAAGAAGAATACCATCTTCTGATTAACCTGAATAACACTATCCCATTCATCTTCAGTGAAATCAATAGCATCATTCCTCTTAATAAGTCCTGCATTATTAACAAGAATGTCAACCTTTCCAAAAGCTGCAAGTGCACCATTCACAATAACCTCTATAGCTGACATATCTGAAAGGTCTGCTATAACCTCAGCAAATTCTCCTCCATCAGCTTCAATAAGCTTCTTAGTATCCTCGCAGGATCTTCTTGCAACACCTACAACCTTAGCACCTGCCTGTGCAAGTGCAACGGACATTCCCTGTCCAAGGCCTGTATTGGCGCCTGTAACTACTGCAACCTTTCCATCTAGTCTGAATGCATCAATTATAGACATATATTCTTCTCCTTCTAAATCCATTTAATTAAAACCTATTATATTATTAGCTATCTTGTATCCCTGCTTAGATATCCATCTTCCTGCAGATGTAGGGATATTAACAGACCAGCCCAAAAGACTGTGTCGTAACTTCTTGTAAAGCACTTCATCCTTATCCTTAGCATACTGCCAGAGTGCCTTCTTCTTCGCAAGATGTTCCTTTGTTCCAGATACAATTAAGAATATAGACGATACTTCCATCATAATTCTTAAATAGTTAATCATATATTTTCTACAGTTAATATTCTTAGGATTTTCTGAAATAAACGAATCAATCATTCTCTTATTAACAGAAAGCTGCTGGTCAATTCTTGAAATCATAACACTCTCATTGACAGACTGATCTTCTCGTCCAATAAAATATCTGTAGAAATTAGTATTTACGTAATACATGTTCTTAACATACGGAAGTGGCTCGAACACAAATATGTTATCAACATAAAATGTATGCTTAGGAAGCTCTAATCCACAATCCTTTAAAAGCTGTGTTCTATATACAACAGTATGCATAAGAATATACTGGTCAACCTTAAAATCGCCTATATTAATATCATCCCATGTAAACATCTGCTCTACAGGAAATACATTCTCGTAGTGGATAACTTTCTTTCTCTTGGCTCCGACCTTTTCATATACATAGTTTGCAATAACCATATCCGGCTCACTGCCCTCTTCAAAGCTTCTTAATGTAGCAAGCATTCTTTTGTAACTTTTGCCATCTACCCAGTCATCACTGTCAACAACCTTAAAGAACCTTCCTGTTGCATGCTTAAGACCCGTATTTACAGCCTCACCATGTCCACCATTCTCCTGATGTACAGCTTTGACAATATCCGGATATTCCTTCTCATATCTTTTGGCTATTTCATATGTATTATCCTTTGTTGAACCATCATCAACTATAATAACCTCAACTTCATCCCCACCGGCAAGCACTGTATTAATACAATGTTCCATATACTCTGCGGAGTTGTAACATGGTATTGCAAATGATAATAATTTACCCATCAAATTTCTCCTTTACATTCTGTCAGGGCATTCAATCGCAAGTAAATCAATACACTGCTCGAGAATGCTCTTCGTAAGGCTTATAAGTGCAATATAGCTTGCTTTCTTAACCTCGTCAGGTTCTGAAAGTATCTTATTATTATGATAAAAGCCGTTAAATGCGTTAGATACCTCATATATAAACTGACATATCTTATGTGGTGCATTATCCTTATATGCCCCATCAATTATATCTGCAAACTTAATAAGTGATAAAGAAAGATTCTTCTCACTTTCTTCTGTAGCAGCCATAATCTTAAGGTTATCTGTGCTTCCACCATTTTCTGTATATTTGTTAAGGATAGACTTAATTCTTACAATTGTGTAAAGAATATATGGTCCTGTATTACCCTCAAATGATGAAAATCTCTCAATATCAAACACATAGTCCTTTGATGCCTGATTAGAAAGATCTCCATACTTTAATGCAGCAAGTCCTACTATCTTAGCTGTATCTCTTGCTTCTGTCTCATCAACAGTTCTGTTAGACATAATTTTCTCATATACAGCTTCATCAATATCAGCTATAAGATGCTCAAGTCTCATAACACCACCTGAACGCGTCTTGAATGGCTTACCATCTTTACCGTTCATAGTACCAAAGCCCACAAATCTCATATCTGCATCAGGCGCTACAATCCCAGCCTTCTTAGCCGTTCTGAATACCTGTGTAAAATGAAGTTCCTGCCTCTTATCAGCAAGATAAATATATGTATCAGGATGATATAACTTTTCTCTTTCAACAATAGTAGCAAGGTCAGATGTTGCATAAAGTGCCGCACCATCAGATTTTCTTACGATACATGGTGGAAGCTCCTTAGTATCACCTTCCTGCTGTATATCTACAACAGTTGCGCCCTGGCTTTCATAAGCAATTCCGTCTGCAATCATCTTATTAACCATATCGTCAATATATGGCTGTGCATCTGATTCACCTTTCCATAAATCAAAATGTACATTAAGATTATCATAATTCTTCTTAAGATCAGCCTTAGAAACTTTCATAATATGATGCCATATTGCACGACATGCCTTGTCACCGCTCTGTAACTTAAGTGTAGCTTCATGAGCTCTTTCTGCAAATGCAGCATCTTCCTTAGACTTTGCAGAAGCTGCCGGATAAATCTCTTCAAGCTCAGAGATTGTAAATGGCGCTTCCTCTGGATACTCACCAGTAAAACTGTCATCAAAATACGGAAGTTCTGGTTTTCTGTCTCTTAATTCTTCAATGATAAGTCCCATCTGCAAGCCCCAGTCTCCAAGATGAACATCCCCTATAGTTTTATTTCCGGCAAATGTATTGATTCTCTTAACACTTTCTCCGATAACTGCAGAACGTAAATGTCCGACATGAAGAGGCTTTGCAGCATTAGCTCCGCCATAATCTACAATAACAGTCTTTTCCTTATCAGAATTAACATATCCAAACTTCTCTGTTTCAGACATCTCATTAAGATATCCAGCCAGATAATCCTCACATAGATTAATATTGATAAATCCAGGCTTAACACTCTCTATCTTAGAAAACATCTTGTTATCTGCTAACTTTGCAACTACCTCATCAGCAATCATAAATGGTGCTTTCTTATATACTTTGGCTGCTGCCATAGCACCGTTACACTGAAACTCGCACAGGTCAGGTCTGTTAGAAACTGTAACTTTTGCATACGCCTCATCATATCCACATTCAGTGAATACATTTTTAATCTCATCAGTAATAAGTTCAATAATCGTCTTCATATTCTCCACCTTTTACAATATCTAATAAACCACCTTTACAAGAAACAGTCCATAACTCTCTGCCGGTAATGACATCTGTACGTTTTCCCCATCAAGACATCTCTTCACATCTTCCGGCTTCTTAATACCATTGCCTACATCAAGCAGCATCCCAATCATAAATCTTGCCATATTATGAAGGAAATCATCAGCTTCAATCCTTATGTAAGCTCTTGTTCCTTCATACTGAATGTTTATCCTCTTAATAGTTCTCTCTGTGCTTTTGTTCTTCTTTGCTGTTGTAAATGCCTTAAAATCATGTTTTCCTTCAAAATATCCGGCAGCCTTTCTCATGGCATCAAAATCCGGCATACTGAATGTATGATACGCATATTTTCTTCTGAACACATTAGCTACATTACCTGTATCCAGTCTGTACTCATATATCTTGGACTTTGCATTAAGCTGGCTGTGAAATCTTTCATCAACCTGTGAAACAGACATAACCGCAATATCTCTCGGCAGATATCTGTTAAGATAATTCTTAATATCAAGTGCCTTAACTTCCTTCTCAAGCTTGAAATTCGCTGTCTGGCAAAGTGCATGCACGCCCTTTTCTGTTCTTGATCCAACATACATGTCAACTGTCTCACCAGTCATTCTTGCTATTATCTCACACAGTCTGCTCTCTATAGTATTCGTGCTGGCATCCTTGCCCAGTCTTTGCCAACCATCATATCTTCCACCATCGTACTCTATCTCTATACGGTAATTATACATTATTCGTCTTCCAAAACCTTTTCTATTGTATTAATAATTACAGCACTATCAAATGGCTTCTGAATAAAATCAGCAGCACCTCTCTTTAATGCCTCAACCATATTAGTCTTCTGACCAGCGGCAGTTACCATAATAACCTTTGCCCCTGGATCAATCTCAATAATCTCTCTTACTGCTTCTATACCATCCATAACAGGCATTGTAATATCCATTGTAACAACATCAGGCTTATACAACCTGAATTTTTCTACGCCTTCTACCCCATTAACTGCCTCTGATACAACCTCATGACCTGCATCTTCAAGCATATTTCTTAAAAATTTTCTTGATGTCTTAGAATCATCTACTATCAAAATTTTTGCCATAACTATTCTCCTTATTAAGCTGAAAGCTGGATTTTATTATCAGCAGCCATTAAAATCTTAAATACATTATCTTCAATATTGAAAGTCACAACATAAAAACCAGTATCTGCCGTAACTTCTGTGTCTTTATAAAAAACTGGCGGGTGAAGTGTTACTTCAATATCTGCTTCCCCAAGTTTAGTTGCATATGCCCCATTCATCACATTAATAAGTTCACATAATGCATCATAAGCATCTTCATCGAATTCTTCAATATCTTCCTGTGCAAATGTCGATGCCACTTTCAAAAGTTCCCTGTTATCACCAGCTACGCCAAGAAACACATCAATATCCCCATCCATAACCTGACAGCCAATAAACTGACCCTTATATTCTCTTTCGTAATCTATCTGGTTCAGTTCAATATTACAATTCATGAACATTCCAAGACTTTTCAATGTACACTGCATCTGCGTCTTGTAATAATCATTGTCCATATGCAGAAATGTTTCAACAAGTGTATCCGTATCTCCCTGCTTTATGACTTGTAACTCTCTGTCAGTGAACACGTTATCTGAGTGATTCTTTGCAATATATCTGCCGAGTATTCTGTCCTTCATAGTTTTTCTCCTTCTCGTTGATTTAGCGCCCCAAAATATACCCTGTTCATTCACATTAATATATAAATACTTAATCCATTATACATCATACCATTGTTCAATAGCAATAATTTCAGAAGAAATTACATTTTATCATGAAAAAAACACCCGGACAAAACAATCTGTCCGGGTTAAATACTATTATTAATTACTTATCTTCCACTGAATAGTTAGGAGCTTCCTTTGTGATATGAATATCATGTGGATGACTCTCTCTTAAAGCTGCTGAAGACATCTTAATAAACTGAGCTGTTTCCTGAAGTACCGGGATTGTAGGTGCTCCACAATATCCCATACCTGAACGTAAACCACCCATAAGCTGGAATATAGTATCTTCAACAAGTCCCTTATAAGCAACTCGTCCTTCAACACCCTCAGGAACAAGCTTCTTGGCACCTGTCTGGA
>ERZ773108.1151-NODE-1151-length-27599-cov-3.217797_pt1 | contig 27599 bp, 37 predicted proteins | sample MGYA00580570_ERZ773108 | MGnify/ENA primary metagenome ERZ773108 (study PRJEB29015, sample SAMEA2737840) | human gut metagenome | biome: human gut; feature: human-associated habitat; material: faeces | place: China | collected 2012 ...
CTAATATTAAGGATGTTAAATTTATAAATTTAAATTTTCAATCGCTACCATTAGATAAAATCAAAAATTATGTTATTTATTGCGACATTCCTTATCGAGGAACTACTAAATATGCTACCGATTCTTTCCCATATGAAGAATTTTATGAGTGGGTTAAGGTAGCAAGTGTAAATAATACAGTTTTGATAAGCGAATATTCTATGCCAGATGATTTTACTTGTATTTGGCAAAAAGAAACTAAGACGTTGTTGGATAGTAATAAATCAAAAGCTGATAAAAACAACATAAGGATTGAAAAACTTTTTACATATATCAAATAAAAATACCAATAAAAAAGAGAGGGTTATATGATAGAGATAGATTCAAGAATTGCAGGTAGAACCATTATGACACCAATAAAATGCATAGACGCATCAATTGTTTACAGGCATAATGTCCCTAAAGGAAAATTAACTCTTGATAATGGATGGAGTGCTGTCTTTGAGTTTCTAATGTTAAATAAAGTAAAAACACATAATTAAAAGAAAGGAAAAATCACAAAGTTCCTATAGGGTAAAGTGCGCACTGCTTATGACGGTAAGCAAGTTTGGAACAAAAGAGATTTATGAATATTCAGCGAATCAGATTTGAAGAAGATCTGACGTTGGATAACATTGGCGGTTTTAAATCAGGAGACAAGATTCAGATGCGATAGCTGCTATCAATACTGACAGAAATTATATCTGTATAGAGAAAGACGTGGATATATTTGATGTTGGCAAGAAGAGAGTGGAGGAATATTTTAGTGAAAGGTAAAGAATTGCAGAAGATATGTGAACAATATCCAGATTTTGATTTTGAATTTTCCTTTACAGATGGATATTCAAAATTTCCTAACATAAGAAGTTTTAATAACTTGGAATTGTGTGATGTTGGACACAGTGACAAAGTGGTTGTTTTAAACGGAGAAGAGAAATAATACCAAAAAACATCGCTTTTATCGGAGTTGGAGGTTGCAGACAATGAGAGATTTTCAGAACGCATATCCTAATGATGGATACACAGAATTTGATAGAGTAATGGCTTGTTGGGCAATCAATCATAATGGATGGCGTAAAGCTAAAAAGAAATGGAGAAGAATAGGTAAGAAGAGAATCAGACGTGAAACACAAAAGATGATTAAGAGAGAATTGGAGGAAGAATAATATGCCGGTATATGATGATTTAGGTATTCGTATGAAGACATTCTACGAGCAGATACCGAAAACTAAGCTAATGAGAAGAACGCCAGTTGCCATCCGCATTGACGGAAAGGCGTTCCACACATTTACAAGAGGATTTCATAAACCTTTTGATGAGATTTTAATGAAGACTATGCAGGAAACCACAAAATATCTTTGTGAAAATATTCAAGGATGTGTACTCGGATATACGCAGTCTGATGAGATTACATTGATTTTGATTGATTATCAGAAGTTTACAAGTGCTGCATGGTTTGATTACGAAGTACAGAAACTTTGCTCTATTAGTGCAAGTATGGCGACAATAGCTTTTAATCAAGCATTTGAAAGTAATGTTTTTAATTTTGAAGATATGCAACCAAATGATTTTGCCGAACATGAATGGAGCGGGTTATTAGAAGTTTATCGAAATGCTATGGATAAAGGTGCTATGTTTGATGCACGTTGCTTCAATATCCCAAAAGAAGAAGTGACTAATCTCATATATTGGAGACAGTTAGATGCTTCTCGTAACAGTATTCAGATGGTAGGACAGGCTAATTTCAGTCATAAAGAGTTACAGAATAAGTCTTGTAATGATATTCAGGATATGTTGATGGCTCATAAAGGTATCAATTGGAATGATTTGCCTATATATCAGAAACGTGGAAGTTGTTGCGTTAAAGAAAGATATGAAGATTACAATGATATTGATTCTACAGACTCTAGTGTGCCAATTAGAACTCGATGGATTATCGACAAAGATATTCCGATTTTCAAAGGCGATGGCAGAGAATATATAGATAGATTGGTTAATGTTGGAGAGAAATAATCCGAATAAACCTGTCTTTTATCTCTTTTTGAAAGGAGTAAATAAATGGCTTACAAAGAAGAATATAGAGATTTATTTTCTGTTCCAGAAGATTATTATTTAGCACATTGTATCAGTGCAGATTTTGGAATGGGTAAAGGAATCGTTATAGAATTTAATGAACGATTTGATATGAAGAGAAAGTTACAGAAGACTTATCCTGATTATATCAATCAGTGGCATCATAACAGAATGATTGGTGATTGTATTCAGCAAGATAGAGTATTTAATCTAATTACCAAAGAAAGGTATTGGATGAAGCCTACTTATGAATCTCTAAAAGCTGCTTTAGTAAAAATGAAAGATTTATGTAGCGAAATTTATGTAACAAAGTTGGCCATGCCGGTTATTGGTTGTGGATTGGACAGATTACGGTGGGATAAGGTTTCTGAAATTATCAAAGATGTTTTTAACAATGTAAGCATTGAAATTTTAGTGTGCAAACAGTGAGGCGAGGAAATAGTTTATACAGTACAAATGGATTTATATATAGATGATGAAATTAAATATAGGAGGTTTTATGAAGATACAGGTTAGAAATAGTTGTTTTACTCATAGTTTAACAATGTGTTTAAAGTCTGAATATGATAGATGGAAGAACGGGGAAATAATGATATATATTGGCGGCGGTTGGGATTATCCAAAATACTATAGACCTAAAAGAAATCATTTTTATACGAAAGAAGAAGCAATATCTTTCGTGAAATCGAGTGACGTTCCTCTATCAAAAGATTTTAATTGGAATGATGACAATGCAATAATGGAAATGCTTCGTGATAATGGATGGTGTGATTCGGATTATTATTGGAATAATTATTGTTCAGAGTATAAAACTTTTAAAGATACTATAGTAACACCATCTGGCGATGAAGTAATAACATTCGGACATTATGGTATTATGGATTAAAACCTTCAGATGTTGAACAGTAGCTGATCCGCAGCATCACTTTATCTGCCCTTTTATAGGGCTTAACATAGACTTATATAGAGTAATTTTATACTCCACTCTTTAAAGAGTGTTTATATATAAATTTTTATGATTAACAGGAGGACTTTAACTTGGCATTTCAGATAAAAAAGGCAAAGAGAGAGAAAATTTATGTAAAAGTGGCTCTTATGAGTCCAAGTGGCGGTGGTAAAACATATTCAGCACTTAGACTCGCAACTGGCATGGCTAATGAAATTGAAAAACAGACGGGTACTCGCCCTAAGATTTTGCTTGGGAACACAGAAGCAAAGCGTGGATATTACTATGCAGATGAATTTGATTATGACATCGTTGATATTGATGCCCCACATAATCCTGAGAAGTATGTTGAATTTGTAAACTTTGCTGTTAGCGAAGGTTATGGAATTTTGATTATTGATAGTTCTTCTCACGAGTGGGAAGGTAAGGGTGGATGTCTTGAACTTCAACAGCAAGCAGGTGGTACATATCAGGCTTGGGCGAAGGTTACGCCAAGACATAATAAGTTTATCGAAGCTATTGCCGATAGTCCTATTCATATTATTGCAACAATGCGTGGAAAAGACCAGTATGAAGTTGAAAAAGATGAAAAGGGTAAGACAAGCGTTAAGAAACTTGGGGTTGGTGCAAAGCAGAGAGATGGATTTGAATACGAGTTTACTTGCACATTATTGATTGACCAAAAAACTCATATGGCTGAAACACAGAAAGATAATACACATATCTTTGAAAATGAAACCGCAACGCTTCTTAACGAAACATACGGCGAAAAGATTATGCAATGGGCAAATTCCGGTGAAGGATATACGCCCGTAGTAAGAAAAGACGATGAAGACACTGCTACAACAGACAATATTGCAGAAATTAAGAAAGAAATTGTTGCAACTTGTGGTGCTTTGGGTGGAACGAAGAACGAGGAATTGATGACAACATTAAAGGCATTCGTTCCAAGTGGAAACCCCAACGCAATTAAATCAATAGATGATGCAAGGAAATGTTTAGAAAAAATACAGGGAATTAAGGCAGTACAGGCGTAATAGGAGGATATTTTAATATATGAATAAAGTAGCATTGGTTGGAAGACTCACAAGAGATGTTGAAACAAACACTACAGCAGCAGGTAAGTCAGTTGCTCGTTTCTCAGTCGCTATTAACAGAAAGTTTAAGAACGAAGAGGGTAACTACGAGGCAGATTTTATCAACTGTGTAGCATTCAGTAATACTGCTGATTTTGTGAGTAAGTATTTTAGTAAGGGTAACGCAATTGGCATTGCGGGCAGAATTCAAACGGGAAGTTATACCAATAAAGATGGACAGAAAGTTTATACAACAGATGTTGTCGTAGAAGAAGCTGAGTTTGTTGAAAGTAAGAACGCAAGTGGAAATACATCTGCTCCTGCTAATGATGTAAATGATTTTATGCCTGTAGCAGACGGGGACGATGAACTCCCTTTTAATTAAGGCACAGATATGACAGACAAAAAGTATGTCTGTGCCTATGGTCAAAAATGTTTACACCACGGAGAAAAGGTTAATTCCTCAGAATCCGTGGTGATAAACAAAAGACATTACCATTGGGACTGTGCAACGAGAAAACAAGAAATTAAGGAATGTGTGGACTTATATATGTCCTATATCGAAGATAAAGCTCAATATCCATTAGCAATGAGAGCAATAAACACATTGGTTTTCAAGTATAAAATTCCAATAGAGTTTATTTTGAGAAGTATTGAAAATTCAAAAACTTATTACGAAGATAAACCTGTTCACATTCTATATGGATTGAGAAAAATGTTTTGGGAAAAAGAATTCGGAAATGTAGGTGGTAAGTCGATTGCTAATTGAACAAAAGGACATCGAAAAAGCAAAAAGTAAACTTGGTGATGATAATGCTTTTATAATGGCTGAGTTACTTGAACTTAATGATTTTGACGATAAGAACTTAAAGGCTTGCTGCCCTTATCACAACGAAGACACAGCAAGCTTTATATACAACAAAAAGAATTACTCATTTCACTGTTTTGGATGCAACAAGACAGTTGATATTATAGATATTTTAATGCAGAAAGGAAACACTTTTTTACGATCAGTTAAATATCTCTTTGAAAAAGCTGGTGTTAAATACAGTTTTGGAGAACAAGATGTTAAGACAAAAAGAGATTACAGATATCCTCAAGAAGTGCCTTTAACAGATAGAAAGAATGTTATTGATTATTGGGGTAAGCGAGGTATCTCAAAAAATGTAATTGATTATCTTGATATAAGAGAAGATTCACAAGGTAATGGTGTTTTCAATTATTATGATACAAATGATGTATTGACATTAGTTAAGTACAGACCAGCAAAAACAATCCCTAAAAAGTCTGGACAAGCAAAAACTTGGTGTCAAAAAGATGCTGATACTGCTCCAATATTATTCAATATGAATAGAGTAAACACATCAAAACCTTTACTTATTACAGAAGGTGAAACAGATTGTGCGAGTGCTATTGAAGCAGGGTATCTTAATACAGTAAGTGTTCCGTTTGGTGCTGGTAATTATCACTGGATGGAAGAGAATTGGGACTGGCTAAATGGCTTTGAGTCTATTCTTATATGGGCAGACAATGACGAGCCGGGCGAGGCTATGAAAAAGGAATGTATTTATAGACTTGGCACTTGGAGAACTAAATACATAACGACTCCAAAATACTTTGAAAAAGAAAATGGCAAGAAAATTCCATTGAATGACATTAACGACTGCTTACAGGTAGGTGGTGCAGATTTTGTAATGAATTTGATTTCAGATGCAAAAGATGTTCCTGTAAAAAGCGTTATTGATTATTCGGAGATTGACGAATTGGACATCTCTCAAATGGATGGTGTAAAAACAGGTATTAAGCCATTGGATAATGAGTTATTGAAGATATTCTATGGCTCTCTTACAATATTGTCTGGTCGCCCCGGAAGCGGTAAAAGTTCTATAATAGACCAAGCCATTGCTAACACCATTGATACTGACAAGTCAGCGTTTCTGTTTTCAAAGGAAATGCCTGAAAGAATGAGTGCAAATTGGTTTAATGCCATTATAGCAGGTCGCAGAAATATGGCAGAAAAATCAAGTGCTGACGGCAGAAAATATTATGTTGTTCCCTATGATATTCAAAAGCAAATGCAGAGTTTTTATAGCAAAAAACTCTTTATATACAGAGATGATGAACCAAATGATGTAGCATCTGTTCTTAAATCTGCTGAAGAATGTGTAAGAAAATTCGGTTGCAAACTAATTGTGTTGGACAACCTTATGATGTTGGATTTGCATTGTTCAGAAAGCGATAAAAACACAGCACAAACCAACCTGATAAATAACTTGATTAAATTCGCCGCTAAATTTAATGTGGCGGTAGTTCTTATAGCACATCCCAGAAAAACACAAGACTCAAATTCAGACATTGAAATGTATGATATATCGGGTACATCAAATATTATTAACCTTGCAATGCGTTCCATTGGTCTTAGGCGAGTATCAAAAAAAGAAAAAGACGACCCGAAATCCAAGTGGGGAAAATATGATGTTGTACTGACCGTCATAAAGGACAGGCTTTTGGGCAAAACAGACTTTCAAATGGGTATGTGGTATGACATAGTATCACGAAGATTTTATACAGATTATGATGAATATGATGCAAAATTTGCTTGGGATAAGAAGATTTATACAGAAAAATTACCTTATGTTGATAGGTCGTTAGAAGATGAATTTCCCGACAAATAGGAGAAACAATGAATAAAGATAGTTTTATAATTGATTCGATGGTTTGGAGTTTCTCAAGGTTAAGTTCATATCATCAATGTCCATACGGCTGGCGATTAAAGTACGTTGACTGCGTTGAGGGCGATGAGAATTTTTTTGCTCAATACGGCAGTTTGATGCACGAAATTTTAGAAAAATATGAAAAGGAGGAGTTATCCATATTTGAAATATCGCAATACTATGAGAATAGGTTTAACGATGTTGTCACTTGTGATGCTCCTCCTAATCCGTATATAGACATAAAACAGTCTTATTATGACAAGGGGCTTGATTATCTTGACAATATTGACTTAGACCTTGAAAATTACGAGGTGCTTGGAGTTGAAAAAGAAGTAACGTTTAAGATATTTGACTATAAAATGGTGGGATATATTGACTTACTATTAAAAGATAAAATCAAAGGAGACATAATTGTTTTAGACCATAAAAGCGGTAGTGTTAATTTTAAGAAAAATGGTGAAATCAGTTCATCAGAAAAAGAACACATTTTAGGGTTTAAAAGACAATTATATTTATACTCAATAGGTGTTATTGAGGAATATGGAGTTAAGCCAAAATATTTGAAATGGAATTTATTTAAGGATAGAAATTGGCTTACCTTTGAATTTAAAGACGAAGAATTTAAAGAGGCAAAGAAGTGGGCAGAAGATACGATAAAGAGTATAGAACAGGAAACATCTTGGTTTCCTAACCCTCAAAAGTATTTTTGTAATAATTTATGCGATATGAGAAACTGTGCTTGTGAATATAAACCATAAGGAGATGGTGATATACAAAACTATCATAAACATACTTACTTTTCAAATGTCTTAGTTGCAGATTGTGCCACTTCTTATGAAGATTATGTAAAAAGAGCCAAGGAACTAGGACACAAGGTTATTTCAAGTGTTGAGCATGGGTTTCAATCTAATTATTATGAACCCTATGAATTGGTGCAAAAAAATAATCAAAAAGTAAAAGAGAAGTTTGAAAACGGAGAGATAACAGAACAAGAATACAAAGACAGTTTATTAAAATTTGTTTTTGGTGCTGAAGCATATTGGGTAAAGGATAGAAAAAAAGAATATCCCATAAAAGATAAGGAAACGGGAGAAATCAAGCAAGATAAAAGCGGTAATATTCTTACAAAAAAAGACAGAAGTAATTGTCATATAGTTTTGTTAGCAAAGAATGAAGAAGGTAGAAGAGATATAAACGAAGCTCTTTCCGATGCTAATATAGATGGATATTACGGACAACCAAGACTTGATTTAGAGTTGTTGCTAAGAATTAAACCAGAGAATGTGTTTGTTACAACTGCCTGTATTGCCTATTGGAAATATGATGACATAGAAGAAATTACAAAATGCCTGCATAGTCACTTTAAAGATAATTTCTATTTAGAAGTACAATATCACAATACAGATGCACAAAAACAACTAAATAAAAGAATACTTGAATTGAGTAAAAAGTATGGGATAGACATTATCTTTGGCTATGATAGTCATTACATAGAAGAAAAGGATAACACGGAAAGAGATAATTACATATCAACAAGAAGAAAAAATTACAATATTGCCGAGGATGACGAAATAGGGTGGTATATGGATTATCCTTCAGAAGATGTTGTAAGACAAAGATTGTTAAAACAAGGTGTTCTTAACGAAGAAGAAATTAACAGATGTATCGAAAACACAGATGTTATCTTGTCATTTGACGATTTGTATTTTGATAAAGAAATAAAACTCCCCCCTTGCGATTTGAATATGACACAAGATGAAAAAGACAATTGGTTAAAAGAAATTGTTTATGAAGAATGGGATAAAATTAAACCTACTGTCCCCCTCACAAGAATTAAGGAATATGAGGAAGGTATTGAGTATGAATTAAATGCAATCATTGACACTCATATGTCTGATTATTTTTTAATTGACTACAAACTTGTAAAAAGGGGGCTTGAAAAAGGCGGCATAATTACAAAAACAGGTCGAGGCAGCGGTGTTTCTTACTACTCAAATTCTTTGCTTGGATTTAGTAATATAGACAGATTTATTTCTCCTGTAAAACTATACCCCGATAGGTTTATGTCAAAAACAAGAATTTTAGAGACGAGAAGTTTGCCAGACCTTGACCTCAATCTTGGCAATCCTGAAGTATTTGCCGAGGCTCAAGATGAAATAATGACAGAGATATGTGGTAGTGGCGGACATGCATACCCTATGATTTCTTATAAGCCTTTGCAAAAATCTTCAGCTTTTAAACTGTATGCAAAGTCACAAGGTCTTGATTTTGATATTGCAAACGAGATAACGGCACAGATTGCACAATACGAAAAAGCACTAAAACACGCTGATTCGCCTGAAGAAAAAGAACAAATTAACCTTTATGATTTTGTTGATAAAGAATATCATCCGCTTTTAGATGAAAGCAAAAAATACCAAGGAATTATCAATGCAAAATCTCAAGCTCCTTGTGGCTATTTGATTTATGCAGGAGATATAAAAAGAGAGATTGGTCTTATAAGATGTGTTTCTGGCAATGACGATGGTACAGATGAAGAAAAAAGTGTTATCACAACTGTTATTGATGGGATGGTAGCAGAAAACTATAAGTTTGTTAAAAATGATTTGTTGAAAGTTGATATATGGCTTACTATCAATAAGATTTTTGAGAAGATTGGAATTCCTACATATACAGTTCCAGAGATAACTAAGATAGTTGAAAATGATGATAAAACTTGGAAGATATATGCTGACGGATACACTATGGGAATAAATCAGTGTGAGTCTGAATTTGGCAGAAGTTGTTGTATGAGGTATGCTCCAAGGAGTATGCAAGAGTTAACGGCACTTGTCGCAGCACTTCGCCCCGGATTTAAAACCCAGCTTGATAATTTCTTGGATAGAAAGCCATATTCAACAGGAATAAAAGAGCTTGACGAAATTCTTAAAGATAGTTTCCATTACATAATGTACCAAGAAAATGTTATGACATATCTTGGATGGCTTGGTATAGAGCAGACAGAAACCTATGCAATTATTAAAAAAATCAGTAAAAAGAAATTTAAAGAAAAAGAACTAAAAGAGTTAAAAGAGAAACTTTTAGCAGGTTGGATTAAAAACACTGGTGAAGAATGTGGATTTGAAAAGACTTGGGATATTGTTGAAGCGTTTTCAAAATATGCTTTTAATGCTTCACACGCTTACTCTTATGCTTATGATAGTGTTTATGGGGCATATTTAAAAGCACATTATCCTTATGAGTTTTATTCTGTTATGATGCAACACCTTTCGGAAAAAGGAGAAAAAGACAAAGTAACTGCCTATAAACAAGAAATGCAAAGGGCTTTTGGTATTAAAAATGGAAGTTACAAGTTTGGAAAGGACAATAGACAATTTTCGATAGACAAAGAAAATCATTGTATCAATCCATCCTTGCTGTCAATTAAGTCTTTTTCACAGAAAATTGCGGATATATTGTATGAGATAAAAGACATAAAATGCTCAACTTTCATTGAATTACTTGAAGTATTGAGAGAAAACGGAATTGCTGAAGCAAGGATAGTTGATTTGATTGATATTAACTATTTTAGTGATTTTGGTGGAATGGAATATTTAAAGAAAGTTCTTGAACTTTTTTTGATGTTTTACAAAAACAAAAAGTATTTGGTTCAGTATAAAAAAGAAAATGCTCTTAAAAACAATATAGATTTTGACATTATACGAAATCATTGCAAGTCTGAAACACAATTAACCTTTATGGGAATTGATGCAAGAGGTATTTTAAATGAACTCATAAAAGGAATTGAGAACAAAGAAGATTCTTGGAAAGACATAATTCAAAAAGGATTTGCTATTATGGATTATGTTGACATCATTGATAAAAAATTTTCAGGTTATTGTGTTGCAACAGATATAAATGTCGAATATTCACCAAAGATTAAACTTTATGCTCTTGCAAATGGTAATACAATTCCTGTAAAAATTACCAAGAAAATATATGCAGAAAATCCAATTAAGCGTGGCGATATTATAAAAGTTGAGTCACAGTACAAGAAACATAAGAAGAAAAAAGTAAATGGTAAATGGGTAGATAGTACAGAAAAAGAATGGTGGGTTGAAAAATACAAAATTATTTAAAAGGATGTGAAATAAATAAGTATGGATTATAAAGAAGCAACGGGTGAATATATTACACCATCTTACAAAACGATTGATGTAATTCAAAAAAGGGATCTAATGGAGTTATTACAGTCGTCAATCCTTAATGGGTTTAATGAGGAAGATTATATTGATGTAATTAAGGTGTTTCAACGAGTTATTCATAGACTTGAAAACGAGTAAAAAAATAAAACAAAGAAAGGAATAGAGTATTGTGACAAACAAGCAAGAAAAAGAAATAACTAAAGCAATTAAAGCAAGATTGGAGGAAGTTAAAATTCAAGGGATTAAAGTAGGGGCCAAAGGTATTCTTGGAGCTATTTTAAAAATGTGTAATGAAGGTAAAAGTGTTAATGACATAAAAGAGTTTTGTCAGAATTCTTTATATAAACAAAAGAATGGAGAATGAAAAGAATGGAGTGTGATAAATACAAAATTGTCTAAAATGATGGAGAATAAATAAGTATGGACTATAAAGAAGCAAAAGAAAAGATGTTGAATTTCTCAAATGAGCAGATGTAACAGAAAGGAGTTGATTTGATGGTTGAATTTGTGTCATATGACGGTAGATATCCAAATCTTTGCAGGGGCAAACTCATACTAAAAATAGATGGGAAAACAGTTCCAATGCCTAAATATTGTATGAACTCTGGTGGCACTACTTATTTTGACTCAAAAGGTGGCGAACATATTAGTAAGGGATTGTGGAGCATCGATGTTCCACAACAATTTTTAAAGTACAAAGACGAGATAGAAGAATGTGTAAATAACAATGTTCCGCTCGGATGTTGTGGAGGATGCATATAAAAGAGAAGTTTTATGCGATGAAAGTAGGTGGTGTCCAATAGGAAATTTCATAGATTTAACTGGACAAAAATTTGGTATGCTAACAGTTGTTGAAAGAGCCGAAAATAAAATTACACCCAAAGGACATTCATACATAATGTGGAAATGCGTTTGTGATTGTGGTGAAACAACAGTGGTTTCGGGAGCAAGTTTAAGAAGTGGTAACACTAAATCTTGTGGCTGTTATGCTGGTGGCAAATTTAAAAATATGACTGGTAAAAAGGTTGGAAGATTAACCGTGCTTAAGCAAGACGGATTTTCAAAACATGGTTATGCTATGTGGATTTGTCAGTGTGAGTGTGGTAATACTGTTAGAGTGTTTGGGCATTGTTTAAGAAATGGAAATACACAGTCTTGCGGATGTCTTAAAAATGAATCAGCAGCCAAAGTTGGAAAACTTAATGCTAAAACAAATAAATACGACTTAACAGGAGAATATGGCATTGGTTATACAAACAATAATGTTGAATTTTATTTTGATTTAGAAGATTATGACAAAATAAAAAATATAAGTTGGAGTATTGACGCATACGGCTATGTAGTAGGACATTCAGAAATCCATAATAATAAAAAAATTCGTCTTCATAGATTGGTTATGAGAGCAACAGAATTAGATGAAAAAGAGTTTATTGTAGACCATATCAACCATATTACAACAGACGACAGAAAAATTAATTTAAGAATCGTCACACAACAGCAAAATATGATGAATACAAAAATAACAAACCCGAATGGTATAAATGGTGTGTATGCATATAAAGACAAGTGGTGTGCGAGTATTGGTTATAAAAATCAAACAGTTTATTTAGGAGTTTATAACACAAAGGAAGATGCTATTAAGGCAAGAAATGATGCGGAATCTATGTACTATGGCGAATATTCTTATAGAAAAAGTATGGAGGTAGCAAATGCATATTAAAACCATTTATTTGTGTGGCTCAATAACGGGGCTTTCACTGAAAGAAGCACGGGAGTGGCGAATACGAATAAAAAATAAGATTCAAAACTCTGCTAAGGACATTGGCATCCCTATTAAGGTGTTTGACCCCTGTACATATTATAATTACGAAACTACAGATTATGACAGTGAGCATGAAGTACGACAGTTTGAATTACATATGTTGAAGAAATCTGATTTGGTAATTGTAAATCTTGCAAACTTTAGTAAATCAATAGGTAGTAGCCAAGAACTTGCCATAGCAGACGAGTATCGTATTCCGGTGATTGCTTTAAACGAGGACAAGCAAGAACTACATCCTTGGATTGAGGATTGTATTTGGAAGAGTTTTGATGATGAAAATAAGATGATAGAGTATATAACTTACTACTATCTACAATAAATCTAATATTCAATGATATATTATCACGGAACATCAACAATTTTTAATATACATAGGGTGATATTACCACCAAATATAACAGGTAATTTAAGAGAAGATTGGAGAAAAGCAAATCTCAATCAAGTTTATGTTACAGACTCACTATTATCTGCACAAAAATTTGCTTATAAATGTGCAGATAAATATGGTGGTAGCCCTATTGTATATAAAGTAAAACCAATAGGCAATTTATGGAGAAGAAAGGATACAGAGTACCTTGCTGATAAAGCATTGATATTGAGTGTATATAAGGAGGAACAACCATAGGTAAAATTACAATTTTAGAAGAAACAACGCGCAAGCCAATATCTTTAATTGGCAGGAGAAGTGCTATTTGTTACGGTAGCGACATAACGGACGACAAGAAAAATTATAGACGTGGCATGGATTGTATAAAATCGGGACACGGGCGCAGTTTTGAATATGTTAATGTCGAAATGATTATTGACAGCTATAGCTCACGCGTCATCCGTGAATATTACACCCATATTGCTGGCGCACCAACAAGATTGCAGTCATCAACACGATACATAGATTATGCAAATAAAGGTTTTGGTTTTGCAGTACCGCCCAAAATTAAAGCAAACAGAGAGGCATTATCCTTGTATTGCGGAGTTATGAACTATATAAATGAACAGTGTGCAATTTTAGAAAACGACTATAATATACCTAAAGAAGATGTTGCAAACTTACTTCCGCTTGGTATGACTACAAAAATTGTGGACAAGCGTAATCTTCGCAGTTTAGTTGAAATGAGCCACGTCCGTAAATGCAGCCGTGCTTATTGGGAATTTCAAGAACTATTTTACGACATTGAAAATGAGTTGTCAAAAATATCCGATGAATGGAAATGGATTGTGGATAATTTATTTGTTCCAAAATGTGAGTTTTATGGTAAATGTACAGAAAATAATAGTTGTGGAAGGAAAGTGAGAGATTGAAAAAATTTAAAATTCAATTTAAAAATATGGTTTGCGCCGAATGTTTCAATCAATTGTATGTAGATGAAATCTATCGTGGATTAAGAGAACAGTATGAACCTAATACGGGAGCAAAAGGATATACCAGTATATTATTATCAAAATGCAAATGTGGAGCAAAATATAAGATTGTTTTTGATTGCCATGAGTATAAAGACTTCATTACGGCGTGCGTGAATCACATAGTAAAAACGAAATCTGGAGAAAACTTTTGGACGAGGTAGCTTATTGAATAACTATAAAAGAGAATTAAGGAGAAAAGAGTGCTCAAGACATGATACAGTAATTCAGTGCTTTTATACATATAACAAGGAAACAATTACTACGGGTATTTGGATATTAACGCAAGAACAAATAAAAGAGTATTTAAATCTAAATTTTGAAGACAAATTACATTATTTTGATAACTTAGAAAATTTATATACAGGAGGATAAAAATACGAAAAGAATTTTTATTTTAAACGGGGCTGCAACAAGTGGTAAGGATAAATTTGTTGAGTTTGTTAAAGAATTTATTCCATCAATGCATTATTCTTATGTTTCAAATAGTAAAGAAGCTGCTATGGAATATTTTGGCTGGGGTGGAGGGAAAACGGAAAGAGACAGAAAGTTTTTAGCAGATTTAAACACACTGTCTTCTGAATATAACGACCAGCCATTTAAAGATGTAAAAAGTTTAGTAGATGATTTTTTGGATAATGAGCAAATTAGTATGTTTGATGATGAGTATAAGTTTTTATTTATAGATGCTCGTGAAATTTCAGCAATTGACAGAATGAAACAAGCGTTTAATGCAAAAACAGTTTTTGTTATAAGGAATGGAGTAGAAGCTATTAGGTCAAACCATGCAGATGCACAGACTGCAAAAAATTATGATTATGATTATATAGTTGAAAATAATGGTAGTTTTGATGATTTGAGAAACAGGGCAAGAGAATTTGTAGAATATGTTATTCGGTCATCGTGATACATATAAAGGTAAAAATAGAGGAGGATTGGTAGATGATTATATTATATAGTAACAACTGCCCAAAATGCAAAGTTTTAAAAAAGAAATTAGATGATGCTAATGTTAAATATACTGTTGTTGACGACACAGAAATTATGATTTCAAAAGGCATTGATTTACTTCCTGTGCTTGAAATTGATAATGTTATGATGGATTTTGCGACTGCGGTAGAATGGGCAAATAACAGACAGGAGTTAACAAATGGAGATAAATATTAAATTAAACAGAAATTTTACAACGGCGTATAATAGACTACTCAATGATTATGGAACTGAAATGGCAACAATTAATGGTTTTTCAGACGAACAACTAAGCTATACTGATTTTATTGATAATTTTGTTGAAACAGATACGGTTGCCGACTCTTCTATTGATGGTAATGCAAACGTTGGGCAAAAAGATATAGTAACGCTTATTAATGAAATGCCAAAACCCCACCAAAAATTGTTAGCGTTTAATAAGATTTATCATGAACTGAATGAGAAATATGGCTTCACGACTGCAAATGATTGGCTGAAAGCGGAGTGGGATGGGCATTTGTATATGCACGATGCCAACACTACAAGTTTTGTACATTATTGTTTTGCTTATGATTTAAAAGACCTTGCAGAGAAAGGTTTATATTTTATTGATAATTTCAATGCGGAACCGCCGCAACATCTTGAGACATTCGTAGATTTTGTTAAAGAGTTTGTAAGCTGGGCTTGTAATCGTAGTTCAGGGGCGGTAGGACTTCCCAACCTGATTCCATATATGTATTATTTTTGGAAAAAAGATTGCGATGATAATATTTATACAGATAATATAAAACATGCAAAACAGCAAATCCAGAGATTAATTTATGCTCTTAATCAGCCATTTCTGCGTAGTGGTATTCAATCAGCTTTTACCAATACAAGTGTATTTGACCATGCTTATTTAGAAGCCTTGTTTGGCGGGGCAGAGTTCCCTAATGGAACATTTATGATTGATGAAATAGAAGGTATAATGGATTTCCAAAAAGTTTACTTAGAAGAAATGAGTCGTATTCGTTCAAAAAATATGATGACTTTCCCTGTTAGCTCAATTTCTCTTCTTAAGCAGAATGGCAAATTTGTAGATGAAGAATTTGCTCGTTGGGCTTGTAAACACAATATGAAATGGAATGATTCAAACTTGTTTATTGATAGCTCTGTGACTTCGCTTTCAAATTGTTGCAGATTAAAGAGTAACATTGAAGATCTCGGATATTTTAACAGTATTGGTGGGACGGCGTTAAAGGTTGGTTCTGTGAAAGTAAATACAATCAATCTTGCAAGAATTGCTCTTGAAAATAAAACAGAAGAAAAATACTTATCTGCTTTGAAAGAGATGGTAATTTTAGATTTAGAGGCTCTTGACATTGTTAGAAATATCATTAAACGAAATGTTGAAAAGGGATTACTTAAAAACTTTACTCTTGGATTAGTAGATTTTGAACATCTTTATAATACAATTGGATTTATTGGTATTTATGAAACAATGAAGACATTCGGCTATACAAGGATTGACGAGTTCGGTAACACATTTTACACAAAGGACGCAGAAGAATTCGGCCGCAAAATTTTTGAGGTAATTCATACTACTAAATCAGAATTTATTGCTGATAAAGATTATCAAGTAAACTGTGAGCAAATACCGGGGGAAAGTGCGGCGGCTAAATTAATGAAGAAGGATAAATTTTTCTACCCAAGAAAAACTGTAGTAGATTTACCTTTGTATGGCAATCAATTTATGCCATTAGGAATTAAGACAACATTACAAGAACGAGTAAGAGTTGCAGCTTTGTTTGATGGTTTTTGCAATGGTGGAAGTATTCTACATGCCAATATAGAAGCTCCATTTACCACATTTGAACAAGCATGGGATATGATGAATTACATTAGTGACCAAGGTGTTACATACTTTGCATTTAACACTAAAATTCAGGCTTGTAGAAACAATCACGCATTCTTTGGGAAAACTTGTCCTGAATGTGGTAAACCAGTTCATACTGAATATTCGAGAATTGTGGGCTTTTATGTTCCTGTGATAACTTATTCAAAAGAACGAAAGTCGGAATATAAAATGAGAGAATGGGAAGATGTAAATGCGAATTAAAGGACTTATAGAAGAAGACTTTATTCAATATAAAAAGCCTTCAATGTTTATCATTTTTCCCACATGTACTTTTAAATGTGAAAAAGAATGTGGAAGAAAAGTTTGTCAAAATGCTACACTTGCTACCTCTCCAGATATTGAGGTTGGGGTTAAAACAATTATAAATCGTTATGTGAATAACCCTATAACCTCTGCAATAGTCTGTGGCGGACTTGAACCTTTTGATGCATGGGATAACTTATTACAATTAGTGTCATATTTAAGGACTCATTGGAACGATGATGTTGTTATTTATACGGGCTATAAAGAAAAAGAAATACAAGATAAGATTGATATATTAAAGCAATTTCCAAATATAATCATAAAATTTGGGCGTTTTATTCCTAATCAAAAATCGCATTATGACGATGTGTTGGGCGTGCAATTAGCAAGTCCAAATCAATATGCAAGGAGAATTAGCTAATGATGAAAATAACAACAAATCCAGATAAAGAATATGTAACAAATATAAGAGAGAAATTAAAAGAAAATTCAGGACACTGCCCCTGTAGAATTGTTAAATCCCCAGATACAAAATGTATTTGTAAAGAGTTTCGTGACCAAATGGAGAGAGGAGAAGAGGGATATTGTCATTGTGAATTATATAAAATAGAAAAGGATTGAGATTATGAAATTTGAAGTAATCAATGATAGAGGCAGAACTATAATGAGCACTACGTATATTTCTTGCATCCCAAACGACAGAGAGATTGCGTCAATGATAAAAGCGGGATATAAGTTCAAAATTGACGGAAAATCAACAAGCAAGAATAAAATAAAAGACTTAATAGACAAAAGGTCTGATTTAAAATAGATTAATTATGATTAATTGATATAAACTATAATGTTTATATAGCATTAAGAGAGGGCAAAAACGAAGCTGTGTAAGTTAATGTTACACAGCTAGGAAAACGATTTATCGTTTGTTATGTAAATTTAACTCAGCGTTAACTGAATTTACACCAACCTTTAACGTCGCATCATGATAACGCGAAATGGTGCTGAGAACCATCTTTACACATTTGATAACGAGTATTGCTATAACAATAATCGTCAAGCAAACTACAAGGATTGCAAACAAACTGTAAAGACCGTTGCACTGCACAGCAGCACTAATAATACCTTTCAAATAATGTCCTCTCTTTCTGCTACAACTTATAGTGGATTACCACCATCAAACTAAATAGAAGCAGCACAATTATTGTATATAAAATTAAAGCGAGTGTCAATATACATTACAATTTAATAATAAGTAGGAGGTAGTTAATGAACAAATTTGAGAAAGTAAGTTTTAAGAGATACAATTTAGATACCGTACATAGCAGAGAAGAATATGACCGAATAAAATTACCAGAGAGGAGCACACGGTGCTCTGCCGGTTATGATTTTTATTTGCCACATGATATTGTTATTCCATATGGAAGAAGCACGACAATAGCAACTGGAATAAGAGTAATATTAGATGACGATAAATTTTTAATGTTATGCCCAAGAAGCGGTTTGGGCTTTAAATATGGAATATCTCTCGCAAATACTTGTGGGATTGTGGATGCGGACTATTTTTTATCCGACAACGAAGGCCATATTTTCGTTAAACTCGTTAATAATTCACCTTTAGCAAATGGTGAAGATATTAAATTAAAAGAAGGCTCTGCATTTTGTCAAGGAATCATTTGCAGGTATTATGAAACAGATCAAGATGAAACCGATGCAATAAGGAATGGTGGATTTGGAAGCACAGATAAAAAATAAAAAGCAGCTAAGATTAACAAATTTTTGTAAAGAATTTGATGTCCCAAGAACAACGGCGTTAAAATGGGTTCACTCAAATGACTTCCCGGCGTACAATCTTTGCGGGCACTGGTATGTTGATTTAGAGCAATATTATAAATGGAGAAATAAACAACACCTCAAATCTTATAAATATGCTTGACGTTATCCGAGCACATATGATATTATGTAAATGGTATTGTATGTGCTCTATTTGTTAGAATGGAGTGTGTACAAATGAAAAAAAGAGCAGACGGTAGGTATTGCAAACAAGTATTGATAGGATACCAACCAGATGGAAGAAAAAAATATAAAAACATTTATGGTTTAACAATAAAGGAGGTAGAAAAAAAAGAGCGAGAACTAAGGTGTAAAATCGAGCAGGGTAGATATATTGAAAATCAAAATATAACTATCGCTGAATGGGCAAAAGAATGGCTAAATACTTACAAAACAGATGTTGAATATAATACGTTTCAAAGATATAAAGCAGTTATTAAAAATCAAATCAATCCATTGCTTGGAGAATATAATTTATCCAGTTTACGTCTAAATATAATTCAAAGATTAATAAATCAATTGTCAGAGAAATATTCATCATCAACATTACACAAGTTTAAGATAACTCTTAATCAACTGTATAAATGTGCAATTAAACTTCAAATGGTATATGTTAATCCATGCGATGGTTTAGTTATTCCCAAAAAAGAAAACCGGATAAGAGATGCAATACCAAGCGAGTTGATTCCTGTGATTAATCAATTTTGTGTAAATTACAAACACGGAGACTTGATAATGACACTATTATACACAGGGCTAAGAAGAGGGGAACTCATTCCTTTAACATGGAATGATATTGATTTTGAAAATAATTGCATACATGTTAATAAGGCGGTAGAGTATATCGGCAATCAACCAAATATAAAAACTCCAAAAACAAAAAATAGTATAAGAGCTGTTCCTATTTTGGATATATTAAAACCATATTTAATAAAACCGCCGAATACAAAAGTAAACGATTTGGTTTTTAAAAATAGTCTTGGGAACATACATTCATTAGTAAGTATTAGAAGATTATATGCTGATTTTGTAAAGTCGTTTCAAAAGTATCTCAGTGATAACGAAATAAATTTTACAGTAGATTTTACAATGCATCAATTTCGTCATACATATGCCACAATTTTATATAAGGCAGGTGTAGATATTAAAACGGCACAGAGTTATTTGGGGCACAGTTCTATTGACGTAACAATGGATATTTATACACACTTAGACCAAAAACATAAAGCACTCAATGCTGATAAACTAAATCAATTTTTATCACCTACAAACATAAAGTTACAGGCATAATTAAAAATAAAAATCAGTCAAAAATCAGTCAAAAGTAAAATTTAAACCATTACTGATAGAGAGTATTACAAAATAAAAAGCCCCAAAATACGCAAAATAACGCATTTCGAGGCCTTAAAGCTTGGTGCGCCTGATAGGATTTGAACCTACGGCACCCGGCGTCGGAGGCCGGTGCTCTATCCACTGAGCTACAGACGCATGAAAAGGTTTGTTTTTCAAACCTTTTCTATTTAATTTTCGTTTATCTTTGTAATTTTGTAGGATAATGTCATTAAACTGTCGCTTAAATGCACATTCTCTATAGCAACGTCGTCTGGAACCGCAATTTCTGTATATGAAAAATTCCAAAGTCCCTTAATGCCGGCAGAAATCAAACGTTTTGCAATGTCCCTTACTTCACTCCGCGGCAGCGACAGGGCAGCAATGTCAACGGTATTTTGCTTACAAAAATCTTCCAATTTCGAAATATCGCTGACAACAATACCTTTAATTGTGGTTCCAATTTTTTTTGCATCATTGTCAAAAATGCCGATTACTTTAAACCCGCGCTTCTCAAGATTTGCATAATTTACCAGCGCATGTCCCATATTTCCTGCGCCAATAATAATCAAAGAATATCCATGATTTAGTCCTAAAATTTCTCCGATTTCAGCATATAGGTTTGGAACATTATAGCCGTAACCCTGTTGTCCGAAGCCGCCAAAACAGTTAAAATCCTGCCTGATTTGAGAGGCCGTAACGCCCATTTTTTCGCTGAGCGCCGCAGAGGATATCCGGTTCACACCTTGTTTCATCAATTCGCCTAAATATCGGTAATATCTAGGTAGGCGCTTAATGACAACCATAGGCACTTCATTCTGTTCACTTTTCACTTTTCCACCTACATTTCACAAAACCTACAAGATAATATTATAAGGTAATTCTTCACATTTGTCAATAAAAAATTTTAAACCACATCGACCTCAGTAATTTCTTCCACATTTAAATCGTCATCATCCGGGTCGTTGTTTGTAAATTTATAGCCGCAGCCAGAGCAGAACTGCGCGTCGGCCGGGTTGCTTTTCGTGCAGTTAGGACAAATTTTTTCATTTTTTAATGTTGAGCTAACCTCAGAAAGCTCGTCAAGACGATCATAAAGCTCGTTAATTTTTGCAATTGTTTCTTCAATTTTTTTTGTATCCGGTTCAGCTCCGTCTTTTTGAGAAAGGTAAACCAGTTCGCCTAAAACCTTGAAGTTTGTTCCAATTTCCGATTTCGTGTTTACCATGCTGAGCTTCACTTTCGACATTTCTACAAGCTCGCTGGACTTTTTCGCCACTTTATCGGCTGTATTTTTGATTTCTGAGAAAAAATTATCCATTTAAAAAACCTCCTTTAAAGATATGTTTTATTCTTTTAGCGTTTATAATATTATATCATAAATAAAAGCAATGTGAAACATAATTTCAAAAATTTAATATTTTTTTAAATAAATCTGTTAATTTTATTGTAAAATAAGGATAATTATGTTAAAATTGAGTTAGTTTGTTTTGGATGGTGAGAAAATGAAAAAGTTGAAAGCAATCCTGATTGGAGCCGGGCTGCGCGGAATTACATACACAGACTTTATTGCGGAAAACCGAGATAAATTTGAACTTGTAGCCGTGGCAGAGAGCAGAAGAAATTATATTAAGAAAAAACACGCGCTTTCAAACGGGCTTTGTTTTACAGACTATAAACCACTTTTAGAAAAGGGTAAAATTGCGGATGTTGCGATTATTGCCACCATGGACAGGGACCATTTTGAACCTGTCATGGAAGCAATTCGTTTGGGCTACGATATTTTGCTGGAAAAACCCATTGCTCCCACGCCAAGGGAGTGCGAGGCCATAACCAGCCTTGCAGAAAAAATGGGTTCGCGCATTTTGGTCTGCCACGTTCTGCGGTTTACACCTTTTTTTGTTGCCTTGAAAGAGATTATCGACAGCGGCAAAATTGGGGAGATTGTTTCCATTTCCCAAATTGAGTGTGTGGGCAATGAACATCAGAGCCACAGCTTTGTCCGCGGCAACTGGGGAAACGAGGCAAAAAGCTCGTTTATGCTGCTGCAAAAATCCTGTCACGACATGGATATTCTGCAGTGGCTGATTGGAACAGAATGCAGACAGGTGCAGTCTTTTGGCAGCTTAACTTATTTCACCGAAAAAAATGCCCCCAACGGTGCGCCAGATTATTGCATTGAGGGCTGCCCTGTGGGAGAAACCTGTCCCTATAACGCTGTGAAGCTTTACTTAAAAAGCGACAGCGACTGGTTCCGTTCTGCCAGCACAAAAATGGTGAACCCGAATGACGATGACGTGAAAAAAGCAATCTCTTCCACACAATATGGCAAATGTGTGTTTCGGTGCGATAACAATGTAGTAGACCACCAGGTGGTAAACCTGCTGTTTGACGGAGGCGTTACCGTTTCGTTTACCATGTGCGCCTTTAACAAGGGAGGCCGAACAATTCACATTATGGGAACAAAAGGTGAAATTGAAGCGCGCTTAGAAGACAACAAGCCCATTCAGATTTATACGTTTGCGGACAAGGCCGTTTCCGAATATGATTATGCCGCAATGGGCGGAGAGGGGCAGGCCGGAGGGCACAGCGGCGGTGACGAGGGAATTATGGAAGCATTTTATAACTACATTGCCAATGGGGAAGCCGGCAAAAATATTTGCACGGTGGAACGCTCCTTAAAAAACCACTACATTGCCTTTGCCGCAGAACATTCAAGGCGTTCGGGCGCGGTGATAAACGTAGAGGACTATATGAATTCTATAAAAAATGAAGAGGATTATTCAATATGATTGAACGTTATTTATCAGATATTTGCGGTGCCTTCGGAATTAAATCGGAGGGCATATCCTTTGGCGGAGGCCACATTAATGACACCTACAGCGCAGAAAAAGACGGCTATCCCTGTGTATTGCAGCGGATTAACACAGAGGTTTTTAAGAATCCAGATGAGGTTATGAGCAACATTTTTCGCGTGACCTCTCATCTTCGCTTAAAACTTAAGACGTCAAACGGCGACGCAGACAGGGGAACGCTTCATTTCTTGAAAACAGCAGACGGCGCTCCTTATTTTAAAGACGGCGACGGCGACTGTTTTCGGGTTTATCGTTTTATTGAAAACAGCATTACGGTTGAAACCGTTTCAAAACCGGCGCAATTTTATGAGGCGGCAAAAACCTTTGGCCGGTTCCAGAACATGCTGGCGGACTTTCCTGCGGAACAGCTTTATGAAACAATTCAACAGTTTCACGACACACCAAACCGTGTGAAACAATTAAACGATGCAATTAACAGCGATTGCTGCGGCAGGGTGAAGGAGTGTTCACCTGAATTAGAATATGCCATGAAGCAGGTGCCTGAGGCGGGCATCGTTTGCGGCGCAATTGCAGAAAGCGCCGTTCCATGCCGCGTAACACATAACGACACCAAGCTGAACAATGTTTTGTTTGATGAGAAAACCGGTGAGGGGATTTGCGTAATTGATTTAGATACGGTAATGCCCGGATCCCTTTTATATGACTTTGGCGACGCCCTCAGGTTCGGCGCCAACACCGCCGCAGAGGACGAAACAGACCTTGACAAGGTGGTTTTTGATTTAAACCTGTTTGAGGCCTTTACCAAAGGGTTTGCTTCGGAACTGAAAAACACCATAACACCGGCGGAAAAAGAGCTTTTGGCGTTTTCGGCAAAGCTTATGACATACGAGTGCGGAATCCGCTTTTTGGCAGACTTTTTAAACGGGGATACATATTTTAAAACAAAATACAGAAACCATAATTTAGACAGAGCGAGAAACCAGTTTCAGCTCTGCCGCCAAATTGATTTGAAGCGGAACGAAATGAATAAAATTGTAAACGAAAGCTTTTAACGAAAGAGCTTAGATGGGAGTCTTTAAAATGAATATTGAAAATTTAACCCTGCTCACTGACTTTTATGAACTGACCATGGCCAACGGATATTTTGAGCATGGATTAAAGGACGAAATTGCCTATTTCGACATGTTTTTTCGAAAAGTGCCGGACGACGGCGGTTTTGCAATTATGGCAGGTTTAAAACAGCTGATTGACTATATTGAACAGTTAGAGTTCAGCGAGGAAGATATTGCATTTTTAAGGAGCAAAAACATTTTCAGTGAAGCATTTTTAACCTATTTAAAAGAGTTTCAATTTGAATGCGACGTTTGGGGGATTCCCGAGGGAACGCCGATTTTTCCCCACGAGCCGATCATAACCGTCCGCGGGCCGGTGATTCAGGCGCAGTTTATCGAAACCATGGTTCTGCTTTCCATTAACCACCAGTCGCTGATTGCAACAAAGGCAAACCGCATTGTCCGCGCCGCAGAGGGCAGAGCAGTGATGGAGTTTGGCTCCCGCCGGGCCCAGGGCTATGACGGCGCGATTTACGGCGCGCGGGCGGCGTATATTGCCGGCTGCTGCGGAACGGCCTGCACCATTTCTGAGCGCATGGACGGAATCCCGGCTTTGGGCACCATGGCCCACAGCTGGGTTCAGCTGTTCGACTCGGAATATGAGGCATTTGCGGCTTATGCAAAAACTTATCCCGATGCCTGCGTGCTTTTGGTGGATACGTATAACGTGTTAAAATCCGGAATACCCAACGCAATTAAAGTGTTTCACGACGTGCTGCTTCCGATGGGATTTCGCCCAAAAGGTATCCGCATTGATTCAGGCGACATTGCCTACCTTTCAAAACGCGCACGGAAAATGCTGGACGACGCCGGATTTTCCGACTGTACCATCACTGCTTCAAACTCCTTAGACGAATATATTATCCGCGACACGCTGCAGCAGGGTGCAAAAATCGATTCCTTCGGCGTGGGCGAGCGACTTATCACGTCTAAATCCGAACCGGTGTTCGGAGGTGTTTACAAACTGGCGGCCGTTGAAAAGAACGGAAAAATTATTCCGAAAATTAAAATCAGCGAAAACACAGAAAAAATTACAAACCCGGGATTTAAGCAGGTTTACCGGCTGTTTTCAAAGGAGAGCGGGGAAGCCATTGCCGATGTTATTACGCTGTTCGGCGAGGTAATTGACGACACGAAGCCCTATGAAATTTTTGACCCGGAACATACCTGGAAGCGGAAAACACTGACAAATTTTAAAGCAGAAAAAATAACGACGCAGCTCTTTTCCGGCGGCAAACGGGTGTATGACAGTCCGAATGTTCACGAAATTAAAAAGCACTGCGCCTTTGAAATTGACAGACTGTGGGACGAAGTGAAACGGTTTGAGTTCCCCCACAAATATTATGTAGATTTGTCGCCTGAACTTTGGGAAATTAAAAATAACTTGTTAAAAAAATATTCTGACGAATAATCGTCGTCAGATTTTAAAGGGAGAACATTATGCTTGCACTCATCACCGGCGCCAGCTCAGGCATTGGCAGGGATATTGCCCGCGTGCTCAGCAAAAAGGGTTACGACTTAATTTTGGTTGCCCGCAGGGAGAACCGCCTGGCAGAACTGAAAAATGAGCTGGAAACAAACGCGGAAATTTTTACGGCTGATTTAACAGAAGAAGCGGAATGTCTAAAGCTTTGCAGCTATGCAGAAAAGCTTGACATAGACCTTTTGGTGAATAACGCCGGAGCCGGGCTGTTTGGCGAATTTACGCAAACCGATTCAGAACGTGAAATTCAAATGATTCACCTGAACATTCGTGCAATGCACATTTTAACCAAGTTTTTTGTGACAAAATTTACGGAAAAAGATAGGGGCGTTGTGTTAAACGTCGCTTCGTCTGCGGCATTTCTTCCGGGGCCGTTTATGGCGGCATATTATGCCTCGAAAGCATATGTGCTTCGGCTTTCCCAGGCAATTAACGAAGAACTTTCGCAAAAAAACAGCCAGGTGTATATTTCTGTGCTGTGTCCCGGCCCGGTGGACACAGAGTTTAACAGCGTTGCTAACGTTCGGTTCAGCTTAAAGGGCTTAAGCAGCGAATATGTTGCAAACATGGCGGTTCGCAGCATGCTGAAGGGAAAAAAGGTGATTGTTCCCGGCTTTTTCATGAAATGTTCCCATTTTTTCTCGAAGCTGTTGCCGGATAGCATTCTGGTAAAGTTTGCAAGTCATTTTCAAAAAAAGAAGACGAGGGGTTAACATGATTATAAGATCCTACAAAGCAGTTGTAAAAGATGGAAAGCAAAGAGATTTAGAACAGTTTTTGGCGGAAAGAAAAGCACTGGTTGAGCGCGATTTTTATAACACGGAGAAAATTATGAACGCAAACGTGTTTTCCTTTCACAGCGAACTGTATTGCTACATAGAATCTATCGGTGAGGAGATTTTGCCGAACCAGCTTTTTTGCGGAATGGAGGAGTTTTTGACAAAATGGCCGGACGGTGAGGACAAATATTTTCATCCTATGACAAATATTTTTCATTTTAACGAGCCGCAGAGCGTGTCCCACTGGGCACGGAAGAAAAAGCCGGACTATTGTTTCGGTATGCTTGCAAAGCTGATTCCGGATTTGGTTTCAAGATATGTTTTTTATCACTACCAGTTTCAGGAGGAGCAGCCGGGCGCCGGCGACAAATATGGAAGCATTTTTTTAAGCGGCGATACAGCGTTTTATTACGGCGAAACGCCGGAGCTGTTTGAGCCTGCCCAGCACACAGGCAGTCTTACTACACACAATACGCCTAAAGGACACGAATGGCAAAAACTGATGGGTTCCCACTTCATCTGGGGGGATGAACGCTTCCCCGCCTGCAACATTTTAGAATATGACTGGGAAAAAAACGGATATCCCACAGGGCAGCGCAACCACCAATGGCTGTATTTAAAAAACATCTTTTCAATTTGTTAGCTTAGGAGACTTAAATGAAATATTTTGAAAGTAATTGGTTCAAACTGCTTATCACAGGAATGATTCTGATTGTTGTGTATAAATCGGTGGACAATATTAATGGCATTTTTTCTTTTTTCGGAACGTTGCTGGGCATTTTAATGCCGGTGATAATTGGCTGTGTGATTGCGCTTTTTGCCTACCGTCCCGTCTGCAAATTAAAAGGGCTTTTGTGCAAGGTGAATAACCGGCTTGTTACGTCTCACTCATTGGTCATCAGTGTTTTAATTG
>ERZ773108.1160-NODE-1160-length-27539-cov-59.279326_pt1 | contig 27539 bp, 19 predicted proteins | sample MGYA00580570_ERZ773108 | MGnify/ENA primary metagenome ERZ773108 (study PRJEB29015, sample SAMEA2737840) | human gut metagenome | biome: human gut; feature: human-associated habitat; material: faeces | place: China | collected 2012 ...
GAAATCCTTTGCAAAGGATTTAAAGACAATCTATACGGCAGCAAGCGAAGAAGCTGCTAGAAAGCAGTTAGAGACTGTGACAAAGAAATGGTCTGGGCAATATCCGAGTGCCATGAACCGCTGGCATGATAACTGGGATGCGATTTCTCCAATTTTCAAGTTTTCCAAGGATGTTCGTACCGCTTTTTATACTACGAATGCCATAGAATCACTAAATTCATGCTATCGTAGATTGAACAAGCAGAGAAGCGTATTTCCAAGTTCCCAGGCGCTGATGAAGGCACTATATCTGGGTACTTTTGAAATTGCAAAAAAATGGACAATGTCGATCCGCAACTGGGGAAAAGTACGTGGTGAACTGGAAATCATGTACCCCGACCGACTGATGATGTAAGTCTAAATAATATGCCAAGAAAAATACACCCAGATTTTTCTGGGTGCTCTTGACATGTTCGTTCATTTTTGCTATTAAATAGACAACGGCTTAACCGCAGAAAACTGCCATTAAGCCGCTTAATTATCATAGAAGATCTCAATTTACAGAAAAAATTTCACACCGTCTCCTTAGAAATGTCCCATATTAACAAATATATCTTTGATTCTGTATCAAGTAATGTCGTAGAAACATCCAGCCCTTCTTTAAGTAAATCACCCATATTATTCATCAGATAATTATATGCCGAATATGAGACTATATCTGTTTCCAACGTATTTTTATAATCTCTCAAACCATCTTTCATAGCCTTAGACATAACACAGCCGTAATTTGAATTCTTAATAAATGTATCCAACGATTTTACTGCAAACTTGTCCTGATTTTGAAACTCACTTGCATACCCTGCAATTTCTACTATAGAATAGAAATCATCCAAAACATTAGTCAGATGATTAAAAGTATCTGTTTTTGAACATAATTCGTCCAGCTCTTGATATGATTTGTTAAATGCAATCATAGATGCTTTATTTTCAGCAACTACCTTTTTCTTCAAATCAGCAGTTGCTCTAGACAAATCTCCTATCTTATCATCATACAAATCATCAATGTCTTTCATTGAATCTGAAATCCACTCACCTCCATCAAAAGGCTTCAGCTTTTCCTTCATTGCATCTACATCCTGACTCAATTCTTCATCTGAATAAGTACAGAACATCTTTGCAAATGATTCCGAATACTTTGCATCATAGCTAGACGAATCCATGCTAAATGAATTAATCAACTGACACCATGATGCTCCATCCCAGTCAAGCACACCATTAAATATCTGAACCATATTGGCTGCAGTCCCCATTGCAAACATTGAACCTGGTGTCGCTCCGGCATCAGCTTCCCAATCAAACAAATAACGGTCATTATTTTTCAACACATCCATGTAGATATCAACTATATTCTTCTCCGGCATATCAACATGAATCTTTTTATCCAGTACAACATCTGAGCAATTTAACAATAACAGGCTGAATTCAAAAGGAATCCACTCTCCATCAGTATTCTTTACTGTCTTAAATGGAGCCTCATAATCTACCATCTTGTTAAATAACATATGTCCGACCTTTGTACTGTCATAGTAAAATGTTGTAATACCATACGGTACAGTATTGCTAAATTCTTTGTTGAAAACAGCCACATACTCATCGCCTGCTTTAACCTGATACCCAAGCCTTTCTCCAAGCTGTTTTGCATTTACATACAAATGGCCGTCATCTACCATCACATCCAGATTTTCTGTTGTTCCTAAATTATCGGAGAACTCAACCAGAAGTGTATTGTACGAAATATCAGCACTCTTTGTTTCTGTCGCATACGCTGTGCCGGTTGTCAATAATATTATTGCGCTTAACAAAATACTAATTATTTTTTTCATCACCAGTCTCCTCACTAAGTTCCTTTTGCACATCCTGCATCAGCTCCTGATAGGCAGTAACCAAATTGCCGGTCAATGCATTGACAAATTCCTCAGTATCGTATTCTGCTGAATAAATTCCATCCTTATATGTATATGGTATTTCCACTTCATTAGTCACTTTTTCAGCATTTGAAATATAATCATCTGTAAATGATTCTATATTTTCCTCTGTCACTTCACTCTTTTTCATCTCAGTAAAATACTTGGAAAAATCAGGTGCTGTTATTTTATATGTAACTGTATCTTTTCCCACCTTTTTCACCTTGATTGTATCATGCTCTATAATTTTAGACATCAAACCATTTTTCTGCTTTGCTTCGGTGTCTGTCTCAAAGAAATCTTTTAATTCCTCATCTGCTTTTATTTCATCGGTTCCGTTAATGATAGCATCTAATTTTGTTATATCTTTGGATTCCACTGCGTCAACTACCTTGTTTGCCTGCTTTTCTACTTTCTTGTCGGTATTAACGTCACAGGCTGTAAAAATGATTGAACATCCTAGAATCGCGATTGCTATTCCTGATTTTATAAATTTGTATTTTTTCATATTGCTGCTCCTTTATGATTCCAGTATTTTAATCTAAAATATCATTTTATAATTTTTATTTTGTATATATATTCCATACATTTCCAATCTCATCCGTTGCATTTCCTGTCTCAAAATTAATATTTACACTTGTGAAGTAACCATTAGCTTCATTTTTCAGACTACTTCTCACAATAACAATACAGCCATCTTCTGTATCATAATAATCATTAACACTCAATTCATTTGCACTATATTGAAAATTGTAATGTTGTTGAACTATTTTACAAATTTCGTCTCGGTTAAGTTTAATACTTATATCATTTTTTTCAATATTCTCCCAATGAACTTCTGTCATATCTTCTAAATATGCATCATATTCAGATTTTGACAGTTCCTTTTCACTATTCTCATATAATGTATAATATGGTTTTTTTTCAATATTATTTGTATCTACTAAAATTGAAAATTTATCTTTTAGTACATTTCCATCAATAGACTGATAAACGACTTGATTTAAGTATGGATTCCCATTTTCATGATATACAATTGCCTTATATTTACTAGAATATAACATCCTTCCATAAAATCGTGATACATGATATGTATTTTCATTTTCATAGCCAAGAATATTTTCTATATCAATTCCTATAACTTTTTGCTCATCATCATTATATCTAAAGACAGAGAAACTTGAACATCCATCATTTTCATCTCTAATAATCAACTCATTTTCTCCATCTTGGTCAATATCAATTATCGCGTACTGTGAAGGATTATTAGATTTCCATTCATCTTTTATATAATCATTATATTCTTTGTTTTTTATATATTCTTGATATACGCTATTAACATCTACACCATTTATAACACATTGGATAAGTGTTCCATCATCATATTCACTAAGATACTGCTTATTATTTTCCGGCAAGAAACCATAGCAACCATACTTATTAGTTTTATCCGCATCCTTTAACTTAACAAGACACTTTGCAATTTCCTGATTTGCCATCTTCTGTGTGCTTTCATATGTAGGGTTATTTTTCTTTGTTTTTTCAGTTAATGAACCTACTGCTGCATCTCTTGTTATATAACAGCTTTTAAGATATGCATAACAATACTGGGAGAGTTCATACAGATTTTCCGGTGTTATATTCTTAGCATCTCCAAACACAACATTTCGTTTGTTTATATATGTGCTAAAGGTGTCAGATTGTATAATTCCCGCATACATACTCTGTAAAAAACAGTCAGTATTGCTTAGACTATTTTTGACAAGCGGAATCGCCCCTTTAGCAATATCCCACGCTAACAAGTATAGCTTAGAATCCATATCCAGTATTGTAGTTGATATATCTATAGTATCTGTAAATAAATCTGTCATATTATTCATCAGATAATTATATGCAGAATATGCTACAATATCGGTTTCCAGTGTCTTTTTGTAATCTCCCATGCTATCTTTCATAGCCTTAGACATTACACAGCTCGAATCAGATTTTTTTATTAATGTATCTAATGATTTTACTGCAAATTCGTCCTGATTTTTAAACTCGCTGGCATAACCAATAACTTCCGATATCTTATAAAATACATCCAAAAAGCTGGTAACATTCTTAAATTCTTTTGAAGCGGTTAAAAATGGATCTGTCATATCTGAAAAATAATCTGCTGTATTACACATTTTATCAAGTTCTTGATATGATTTGTTAAACTTCGCTACAGATGTGCCATTTTCTACATCAATTTTTTTCTTTAAATCAGCTGTTTTTTCAGATAAATCTCCAATATTATCATCTATAATATCGTCAACTTTTTTTATTGATTTTGCAACCCAATTATCCCCATTAAAAGGTTTCATTTTCTCTTTCATTGCTTTTGCATTAAGAGTTAATTCTTCATCTGAGTATGTACAAAACATTCTAGCAAAGCTCTCTGCATATTTTCGATCATAGCTATCCATTTTCAGGTAAAAACTATCTATTAATTGAGACCACGACGCTCCATCTTTATCCAAAATACCACTAAATACCTGAACAAAATATGCTCCTGTCCCCATGGCAAATATTGAACCTTCTGAAGCACCGGCATCGCTTTTCCAATCAAATAAATATCTATCATTATTTTTTAATATATCCATATAAATATCTACGATATTTTTTTGTGGCATTTCAATGTGCACCTGATTATCAAGCACAACATCAGAACTATTTAATAATAAAAGACTAAATTCAAATGGAATCCACACACCATCAGAATTCTTAACAATCTTAAATGGAGCTTCATAATCAACCATTTTATTAAATAACATATGTCTTACTTTTGTACTATCATAATAAAAAGTAGTAAGACCATAAGGAACTGTATTACTAAAATTTTTATTGTAAATTGCTACATATTCATTTCCAACTTCAACCTGATAACCAAGTCTATCTCCTAACTGTTCTGCATCTACATAAAGATGTTCTTCTGTCACCATTACATTAAGTTCTTCTGTTGTCCCAAGCTTATCAGAGAACTCAACAGAAAGCGTATTATAAGATATATCAGTTGTTTCTTTAGCCAATGCCGTATATGTAGATGACATTAGCATAATTGCGCAAAGAAAAAAACTAATCACTCTCTTCATTATTGTTATCTCCTCACTTATCTCATTTTGCATATCCAAAATCAGTTTCTGATACGCTGTAATCATATTTCATGTTCGTGCATTTATAAATTCTTTTATATCATATTCTATAGAAAATTTCTTATCCTCATATATTCATCTGCTGTATAGTCATCCATAAAAGAATCTATTTTTTCTACCACTTTATTTAATAAAAAAGTGATTCACGGAATATTACACTTATCATGAATCACTTTTTTACTATTTATCTATATCATATATCTGATTATTTTTCTGCTGCAAATCTATAAACTTCATATTTATCACCGTTTTGTCTAGCTATATATAATGCATCAGATCCAGCTATGACAGTATCATCAAATATACTTTGCCCTTTAAGCCATGGGTATTCCCCAACATTATAAGTAAATAAATCATTAGTATCTATAATATTAGCATCTTTGTCTATCAAGATAACTTCAGAATTACTGTTCAATAAAAAGAAATATCCACATTCATAATTTAAATTATATGGAGCTTCTATCGAATACATTTCAAAGTATCTATCATTACACAATTTTTCGTTATCCCCTTCCAATAGCCATGTATCATCATATCGTCTTAATATAATATTATCTTTTTTTCCAAGTGTATAACTATATCCATCTCCATTTCCTTTATGTATTCCAGTCCAATCTGTATAGAATCCATTTGTTTCTGTCATTGTACCATCCGTACCCAAAATATACGTTGTTTCCCAATTTCTAGTACCATAACTTATTAAAATTTGATTATTTATTTCTCCTACTTTCAAATTAGATCCAAAACAATCCCAAATCGTCGAATTGTCTTTATTATTTATATATATATGACTATCATCAGTATAAATTAAATAGTAATCCTTTGTCAATTGATAATAAAACTTTATTATTTCTTCTTCTCCTGCTGAAAAGGATCCAACTTCATTTTTTCCCTTGTCATAAAAGATGATTTTTCCATTTCCCATTGCATACTCAATATCTCCATTATTATATTCTTTATCAACATAAGATGTATCTAATGGTCTAGAATAATATTTAATATTATCATCCGCATCTCCTAATAAAGGTTTTATTTCGATAACGGAATTATATTCTTTCCCATTTGTGTCTAATAAATATTCCTCATCCTGATAGCTTACTTGAAACAATAAAGTATCTGCTCCCTGTTGCTCAACCTCCTGTCTATTGTAAAAACTCACCTCATCATATTTTAATGGAATAACTTCCTTACCTTTAGAATTTATTACGCCAAACAATCTTCCATCCATTTTAGATACAACAAAGTATCCATTGCAATAGTCTTCAACTTTATAATCAGTTGTAAGATATAAATTGTCTTCGGTATTTTTCTCTACTACTTTCTCGGTATTTTCCTTTGTATTTTCTTCATATGTACTCTCTGAATGATTTTTTACAATTTTAGATATTTCCGTATTTAATGTTTTCTGCTCATTCTGTGTGCTTCTATTTGTAGAGCATGCTCCTAGTAATGTTGATATCAACGCTACACCCATAAGTATTTTTACAGTTTTCTTCTTCATTATTTTACCATCCTTCCTACACAAATAGCATTTGTTAATCATCGTGCATTTTCTTGTAAGTTTCTTCACATACAAAAACTTCCTTATGCATCATATTCTCATAATGTCGTGTAGCTTTTTTTCCACACCATGCACATTTTTTTCTACACTCCTTGCAAACATAAGAGTAAGAACCATCGCTTTCTTTATATGCCACAGTCGGACTATGTCCACACCAGTCACACGGTTTATCCGATACAGACATCAATTGCATAAATCCCCATATTACAATTACTCCAACAATAAGACTAGGGATTATAATTTTCCATACTCTAGCGCTAGTGTTCTTTGGTGCTATAACATCATAAACATGTTCTGATTGTTCTTTCTCAACAACCGCACCACATTTACCGCAAAAATTAGCTCCTTTTTCTATTTTTTCACCACAATTACCGCAATAGCCCATTTTTAATTTTCTCCAATTCTGTTATAGTCATATTATTACTCATTTACAGCCTTACCATATGAATTTGCCAAAATATCTTTTTGCGAGTCTTCGGAAGCTTCAACATCAAAACTTTCTCCCGATAAAAGTTCCACAGCTAAAACTCGTTGATTTAGTACATCATTTTCATTTAGCGTGTCATATGAATGTCCACTTACTGTTCCAGAATTCTCATCTATTTCATATACTGAATAAGAGCCTCCACCATTTCCACCGCCATAATCATGAAAGGCCGCAAATATCAATTTCGAATCCTCATAAAAAAACTTTATCTTACTCGCTGGAATAGCACTTGGCTCATACGTATATCCCCAATCACCTAATTCAGCATACACATTATCTATAATTTCTTTTTGATTCTCATCTAAATCATTATAGGTATAATTTTTATCACTCCCATTTGATTCATTATTTGTAAACGAGCATCCGATTGTAAAAAACATAGTACTTAGAGTTAAAATTATAGTTATTATCTTCTTATTCATCTTACGCCTCTCAAAGATATTATTTCTTATTATTTTTTCTTATTAATCTTCCATAGACTGAGCCAATAATAAATAAAACAGCTGCCAAAATAATCAACACTACAAATGCATCCGTACTAACTGTATAGTAAGCTACAAATGCAAATATAGCACATATTATTCCTAAAACTGTAAAACCTATATCCACGAGTAAAGAAGTTTTCATAATTTCATTTTGATTTCCCAACTCTGTCTTACAGCCACAATTTGGACACACTTGTGCCGAATCACTTATTTCTTTTCCACATTCTGGACATCTTATTAAAGCCATGTTAATACCTTCCTTTCTTTATCATCCTGTGACATCTTTCCTACATAAATTATAGTACAAATATTTACTAAATTCAATAGTAAACATCTTTATTATGTTAAGTTATATGTACATGTACGGAGGGGGGAATATGGATTACATTCAACGAATGCGCAATCTACGGGAAGATAACGATAAAACCCAACAGCAAATAGCCGATTATCTGGGTACATCCCAGACCATGTATGCCAGATATGAGCGCGGAGCAAATGAACTACCGATTCACCATCTGCTCGCTTTATGTAAATACTATAATGTGTCCGCTGACTATATATTAGGTCTTTCTAATATCAAACAAACTTCCAAATAAAACATCTGAGTCAAATCCTTTGCGATTTACACACGGATGTTTTTTTATTAAGAAAATTACTTATTTCCCCAAAAAACTCTTTATATTTATAAGATTACGCTATATTTATGGTCAAAAAAACACAGCACTGCGATAAACAGTACTGTGTTTAAATGTATTAGTAATGTAATTTTATTGCATTATTATGCGATTATGCGTCAGCATTTGCCTCTTTAAGAGCTGCTGTAAGCTGAGGAACGATCTTCTTTAAATCTCCTACTAAGCCGTAATCAGCTACGTCGAAGATTGGAGCATCCTCGTCCTTGTTGATGGCGATGATGAGATCAGACTCCTCCATACCTGCTACGTGCTGGATGGCTCCTGAGATACCGATTGCGAAGTAAATCTGTGGACGTACAGTCTTTCCTGTCTGTCCTACCTGATAATCCTGTGCTAACCAGCCGTTCTCTACTGCTGCACGAGAGCATGATACCATACCACCCTTGAAGCATGAAGCAAGGTCACGAAGCATCTCGAAGTTCTCAGCGCTTCCAACTCCACGTCCGCCTGATACAAGTACCTTAGCGTCCATGATGTTCTCTACGTTGCCAACTGCCTTAACGATATCCATGATCTCAACATAACGGTTGTTCTCCTCGAGTGCAGGATTGAACTCGATAACCTCTGCTGCTCTGCCAGCCTCTTTAGGAAGCTTCTGCATAACACCAGGACGAACTGTTGCCATCTGTGGACGGTTGTCAGGACAAGCGATTGTTGCGATTGTGTTTCCACCGAATGCAGGACGTGTCATAAGAAGCTGGTTGTGCTTCTGCTCCTGTCCAGGCATAGCGTTGATTGGGAAATCACCAATCTCAAGCTTTGTACAGTCAGCTGTAAGACCTGTCTTAACTCTTGCTGAAACTGTTGGTCCGAGGTCACGTCCGATAGCTGTTGCACCAACTAACATGATCTCCGGCTTGTACTCGTTGATTACTGATACAAGAGCCTGTGCGTATGGCTCTGTTCTGTATGTCTCAAGTGCAGGATTGTCTACAACGATTACCTTGTCTGCGCCGTACTCACCGAGCTCTGTTGCAAGAGCCTTTACGTTAGATCCAAGAAGTACTGCAGTAACCTCTGTATTTAAATCTGCTGCTAACTCTTTAGCTTTACCGACTAACTCAAAGGCGATGTCGCTAAGCTTATTGTCTACCTGCTGTGCGTAGATATATACGCCCTTATATTCTTCTAAACCCATTTTTGGTTCCTCCATACTAGATGATATGTTTCTCTTTGAATTTCTCCATGAGATAGTTTACTGACTCTGTTGGATCAAGGTTAACCTTTTCTCCAGCTCCCTTAGGTACCTTGTCAGATGCCTTAGCAATCTTTGTAGGTGATCCCTTAAGTCCAAGATCTGAATCGTCAACATCCTTAAGATCAGCTCTGCCCCAAACAGTTACCTCTTTATCAAATGCATCGAAGATTCCGCCCGGTGTCATATATCTAGGCTCATTTAACTCTGAAAGAGCTGTGATAAGACAAGGCATCTTAGCCTTAACTACGTGATATCTGTCCTCGTACTGACGCTTAACGACTACAGAATCTCCCTCAACCTTGATATCCTCTGCGTATGAGATTACAGGAAGTCCAAGATGAACTGCGATCTGTGGTCCAACCTGTGCTGTATCTCCATCGATAGCCTGACGGCCTGTGATGATTAAATCATAATCGAGATTTCTTAATGCACCTGCAATTGTAGTAGATGTAGCCCATGTATCAGCTCCACCAAGTACTCTGTCTGTTACTAAAACTGCATCATCAGCGCCCATAGCCATTGCCTCACGAAGGATTGCATCAGCCTTTGGAAGTCCCATTGTAAGAACTGTAACCTTTGCGCCTGTCTCGTCTTTGATTCTAAGTGCTGCCTCAAGACCAGCCTTGTCATCTGGATTCATGATTGCAAGCATTGAAGCTCTATCAAGTGTTCCGTCAGGATTGAATTTTACTCCACCCTTTGTATCAGGAACCTGTTTAATACATACTACGATATTCATGTATTTGTTCTCCTTTATTTATTCTAAGTAGCTCTACAGTTATGATAGCTCTCTTAACTATCTGAGTAATGAGCCTGAAATAACCATACGCTGAACCTCTGAAGTTCCCTCGTAGATCTCTGTAATCTTAGCATCACGCATCATACGCTCTACATCGTACTCACGGATATATCCGTATCCACCGAATAACTGAACGCACTCTGTTGTAACAGCCATAGCTGTCTCTGCTGCGAATAATTTAGCCTTTGCTGCATCTACTGAGTAAGAAACCTTAGGGTTCTTAGCAAACTCTGCCTTCTTCATAGCTGCTGCGTATACAAGATACTTAGCTGCATCGATACGTGTAGCCATATCTGCAAGCTTGAACTGTGTATTCTGCTGCTGTGCGATTGAACGGCCGAACTGCTTTCTTTCCTTTGTGTACTCGATAGTTCTCTCTAATGCGCCCTCTGCAATACCAAGTGCCTGAGCAGCGATTCCGATACGTCCACCATCAAGTGTATGCATAGCGATTGGGAAACCTCTTCCCTCTTTTCCAAGTAATGCATCCTTTGGAATACGTGCATCCTCGAAGATAAGCTCGTATGTAGATGATCCGCGGATACCCATCTTCTTCTCTTTTGTTCCGAATGAGAATCCAGGTGTTCCCTTGTCTACGATGAATGCAGAGAAGTTCTTCTTCTTGCGTCCACGCTTGTCCTCTGTGATGCTTGTAATAGCGATGATGATGTAAACATCAGCAACCTTACCGTTTGTGATGAAGCACTTAGATCCGTTAAGAACCCACTCGTCTCCGTCTAAAACGGCCTTTGTCTGACATCCCTGTGCATCTGTACCAGCGCCCGGCTCGGTAAGACCGAAAGCACCGATCTTCTTGCCTGAAGCAAGGTCAGGAACATATTTTTTCTTCTGCTCCTCTGTACCGAATGTCATAATAGGATCGATACAAAGTGATGTATGAGCAGATACAATAACGCCTGTTGTACCACAAACCTTTGATAATTCTTCTACACACATAACGTATGTAAGTGGATCACAGCCCTGTCCGCCGTACTCCTTTGGTACAGGAATGCCCATGAATCCATATTTTCCCATCTTAGCAACTGTCTCTGCTGGGAATACCTCTGTCTCGTCAGTCTCCTGTGCAAGAGGTTTAACTTCTGTCTCTGCGAACTGTTTGAAAAGGTCGCGGGCCATCTCATGTTTCTGATCTAAAGTGAAATCCATGATTTATTCTCCTTGATTTTTGTTTTGTTATTGAATTCTTATATAACTTTATAGTTTATATATAAGCTACATAAGACCTATATTTTATAACGTATATATGTTATATAAAGCCTACGGATTGCTACGCTTTCGCTCCCGCAATCCTATGTACATTCGCAATCCGCACTACCGTGCTTCTTGCTCATGTCCATTAGCGTCTCTAAAGCGTACAAATTTTTGCAAGCAAGCTTGCATCATTTATACGCTTTGAGACCAGGCTTTATTGCTCCTACTGTGCGTCTACAGGTGTCTTTGTACGGTCTGCGTTGTAAACGTAGAATCCCTTGCCGCTCTTGCATCCAAGGTTTCCGCCTCTTACCATCTTGCGAATGAGTGGACATGCACGATACTTGCTGTCACCTGTCTCATTGTAAAGAACGTCCATGATTGCAAGGCAGATATCAAGTCCGATGAAATCTCCAAGCTCTAATGGTCCCATTGGATGGTTAGCACCAAGCTTCATAGCTGCATCGATTCCGGCGATATCTGAAACGCCCTCCATCTTGATGAAAGCAGCCTCGTTGATCATTGGGATAAGGATACGGTTTACTACGAAACCAGCAGCCTCGTTAACCTGTACAGGTGTCTTGCCGATTTCCTCTGCAATCTTCTTGATTGCATCAACTGTCTCAACAGGTGTGTTAACACCTGCGATAACCTCTACTAACTTCATACGGTCAGCAGGGTTGAAGAAGTGCATACCGATTAATGGACGTGTAAGTCCGTTTCCAATCTCTGTGATTGAAAGTGATGATGTATTTGAAGCGAAAATACACTCTGGCTTAGCAATCTTGTCTAACTCAGCGAATGTAGTTTTCTTAACCTGCATATCCTCGAAAGCAGCCTCAACGATGAGGTCACAATCCTTGCAGAGATCTTCTTTTAAACCAGGAGTGATGCTTGCAAGAATGCCGTCAACCTTCTCCTGTGTCATTTTCTCTTTTGCTACAAGTCTTGCATATCCTTTTGCAATCTTGTCTTTTCCGCCTTCAGCCCACTCCTGCTTAATATCGCAGAGTGCTACCTCGTATCCATCTACCTGTGCGAATGCTTTTGCGATTCCCTGGCCCATTGTACCAGCACCGATAACTCCAACCTTCATTTTAATTCCTCCTAAAATATATTATGGTGCAAAAAGCTTTAAGTGCTAAGCCTCTGCAGCATAACTTAATCATATATATATAAACTGATGTGAATAAACTAATTCACACTACAAGGGGATGCACCTGCATCCCCTCATATATCTATTGGCAAAGAAAATTAGTACTTCTCAACGATAGTAGAACATCCCATTCCACCACCGATACAAAGTGTTGCAAGACCTCTGTTAGATCCTCTCTTCTGCATCTCATGTAATAATGTAACAAGGATACGACAGCCTGAAGCTCCTACAGGATGTCCGAGTGCGATAGCACCACCGTTTACATTTACCTTGCTCATATCGAAACCAAGATCTCTTGCTACAGCGATTGACTGTGCAGCAAATGCCTCGTTTGCCTCGATAAGATCGAAATCATCAATTGAAAGACCTGTCTTTGCAAGAACCTTCTTTGTAGAAGCTACCGGTCCAACACCCATGATCTCAGGCTCAACTCCGCCAAGTGCTCCTGCTACCCATGTAGCTAATGGCTTAACACCGAGCTCCTTAGCTTTCTCTTCGCTCATTACAACTACTGCTGCAGCACCATCATTGATTCCTGATGCGTTACCGGCTGTAACAAGTCCGCCCTCTTTACCTGAGCAGCAACGAAGCTTAGAAAGAGTTTCTACTGTTGTTCCGGCACGAGGTCCCTCGTCCTTTTTGAACTCAACGATTTCTTTCTTAACCTTAACAGGTACAGGAACGATCTCATCATCGAACTTGCCTGCTGCGATAGCTGCCTCACACTTCTGCTGTGAGTTTGCTGAGAACTCATCAAGCTCTTCACGAGTGATGCCGTATTTATCACATACATTCTCAGCTGTGATCATCATATGATAGTGGTTGAATGCATCTGTAAGAGCATCGTTAACCATTGTATCGATGATTGTTGCATTGTTCATTCTGTATCCGAAACGTGCCTTTGTCATAGCGTAAGGAGCCATTGACATGTTCTCCATACCACCGGCAACAACGATATCAGCCTCACCGGCCTTGATCATTGTAGCAGCGTCGTTTACGCACTTAAGACCTGATCCACAAACAACATTGATTGTGATAGCCGGAACCTCGATTGGAAGTCCTGCCTTTATAGAAGCCTGACGAGCTACGTTCTGTCCCTGAGCTGCCTGGATAACACAACCCATCTTAACCTCGTCAACCATCTCAGGAGCAACACCTGCACGGTTTAAAGCCTCCTTAATTACGATTGCACCTAAATCTGCGGCTGGAGTATTGCTTAATGCTCCGCCCATTTTGCCGATTGCTGTACGGCAAGCACTTGCGATTACAACTTTCTTTGCCATTATATTATCTCCTTTAAATTGTATTGCACATCCGTGCTGTTAATTTTTTAACAAAGTTATTATACTACAAATTTATGTAAAAATCAATTGCTTTTGTTAATAATTTGTCAAATTTCTATTAAACTTTGCATATTTTTCACACGTATTACTTATACTATTCCGTCAGATTAACAAAAACCGATGCTATTATAACCTGCGGCATGCATACAGGCATAACACATCATATTTTTCATTTTATAAAAAATCCCCGGGCAGCATATCCGATATACTGTCCGGGGATAAAATATATTCTATATACTTTTAAAGATTCTTAACTGTTGCAATATCAACCGGTGTCTTCTTGTCAGAAGCAGTCTCTAATGCATGCGCAAGTGCATTGGCTGTATCCATGGCTGTGATACAGTAAACACCTGTCTCGATTGCATTTCTTCTGATAAGGAAACCGTCTCTTGTCTTGTCTCCGTTACCCTGTGTAGGTGTATCGATTACAAGGTCTATCTTGTGTCCGAGGATAAGATCCATGACGTTTGGAGACTCCTGTGATATCTTGTTTACGCGAAGAGCATTTACTCCGTGCTCCTGTAAGTACTTTGCAGTACTTCTTGTGGCATAAATCTTGTATCCAAGCTTCTCAAAACGCTTTGCAACGCCTACCGCCTCAGGCTTATCGGCATCCTTTACAGTCATAATCATCTGCTTGTACTTAGGAAGCTCGACTCCCGCACCCTCAAATGCCTTGTAAAGCGCACCATTGAAGGTCTTGTCAATTCCAAGACACTCTCCTGTTGACTTCATCTCAGGTCCGAGTGAAATCTCAGCGCCACGCAGCTTCTCGAATGAGAATACCGGCATCTTGATTGCAATGTAATCGGATGTCGGAGCAAGTCCAGGTGTGTAGCCCATGCCCTTTATTGTCTCGCCCATGATGATTCTTGCTGCGAGGTCTACGATTGGAATACCTGTAACCTTGCTGATGTATGGTACTGTTCTTGAAGAACGTGGGTTTACCTCGATAACATAGATGTTGTCGTCCATATCGATAAACTGGATATTAATCATACCAACAACATGGAGTGCCTGTGCAAGTCTCTTTGTATACTCAACCAGAGTCTCTTTTGCTTTTTCTGAGATAGTATGTGCAGGGTAAACTGAGATAGAGTCTCCTGAGTGTACTCCTGTACGCTCGATGTGCTCCATGATACCCGGAATCAGGATATCTGTACCGTCACAGATTGCATCAACCTCAATTTCCTTACCCATAAGGTACTTATCTACAAGGATTGGATGATCCTGTGTGATTGTGTTGATGATGCCGATAAATTCTTCGATTTCATCATCATTCCATGCAATCTTCATGCCCTGTCCGCCAAGCACGTATGAAGGACGGACAAGTACAGGGTAACCGATCTCGTTTGCTACCTTCTTTGCCTCCTCAGCTGTAAATACTGTACCACCTGCTGCTCTTGGGATGCCTGTCTTCTGAAGAATCTCGTCGAAGAGCTCTCTGTCCTCGGCTGCGTCTACATCCTCAGCCTTTGTTCCAAGTATCTTGACACCCATCTTCATAAGTGCCTCTGTAAGCTTGATGGCGGTCTGTCCACCGAACTGTACAACAGCTCCGTCAGGCTTTTCAATATTAACGATGCTCTCAACATCCTCTGCTGTGAGTGGCTCAAAATAGAGCTTGTCAGCAATATCAAAGTCAGTTGAAACGGTCTCAGGGTTGTTGTTTACGATGATTGTCTCCCAGCCTTCCTTGGCAAACGACCATGTACAGTGGACTGAACAGTAATCAAACTCAACACCCTGTCCGATACGGATAGGTCCTGAACCAAGTACAAGCACCTTTTTCTGTGGATTTGTCTCTGCCGCCTCATTCTCGCTGCCGAATACTGAGTAGTAGTATGGTGTCTCTGCTTCAAACTCTGCGGCACAGGTATCAACCATCTTGTAGGCTGCCACAATGCCGTTGTCGTAACGCATCTTCTTGATATCAGCCTCATCAATATCTGTAAGCTGTGAGATAACATTGTCAGGGAACTCGATACGCTTTGCCTCTTTTAACAGGTCAACTGTAAGCTCCTCTGTCTTTAAACGGTTCTCCATCTCAACAAGTATTGCGATTTTATCGATAAACCAAAGATCTATCTTAGTAATCTCGTGAATATGCTCGTATTTAACTCCACGGCGGAGCGCCTCTGCGATAACCCAGATACGTCTGTCGTCAACAACTGCAAGCTGTTTCTCAAGCTCATCATCTGTAAGACCAGTAAAGTCATAAGACATAAGTGAATCAACATGCTGCTCGAGAGATCTGATAGCCTTCATAAGGGCACCCTCGAAGTTGTTGCAGATACTCATTACCTCTCCGGTAGCCTTCATCTGAGTGGTAAGTGTACGCTTTGCTGTGAGGAACTTGTCGAACGGAAGTCTTGGAATCTTGACTACACAGTAATCAAGCATTGGCTCAAAGCTTGCGTATGTCTTCTGTGTGATAGCGTTCTTGATCTCATCGAGGTGATAGCCGAGTGCAATCTTGGCTGTAACCTTGGCGATAGGATATCCTGTAGCCTTTGATGCGAGTGCTGATGAACGTGAAACTCGTGGGTTTACCTCGATAACACAGTACTCGAATGAGTCAGGATTGAGGGCATACTGTACGTTACAGCCTCCTGTAATCTGAAGCTCGTTGATGATATTGAGTGCTGATGTACGAAGCATCTGATACTCTTTATCTCCAAGTGTCTGCGAAGGTGCTACTACGATTGAATCTCCTGTATGCACACCGACCGGGTCGATATTTTCCATGTTACATACTGTGATGCAGTTGCCGTTGGCATCACGCATTACCTCGTACTCGATTTCCTTCCAGCCTGCGATACATCTCTCTACAAGAACCTCTCCGACACGTGACAGGCGAAGTCCATTTGAAAGTATGTCGATAAGCTCCTGCTCATCGTGAGCAATTCCACCGCCGGAACCGCCGAGTGTAAATGCAGGACGAAGAACTACAGGGTAACCAATCTTGTTGGTAAATGCGATACCATCCTCGATATTCTTTACAACCTGTGAAGCCGCGATTGGTTCACCGATTTTCTCCATGGTATCCTTGAAGGCCTGACGGTCCTCAGCCTTAAAGATGGTCTCTGCTGTTGTTCCGATAAGCTTTACTCCCTGCTCATCAAGGAAGCCGCACTCAGCGAGCTCCATGCCAAGATTGAGTCCTGCCTGTCCACCGAGTGTAGGAAGGATGCTGTCAGGCTTTTCTTTTATGATAATCTCTTTTAATGACTCAAGAGTAAGTGGCTCTATATATACCTGATCCGCAATCTGCTTATCAGTCATGATAGTTGCCGGGTTTGAGTTTACCAGACATACCTCAATGCCCTCCTCTTTTAAGGAACGGCAGGCCTGTGTTCCTGCATAGTCAAACTCTGCGGCCTGTCCGATTACGATTGGACCGGAACCGATAACTAATACTTTTTTAATATCATTATTTCTTGGCATTACTGGTTACCTCCCATCATGTTAATAAAGCGGTCAAAAAGATATGCTGAATCCTGTGGTCCAGGGCATGCCTCCGGATGGAACTGAACTGTGAAGATATTCTTGTTCACATACTTAAGTCCCTCATTAGTGCCGTCGTTGACATTTATAAATGCAGGCTCAGCCACATTAGGGTCAAGTTTATCTGTGTCCACCACATATCCATGGTTCTGGGAAGAAATATAAACACGGCCTGTTGCAAGATCCTTAACCGGATGGTTTCCACCTCTGTGTCCGTACTTCATCTTGTGTGTATCTGCGCCTGTTGCAAGTGCCATGAGCTGATGTCCGAGGCAGATTGCAAAAATCGGCACATTGCTGTCATAAAGCTTCTTTATTTCCTTTATAATATCTACACACTCCTTTGGATCTCCAGGTCCGTTTGAGAGCATGATTCCGTCAGGATTGTCACCAAGTATCTCTTCAGCGGTTGTGTGTGCAGGGTAAATTGTAACTTCACAGCCTCTTTCATTGAGTGATTTGGCGATGTTGTTTTTGGCACCGAAATCCATGAGGGCAACCCTCTTTCCTTGTCCCTTTAAAACCTTTTTCTCAGTGCATGTGACCTTGTCAACCACATTGCCTGTAGTATATGCCTTGAGCTTTGGAATAATCTCATCGAGATTGTAATTCTCATTTGTGGTAATCATTCCGTTCATAGTACCCTTTTCCCTGAGAATCTTTGTAAGCGCACGTGTATCAATGCCGGCCACTCCCGGAATATCGTTTTTCTCAAGGAAATCCTGTATAGTACCCTCGCAGCGGAAATTACTTGGCATACGTGACAGCTCTCTTACTATATATCCATCCGGCCATGGTCTTTCCGACTCCATATCCGGTGTGATTCCATAATTTCCGATAAGTGGATAAGTCATTACAACAGCCTGTCCTGCATAGGAAGGATCTGTAAGTACCTCCAGATATCCTGTCATTGATGTGTTAAATACTATCTCACTAATGACTTCCCTTGTTGAACCAATGCTGGTTCCGGTAAATACATTACCATCTTCAAGAATTAAAAATGCTTTCATCTTTACCCTGCCCTTTCGTGTTATACTTTGTAACCATAAGCTTCTTAGCTGCAACTAACCTTACGTCTGCGCAAAAAAAAAGAGGGCGTCTCTTTTTTCTTATAAAGTGTAGTTGCATAGTATATCTGCTTAAATTGTAAAAAGTGTATCATAATACAGCCGATTTTTCAACTGTTTTTTGTTACATAAATATGCATATTTATGTATACAATATTAGTTACTGTTCACACCAAAGTATGACCGGCAACTATTGCAGCCCATTAAAACTGCATCTGAGCGTTACGGAGTAAGCCCAGCGCATACCGCATATATCACGCCTGAGACAAATACAAGACATGTGAAGCCAACTGAAATTGCAATAAAAGTCTTATCAGCTATATGTCGCGGTGTATACTCCACCTGATATATGCTTTTTGCTGTCATAGGAACGTACATATCGCCTTGTCCATTGCAAAAGCCTCCCTGATATGCACTCTTAAAGCCCACATGCATGAAGTATTCTGCCGTGTATGCCGGCATTGCATTTACAGACACCTGCATGAGCTTAAGCTGCATGCGTGCATATATCCTGACTCGCTCCAGAAGCTTTTTGCCAATTCCACGTCTTAAATACTGCGGATGCACATACAGCATGGTGATATGCCCCTCGTTTGTCATGCCGCACACTCCGCACAGCACATTGCTATCAAACGCACCAAATACTACAAGAACACCGATCCTTTCCTCGTCCGTCAGCCTGTCTGCATCCATATATTCATCAAAATATCGATGACAGTCCAGTGTCCGAAAGCAGCCTCTGATTGCGATATTGTATATACTTACCGCAAAGGCACATGCCCCTTTTATCTCTTCATTTGTAAGTTTTCTTATTTTCATCAGATAGTCTCCTCCACTATTCTGTCTCTAAGCCCACTATAGCGTCTCTGCTGTGAGTTGTTTTGTATCATCTCGTAAAATGTCTGTTCGTCACCCACTATGGTAACACATTTCTTTGCTCTTGTAACCGCCGTATAGAGCAAATTTCTGTTCATAAGCATTCTCGGGCCGCTCAAAAGAGGTATAACGACAGCCGGATACTCACTTCCCTGCGACTTGTGTATAGTGACCGCGTATGCAAGTTCAAGCTCCTCCAAAAGCTTAAACGGATACTCCACCTTTCTGCCCTCGTCAAAGGATATGGTCATGGTCTCGGCAAAATCATTGATTTCCTCAATGATACCTGTATCTCCATTGAAGATTCCCATGCCCTTATCCACACAAAGTCCGAATTTTGTCCTGATTTCCCACTCTATCTGATAGTTGTTCTTTATCTGCATCACCTTGTCGCCCTCGCGGAAAATCGTGCCCCTGTATTCTTTTTCGCGCTTGCTCTTGTCTGCCGGATTCATATACGCCTGCAATATACCGTTTAGACGTTCCACTCCGAGAAGCCCCTTTCTCATAGGCGTAAGCACCTGTATATCATACTCTGTAGCATTTACAAACTTAGGAAGCTTCTGCTTTATTAGCTGTAATGTAACATTTATTATCTTGTCGGCATCATATCTCTTTAGAAAAAAGAAATCCATGCTCTTATTATCTAACGATACCTCTTCTCCATTATTTATCTTGTGGGCGTTTACTATAATATCGCTCGTGCTCGCCTGACGAAAAATCTTTGTAAGCTTTACCGTGTGGAATGCACCTGAATCAATAATATCCTTTAGCACGCTGCCCGGTCCCACGCTCGGAAGCTGGTTCACATCTCCTACAAGTATGAGTCTCGTACCTGCCACAACCGCCTTTAGCAATGAGTACATGAGTGATATATCAACCATCGACATCTCATCTATGATGATTACATCCGTCTCGAGCGGATTCCTTTCATTTCTCTCAAAGCCAGCTGCGCTTCCTGTGTCCATGCCGCCGTTTAACTCAAGCATACGGTGGATTGTGCGTGCCTCGTAGCCTGTTGTCTCACTCATGCGTTTTGCCGCACGGCCTGTCGGTGCAGCCAGAAAAATATCCATGCCCTCCAGCTCAAAATACTTGATAATAGTATTGATGGTGGTGGTTTTTCCTGTTCCGGGTCCTCCGGTAATGACTAAAAGGCCATTTCTGACTGCTTCCTTCACCGCCTCTACCTGGTGCTCATCGAGCTCCATCTCTGTCTTTTTCTCTATATTTCTGATTGCAGCCTCTATCTCGATATCCGGCACATCATACGTCACATCAAGCTGCTTTAGCATGGCTGCCGTGTTTGCCTCCATATAATAAAAGGTGTTAGCATAAATCTGGGTTATATCATCCTTTAGCTGCATGACAATCTTCCTGTCCATCGCCAGATTCATGTAATGTGCCTCAACCTGCGAGCTTTCCACTCCGAGCAGATATACAGCACGCCTCGTAAGTTCCTCCATCGGCAGATATGTGTGTCCGTCCATGGCAGCCTGCTGCAAAACATACTGTATACCGCTTTTTATTCTAAAATCAGAATCAGTCTTGATGCCAACCCGCGCCGCTATCTCATCTGCAGTTTTAAAACCAACTCCGTCGATATCATCCGCCATGCGGTACGGATTTTCCTTGAGCACGCTGTATATCTCTCCGCCATACTTATTATATATCTTCACAGCCAGATTCATATTGATGCCGTACTGCTGCAAAAAAATCATGGCTTCCCTTAAGTCTCTTTTTGCATTGACCTGGTCCGCAATCTCCATAGCCTTTCTCTGGCTGATGCCCTTTACCTCAGCAAGCCTCTCCGGCTCTTCCTCTATGATGCGGAAGGTATCCTTCTTGAATCGCCTGACAATACGTGCTGCGAGTGCAAGTCCTATACCATGTATGGCTCCTGAGCCCAGATACCTCTCAATAGCCATCTCATCCTCCGGCTCCTTCTCTTCAAAGCTTACTACCTTAAACTGTCTGCCATAGGTGGCATGCTCTGTATACTCACCATGCGCCTCTATATTTTCACCCTCAGCAATGTCCGAAAAAGTGCCCACACATGTGAGCTCCTCCTCGTTCACTACAAGAACAAGTACCGTATACCCGTTTTCTGCATTTCTGTATATTATATGATCAACGTATCCTGTGACTGTTTCGGTTTCCAATTGAACTTCTCCGTATCTGTGTGTTTTTATTGTGACTCTGAATAGTTTTATTTTTTAAATATTATACGCCAGAGCATGCGTATCTGCAATTACTAAGTTTGAACTAAAAAGCCGGTAACCACATGCAAGCATGTCGTAATCTGATTAATCATAAATGAGGGGCAAAATACCTTTTGCCCCTCATATCATTATTATACTATATGTAATTGCGCTTCATCTCATTAACCATACAGGTGTGAGCGGTGTATAAGCCTTTTACCATATTTTTGACCTTTACAGTCTGATTCTGTTGATAACGTTTATCTTTGATGCCTTGTCGGCAAAATCCTTCTCTGTCATGTCACCTGTTGTGAATGCATACTCGCCGTCAACCACATCCTCAATGTAGTCTACATGTCCAAATACAGCCTCAACCTCACTCTTTGGTGAGTCAGTTCTCACAAAGAAGCTGTTTACACTGTCATCATAGCTTACAAGTGTGAGCTTCTCAGGCTTCCAGTCGATATAAATATTTGTGTTCTGATGCTTTGTCATATCAACAACATCTGCCACTACAGCGCTTGCTGTTGGAAGCTTTCCTGCTCCACTGCCGTAGAACATAGCATCTCCGAGCACATTTCCACGTAAAAATACGCCGTTGAACACTCCATTTACTCCTGAGAGCGGATGTGAATCATCTATCATATACGGTGCAACGAGACAAGTATAGCTGTCACCCACCTTGCGGCTTGAAGCCAGAAGCTTGATTGCACGGTGCATTGCCTTTGCGTACTTAATATCCTCAGGTGTAATCTTTGTGATACCCTCACAGTGGATATCCTCGAAATCCACCTGCTGTCCTGCAACAAGTGATGTGAGAATAGCTATCTTTCTGCATGGATCATGTCCCTCTATGTCGGCTGTAGGATCCTTCTCTGCATAGCCCTTATCCTGAGCATCCTTTAATACCTCATCAAAGTCTGCACCTTCCTCTGTCATCTTTGTAAGCATGTAGTTGGTTGTTCCGTTTAAGATACCTGTGATTTCCTCAATCTCATCTGCTGTGAGACACTTGTTGAGAGGTCTGATAATAGGGATTCCGCCACCGACACTGGCCTCAAACTGGAAGTTCACTCCATGATCCCTGGCAATCTTGATGAGCTCAGCACCCTTTGCAGCAACAAGGTTCTTGTTTGATGTTGCTACCTGTTTTCCTGCCTCAAGCATTGCCTTTACGAATGTAAATGCAGGCTCAACGCCTCCCATTGTCTCTACAACTATACCGATCTCAGGGTCCTCTGCAATAACCTTATAATCATGAACTATTTTGTTCTCGATAGGTGTACCCGGGAACTCTCTTAAATCAAGCACATACTTGACCTCGATCGGCTCTCCCGCTCTCTTTGCGATTTTTTCTTTGTTGATTTCTAATACTTCTACGACACCTGATCCAATTGTGCCGTAACCCATGACTGCAATCTTCATCTTTTTGTTACTCCCTGGCTAAAATTTTTACGTAATGTATGCCCTTTAAGGACTCAATCTGCTTTGCCATATCATCCACATCATCCGACTCGGGAAATACATCCACAGATAACGTGAGTGACGCAATGCCATTTACCGGTACACTTTGGTGTATGGTAAGAATATTTGCTTTCGCATCGGCTACCGACTTAAGCACAACGGAAAGTATGCCCTGCTCGTCATCCATCTGAATGACAAGATTCACTGTCTTTCCTTTACGCCCCTCATAAAAAGGGAAAATATCATCCTTATATTTGTAAAAGGAGCTTCTGCTTATGCCAACAGCATCTGTTGCCTCCAGCACAGATTCAAGCTTGCCCGAATCCAGCAGCCTCTTTGCCTCAACTACTTTAAGCAGCACCTCCGGTACAGCCTTTGCCCGTAAAACGAAGTAGTTTGATTTCTCCGCCATTTAGTTACCTCCAAAATGGCCGGTGTGTGTTTGTCACACACCGACATTTGTCCTTGACTCAAAGATTTTAACACAAAGATTACAGCTTTGCAACATCTTATGCTCTTGGTTTTCCACAATTACTGCAGAATTTACCTGTATTTTTTTGTCCACACTCACATGTCCACTCTGTGTTTACAGGTAATGGCTTGCCACAGTTTGTGCAGAATTTACCTGTATTTTTCTGTCCACACTCACATGTCCACTCTGTAATCTCCTGTGGCATAGGCTTGCCGCAATTACTGCAGAATTTACCTGTATTTTTCTGTCCGCACTCACATGTCCAGCCTGACGCATCCTCCTGCTGTGTGGCACCTGAAGCCACTCCTGCTGCACCATTTCCCGGAGCATTCATTCCGGCTGACCGGTTATTTTGTGCCATCTGTGTAAAACCATTCATCATATTGCCCATGGTGCTCATTCCCATGCCGACACCCATGAAGCCCTGCATAGCTCCACCACTGTTGCTGCCTGCATTCTTGACACCCTCTGACATATTTTTGACCATATATCCCTGTGCAATAGATGGATCTGAGAGCATTGCGCCCTCGTTTCTTGTGTTAATGAGCTCCTGAGACTTCTCATCATATGAAAGGCTGGCGATACCAACACTTTGTACCTCCATACCACGCATCTGATTCCAGCTTTCATCGAGACACTTCGCCATATATCTTCCAAGCTCAGATGCCTTGCTTGTGACGAATGAGATTCTTGTACCATCCGCTGACATCTGGTTGATGGCAGACTGTAATGCCTCTAAAAACTCTGACAGATACTGCTCATTGATATCAGTAATCTCCACATGATCCATATTCTTTGGAATAGCCTCTGCATAAAACTGAAGCGGATTCACAATTTTGATGGAATATGTACCATGGGCACGAAGGAAAAGCTCCGCATTATAAAATGTATCATAGTAGTTTATAGGATTTCTCGTACCAAACTTGATTCCCTTGATTTCCTGAAGGTTGATATAATAAACCTTCTGTGACTGTGGTGTCTGTCCACCAAATCTCACACGGTCAAAGGTTTCCTTTAAAGAATCCCCAAACTGTCCGTTGAAAAGTGATGGCATAGATGAATTGCTCACCTTGTAGTAGCCCGGTTCAGCTGTGTAATCCACAATCTTGCCACCATCAACAAGTATCATAAACTGATTGTCATATACATGAATGATAGAGCCGTTTGAAACAATATCGTCAGAGCCTTTTTTATTCTGCCCCCTGTTTACCAGCACTCCCCTGGAATAGACTGTCTGGTCGCCTATATTATCCGGCTCAATAACCTCCTGCCATGTATCTGCAAAACCGCCTCCAATTGCCTGTTTTACTGCCTTAATAATCCCCATTTTCTTCCTCCTTAGATATGGTTGTAATCAACTTCATGAAAGCTCTGCAGCTTCCATACTTTTATATTGACAGGCTCAACATATGAGCCACAATATTCACATTTCTTTGCTCCAAGACTTCTGACCGGAGCACCGCAATTCGGACATGTAGTGCCAACTGCACTGCCTATCCCTGCATTATCCAGCATATCTATATCCTGTATGTATACAAGCTCCATATTATATCTGGTCTGCTTTTTATACTCTTTATCACCACTGATAAGCTTTCCTGAGGCAGTCTTGTAGTAAAAATACTCAACCGCACTCTGTATACTGATGACGCACCTTCCATCTCTTTTCACATAGTTTGAGATTTCAGTCTGATGCACCCTGATCTCGTCAAAATGCTCTGTAAAGCCAGCTGCCTCATTGCTGTCTATATGCACCTGCACCTGCTGTCTTACCTCATCAGAAGCCTCACGATCCAGCTTGTAAATATCCTCAGTCGTGATTGCACAAAGTGCTGACACAAGCACTCTTTCTGACATTCTCTTAAACTGTTCCCAGACAAACTCCGGAAAATCCCTTTTTATCTGTGGCTCCATAAGGCGCGTCATGCCTGAAACCGACTTGGGAGTCGTAGAGACATTCTCCCTGATACGATTGATGCCCTCTGTGACATCAGGTGTACCAAGAAGACTTTCAGACAACCGTCTGACTTTAATGTAAACGGTCACTCCGGCAGCTGTCAGAACTGCTAATATCGCCACAGTTATAACTAACCCCACATTTGCCTCCTTATTCTGAACGTGTTGCAAGCCACTTCAGATAACCATTGATAAATATATCTATATTGCCATCGAGCACTGCATCCGCATTACCAGTCTCCACATCTGTCCTGTGATCCTTGACCATGGTGTAAGGCTGAAGCACATACGAACGTATCTGGCTTCCCCAGCCAATTTCCTTGACCTCGCCTCTGATGCCCGCCTCCTTTGCAGCATTCTCTTCCTGCTTTAAAAGATACAGCTTTGCCTTTAACATCTGCATGGCTTTATCCTTGTTCATATGCTGTGAACGCTCATTCTGACACTGTACCACGATCCCTGATGGAAAATGTGTGATACGAATAGCTGACGAAGTTTTATTGATATGCTGTCCTCCTGCACCACTTGAGCGGTAGGTATCAATTCTGATATCCTCGTCCTTCACCTCAATATCGAGATCCTCCTCAATATCAGGCATGACATCACATGATACGAATGAGGTCTGCCTTTTTCCCGCCGCATTAAACGGCGAAATACGAACAAGCCTGTGCACACCCTTTTCAGACTTTAGATACCCATATGCATTCTCTCCGTTTACCTGGAAGGTAATGGACTTGATACCGGCTTCATCGCCATCAAGCGAATCGAGTACCTCAAGGGTAAAGCCCTTTTTATCAGCCCACTTCGAGTACATACGAAACAGCATGGCCGCCCAGTCACACGACTCGGTACCACCTGCACCTGCATTGAGCCTCAGAATCGCATTGCATTTATCATATTCTCCCGACAAAAGAGTCTTCATTCTGATACCGTCATATGTGCTCTCAAAATCATCAAGCATCTGCTGTATCTCGGGTATGAGTGACTCATCATTCTCCTCATAGCCCATCTCAATCATCGTCTCTATATCTTCGTACTGTTCCTTGAGCTTTGCGTATGTAGCTACATCATCCTTCATACTCTTAAGCTCTTTCATCTTGCTCTGTGACTTCTCCGGGTCATCCCAGAAGTCAGGAGCTTCCATTTCTCGCTCTAATTCCTGGATTTTTTCTTCTTTATTAGCCAGGTCAAAGTGAATCCCTCACTTCCTGTAGTGGGGCTTTGTAGCCTTGGAGCGTGGACTTGAAATTATCCAACTCTACCACAGAATCACCTCTTTCTATACATTTTAGACGCTTTGTGGCTCTAACTACGCTTCCCGCATTCAGGTTGTGGGGTGCGGCCGGCACACAGTATATTCCTCTGAAAAATATGAAGTCAGCCACGGGATTTTTTTCGGATAGTGATTTTTTATTTTCACTTTGTTTCATTCATATTTTTAATGGAACCCCGTGGCATTTCATATTTTTCTTCGGAACATGCTATGTGCCGGCCGTAAACCTGGGTTTACTGGGCGGGAAGCTGGTTGTGGCACATATTAAAAACGTATGTTATATGCCTTTTTTTTGCCAGCGTCAATACCCTTATTATACCGATTATATTAGAAAACTGCAACTAAATTTGGCACTTATAATCATGCTTATCATCACGCTTGTTATCATGACTGTTACTGTTCACACCTAACAGTGCGACCGACAACGATTACAGCCCACTTCTCTTCGTGTCTTCATGTTTTCATATTTTCGGTTTCGCAGTGCCTGCTGTATGCTTCTTACGTGCTACGCGTGTAACAAGCGCAATAAATAGCAGCATAATTATACCACCTGTGGTGTCAATCAGTACGTCCGTGAATCTGCCGGCCCGGCCGGGAACGAACAGCTGGTGAAATTCATCTGTGCAGGCATATAGGAAGGTCACGCCTACCGGAATCAAAAATCTTCTTCT
>ERZ773108.1161-NODE-1161-length-27537-cov-5.977367_pt1 | contig 27537 bp, 26 predicted proteins | sample MGYA00580570_ERZ773108 | MGnify/ENA primary metagenome ERZ773108 (study PRJEB29015, sample SAMEA2737840) | human gut metagenome | biome: human gut; feature: human-associated habitat; material: faeces | place: China | collected 2012 ...
AAGTTTTGCCGGATACGTTCTTTGAACAGCAAGAATCTGAAGAACCGAATATGAGCATGTAAAGGAGACCATTATGGGAAAGAAAAACCGCCACAAATGCAAAGCACCGTACCGCGCACCGTCGCAGTGCGGTAAGTACCAGAAGAAGCTCATGAAAGCCGCCGCAGATGAGCGGCAGAGAAAAAGAAGGAGGTCGTGATCATCACTGTAACAAAAAGCGCTTATGTACACAGACGCATATTTTCTCTGCTCTGTATAAACACCGTGCTCCCGGAGGACACCTCCAAGCTCGTGATCCTGCCGGAGCACGATGTGTGTACGCTGGTGACCTGCACGCCATACGGTGTCAACACTCACCGCCTCATGGTACGCGGCACGAGAATACGAAACGACCAAGCTGAGTATGTAGAAAATCTCAAGGCTGAGAGGAATGAACGCGAAGGCGTCACACATTCCACATGGCAGCAGGAATATTTCAAGGGCATCGGGCTCGGCGTTATCTGCATAGCTGCCATCGGGATAGTCTATGAGATAAACCGCATACGTCCGAGGCGGAGAAAGCGAGGGCTGCATGAAAAAGGCTAAGATAGTTCTTCTTATTCTTATGGCGCTCCTCGCAATTGCCGGACTTTTCGTAACCTTCAAGCCGCTAATGGAGCGTGCCTCTCGGCAGAAGCAGGTGGACGAAGCCAAAGGCAGCTTCATCCAGCAGTTGGAGCAGATACAGTCTGTAAAAGATACAGAGCCGGAGGCAACACCGTATGCGCAGCTCCGTGAGCAGATAGAGCAGTATAACACTTGGCTGTACGAGGGCAAGCAGATAGCGCTCACAAATGCGGCGGCATACGAGCAGCCCGCATTCATCCTCACGCAGTACGGCTTGCAGGATGAGACCTTCGGGATAATCTACATTCCAAAGCTTGAGGTAACTCTACCGCTGTACCTCGGCGCAAACGATGAGAACATGGCAAACGGCGCGGCGGTGCTTGGGCAGACGAGCGTCCCCATCGGCGGTGTCAATACCAATTCCGTAATTGCAGGTCATCGCGGGTGGAACGGCTATCCGTATTTTCTGAACCTTGATGAGCTTCAGATCGGCGACCTTGTGTACATAGACAACATCTGGACGCTGATGAAGTACGAAGTGGTGGATATACAAGTCATCTCCCCGGACGATGTTGACGCAATAAAGATACAGGAGGGGCGCGACCTTGTGACTCTCCTGACCTGCCATCCGCCAAACACCGGCGGTCGGCAGAGGCTTCTCGTCTTCTGCGAGAGGGTAAGTGAATAGACAAAGAGCCGGGTATCCGCCCGGCTCGAATCATATGGAGGTTTAATATGACAGTAGATATAGACCTGTGGGTGACGGCGACGATCCTCAGAGAGCTGCGAAACAACGGACTGATTACACAGAAAGAGGCTGAAAAGATCCTTTCCCGCGTTGCCAAACAGACCGGCGCGACGCTTATTATTTCTGTCTGAAAATGCTCATATTTCAGTAGCTTTGTGAAAGGTGTTGTGGTATTGTGTGTTGCTGCAGAGGGAGGTGAACCGGCGCATGGCACAGGAAAACACCGCAAGAGTCATAACGATAGCGGCAACAGAACAGCCGCAGGATATACGGCTGAGAGTTGCAGCCTATGCCCGCGTCAGTTCATCATCTGACGAGCAGCTCAATTCCTTCGCCGCTCAGAACCGATACTACACAGAACTCATATCCAGCAAGGACAACTGGCAGCTTGTAGATATCTACGCCGATGAGGGCATCACGGGCACATCAATAGAAAAGCGCGATGACTTCAAGCGTATGCTCCGTGACTGTGAGCGCGGGCTCATAGACAGGATATTCGTAAAGTCCATATCCAGATTCGCCAGAAACACAACAGAGTGTCTCGAAACGGTGCGCTCTCTGAAAGCTCGCGGCGTAAGCGTGTACTTTGAGAAAGAAGGCATCGACACCGGCAAGGTCTCCGGTGAGATGCTCACCGCCGTGTTTGCCTCGCTCGCACAGGCCGAGAGTCAATCCCTCTCCGGCAATATGCGCTGGGGGCTGCGCAAGCGAATGCAGGCTGGTACATATCTTGCACCGTCAACTCCATTCGGGTATAAGATACAAGACGGAGAATACATCATTGTTCCTAATGAAGCCGAGATCGTCAGATACATATTTGAAAGCTACGTCTCCGGCAACGGTATGGACGCTATCGCCGCAAAGCTGAACACACTTAATAACACCTCGTCTGAGCAGATGCGGCCATACTGGTACAGCACAACCATTCTGTACATACTCTCAAACGAGAGTTACACCGGCAATTCCCTATGGCAAAAGACCTATGCCACAAATACGCTTCCCGCAAAGCAGGTGAAAAACGCCGGTGAGCTGCCGATGTATCGCGTGCTGGATACGCACCCCGCCATCATAAGTCAGGAGCTGTTTGACGCAGCTCAGGAATTGCGAAACTCTCGGAGTAAGTCTAATGGCAAGCATCCCGTATGCGATGATATGCGCGGAAAGCTTATCTGCCGCGAGTGCGGTACGCAAATGCAGCCTAAAACCGTGAACGTTCAAATATATTGGGTATGCAGACGGCATAACCGCAGCAAAGAGCTTTGCCCCCTGCCCCCTATTGCCGACGCAACTGTAAAAGAAGCCTTTCGTATTCTCCACTTCAAGTTGAAAAAACATCCGGAAATTCTGGCTAAGACAGCCGCTTCTCTAACTGAGCTTCGTAACCGGCGAATGCTCTGGAGTCCGGATATAATAGAGCTGAACAAGAAAATATCCGATATATTAAGTCAGAATCAAATGTTAGCCGTACTGAAGCAGCAGGGGCTCGTTGATCCTGACATTTTTATATCCAAAACCAATGAGCTGGCTGAACAGCTTCGCAAGCTAAGGCTTGAAAAGGCACATCTGCTTGATTCAGAAACAGACGATCCATTGTCTCAGACACGGCATATCATCGAGTTGCTTCGAGATAGCCCGGATTTTCTCGAACACTATGACGAGGAACTGTTCAGCGAGCTCATTGAAAATGTGATCGTAAAAAGCCGCACAGATGTACGGTTTAGGCTCAAAAACGGGCTCGAATTAGACGAGCATATAGGAAGGACACTGCCATGACAAACCGAAAGCAGCCATTTGGATATAAAATACGCCGTGGCAAACCGGTCATTTATGAAACCGAAGCAGATATAGTCCGGAAAATTTTCAAAGCATATCTCAGCGGCGCATCGTACAGCACTATAACGGATATGCTCCGCGGGCAGGCTGTTTCGTATGACGAAGGCAAGCCTTGGAACAAAAACATGATAGCGAGAATTCTTGGGGATAGACGTTACATTGAAAATGATGTCTATCCTAAAATCGTATCTGCCGCAGATTTCTCGATAGTCCAGCGGCAAAGGGAGTCCAGGACCAAGATTTGTGCGAAAACCGAAGTTCAAAAAGCACTGTCAAAACTGTGCTCAGTCCAACTGTCTGCGCAGCTTGAGCAGCAGGTTTTATCCATCCTGAATCTGCTGTCCATGCATCCTGAGAAGATTCGACCACAGCTCAGCTCCATAGCAAATCATGACGACAGCGAGTTGCAAAGGAACTTGGATTCGATTATGTTAGTCCAGCCTGTGGATGAGGCTGCTGCCAGAGGGCACATATTTCAAGAGGCTGCCGCTCTATATGATCAGGTAAACACAAGCGACTATGAGTCAGATCGGCTCCAGAGACTATTCGAAAAAGCTGCCCACTCCACTGCTCTTGACTCTCAATTGCTCAAATCGAGCGTTGCTGGCATATACGTTGAGTCCTTGTCAGTCAAGCTCCTGCTATGGAACGGACAATATATTGGAAAGGACGACTTCAAATGAGCAATACAACGCCGACAGTTATATGTATCCCAGCCAAGCCAGAAGCCGTTCGGGCATCAAAGCGCCAGCTACGGGTGGCGGCTTACTGCCGCGTATCGACCGATGACGAGGAGCAGCTCACCAGTTACGAAGCGCAGAAAAATTATTACACAGATAAGATCATGACCAATAAAGAATGGACTATGGCGGGTATCTTCGCCGACGAAGGCATAACCGGTACATCTGCCCGCAAGCGCCCAGAGTTTCTGCGTATGATCCGCCAGTGTAAGCAGGGCAAAATTGACGTTGTACTCACCAAGTCCATATCCAGATTTGCCCGCAACACAGTCGATTGCCTAAATTATGTACGTGCCCTAAAAGAGCTTGGCATAGCGGTCATCTTCGAGAAAGAGAACATGAACACTCTCGAAATCGACAGCGAGATACTCATAACCATGCTCGGTGCGTTCGCTCAGTCCGAGAGCGAATCCATCTCCGCCAATGTCCGCTGGGGTATCCGGCAGGCTATGAAAGAGGGCAAAGCCACCATACAGTATAAATATCTGTACGGCTATCGCAAAGGCGATGACAGCAAGCCTGAGATAATACCAGATCAGGCAGAGGTTGTCAGAAAAATATACGACCTGTTTCTAAGCGGCACACCGGTCCGCGGTATACAGGAGTATCTAAATGCAAACTCTGTTCCGAACATAAACGGTGAGTCAAAATGGGCGCGGAGCGCCATAGACAGCATACTTACGAATGAGAAATACTGCGGCGATGTACTGCTACAGAAAACGTATATCGACGACTGCATCAACAAGAAGGTAAAGAAAAACACCGGTCAACTCCCGATGTATCTGGTGCAGAATCATCACGAGGGGATAATAAGCCGCGAGACATTCGATGCTGCTCAAGCCGAACTTGCGCGACGCAGCGCTGGGAAAAGCCCGTCAAAGAAAAATGCTCCGACTGGTCGGAGTAGGTACAGCAGCAAATATGCACTGTCGGATAGGCTATACTGCGGTGAGTGCGGCACAAGGTATCAGCGCTGCACATGGCGCAACCGCGACGGCAGCAAGCGCATCGTCTGGCGCTGCGTCAGCCGGGTGGACTATGGCAACAAATACTGCCACGACTCTCCGACGCTGGATGAAGAGCCGCTGCACAGAGCCATCCTTGCCGCTATAAACAGTGCGGTTAAGGATAAAGATACCATTATCTATAATCTCAAGAATGCAATGGAAAAAGAGCTTGCCCCAGTTGCAGGACAGCAGCTCAGTCTGTCTGAGATAGATAACCAGCTCGAACAGTTAAACACTGAGTTCAGTAAAGTGCTTGCCGAGGCATCCGAAAGTGGTGATCAGGCAGCGTATAGTAATAGGTTCCGAGAGATCATGCAGAAGCAAATAGCGCTGAAAGCCCAGCGCGATGAGATACAGCGGATGCTAGCCGAGAGCGGCAAAGCCGCAGCTCATATAGAGAAAGGAACATTTCTATGAAGCTCAGAGCATTAAGTCATTATGACGGAGATAAAGACACAAGGTTTGGAGACTGCATCTTGGTATATGACAATTCATCGCTAATCGTATACGATTGTGGACATGCGAAGCATGCAGAGTATGTAGAATCTTTTCTGTTAGCGAACTCGAGCATTGTTTCAGTTCATATTGTAGTTTCACACAATGATGGCGATCACACAAATGGCGTGTGTGAATTACTAGAATGGTTGTCTTTACGGCGCCAGTATACAGTCAGAGTCTATACACACCAATATCTGAAACGTGTCGACGATATCATTAACAAAGTTGATGATGGCCGACGCAATAGAGAGAGTTTAAAAGACGCTCTACTGGCAGAGTTCGATAATATTAAAAAGGTTATTGAAAGAGCCGAAGAACTCAATTTTCCCTCCGTAGAAGCCCTTAAAGGAACAGGCGTGGGGTCTTGCATAATAGTAGGTCCCACGGTTGATGAATTTACTGATGTAGCTGCAAAAGCAGTGGATAACCGTGAAAACGGCAAAATCGGTGAGGGGTATGCTGAAGAAACTGTGATGAATGCTGCAAGTGTGCAGTTAAAATGCACCTTGGATAATGGGGACAGCGTATTACTTTGTGGGGATGCTTCACCAGATTATCTGAAGGACTTGATGTCTTTCAATATCATACAATTGCCTCATCACGGGCGAGAGGATAATGCTAAGGCGGTTTTTAAAAAACTTGGTGGCAACGCTTACTCCATAGCTTATCTTATTTCTGATAATACCGGGTCTGCAAAAAACAGCGGTGGTTCGGATGACACAGTTAAATATATGAAAAGTGAAAGATATAGTCCCGCTTACAATACTAAGGATAATATTGTTGACTTACCAGTATACTCCAAATTTACATATTCCGGCTCACAAGGGAGAGTGCGTTTAGGTGATTTGGGTAATATCTAAACGTTTAGTGGCTTCGAAAGATGAACTGGATAACCGTCATCAAATCATTCAAGAAATAACACAAGCAAAGGTCTCCCAATGGTCCGAGCACTGTTGCAGTGGTGCCCGTTGGCCATATACCCCTTTTGAATTTTATCGGTGCTCCTCCCAAAAAGGCGAATATGGGCTTATAGTTACTGCACACATGAACATTGAAGTTCAACCACTTCTGCAGCAATTACTATCCGCAAAAAAGGCTTTAGTAGTCATAAACTCATGTGAAATTAAAAAAAGTGTAAAAGATGAGTGTTTTCGTATTATAACATCCAAAAACCCTCAATCAGAATTGTATTTCGCCAAGCAAGAAATGTCAGACTCTGGATATCTATTTAACTATATGGATAATGTTGGCACATTTGGCTTTCAAACGACATTGTCAGAAAGAGAACTTTTTCAGCAAAGGCAACTAGGTTTAGCAAAAGCAATTCGCACTGTTTACGACAAGGTGATACTAAAATGAACACAGAGTACATTAAGGACTACAAGTACAAAGAGTTAAAGCACTACATTCTATCATATTTTCTGATTGTCGTTGCCTCCGTGGGGCTTTGCGCAAGAGGAAGCATTGATGATTCAAATCTACTATCTTCTCTAATTAATATGGTGGCAGTTGATGTGCTTGCTGGAGCGATTTGCACATTAGTATTTGTTCTCAACGAGTTGTGGTCAGATAAAGCCAAAACAAGAATTATATATCGAGAGATGCCAAGCGACGCTGTTTTCTCTGATATTGCATCAGGAAACATTGATGCAACCGGCTTCGATCTTGTAAAAGCTCAAAGTATGTATGCTCACCTATCTGATGCCACAGCAAGCCAACAGACTGCGGAATGGAACAAGTTGCCTAGCAAAAGTAGGAATGCTGGATATGGAAATGTAATCGAGGCTGAACGGTTACAACTTATGACAAGAGACATATGCATGTCAACAATTTCGTTGCTTATTATGACGCTTATCGCACTTGGCATTTTGGAAATTGTCGCCACAAACAAATTGGAGCCGCTCAAAATGTTAGCCATTCCGCTTGTATACCTTGTTGTGATGTTCTTTGTATCAAGAGCTGCTGCAAAAAGCCGTGCCAATCGGTTTGTTGCAGTAGTCGTTAAAAATGCCGTGATAAATGATATCAGTAATTGACGGGCATTATAGTGCTCGAACATTCAAATTTATTTCAGGTTTTGGCTAGAACATATTATTAACTTCTGCTCTCTCTGTCCTCAAAATTGGCTGCCCCTGCCATCGTCATTGCGGACTGTACACAGTCCGCAATGATTTTTTTGCGCTGTGCCAACCTTGGCTGCCACGCAAGTTAAAAGCTGCATTTCAGTGAGAACTGGAATGCAGCTTTTTGTTTGCTCTCCGCATAAATAGCAGCTTATTACTTGACCGTTACTGTTTCTAAGATTTCACGGGCTATAATACAGCATTCGGCCATTGAACGCTGAAAAGCATCTGCCCCGAATGATTCAGTAAACAGTGTGAAAATATACTCCCCAAGGTCTTTCTCTGCCCGTGGTTCACTCAGAAAAGCCTCGATTTGTGAAATCTCAGAATGGTATTCGTCTTCGGGGCAGAATGGGAAAAGACATATTGGATCCCAAGTATCTATGATTTCTTTTATGTTGCTCATTCGACTCCACTTTCTGAACAGTCAGGCATCGACGAACACGAGACTGGACACAACTTTGTCGATTTTCTTCAATTCAGATGTTTCTTTTTCGCTCTGATACGTTGCAAACACAACTTCAGGATATTTTGCAATGACCCATAGCTTTATAAACCAACTATCAGGCAGCGTACCGGTGCCATACAGAACGGTTTTCCCTTTTTGGGTTCCGTCCAAAATGAGCGCATGCTTCAGCTTGACCTGATTTTCATCTAAAAACCTTTTGGCTATTATGCTGATGTGCTCATCCAAGGTTTCCTGCATTCCGGCTATTGAATGGTACGACAATGTCAGCGCCCCATCGCCATCGGCGCGATAGATCGACGTGACGCCGCTGTTTTCTTCTGCTGTCCATCCGTCCGGAAGCTCACACGTCAAGTAATTTCTGAGTCTGACTATCATAGTGTTCTCACCTCGCAGGTTCGTCACGCAGTAGTACATGATCGCCGCCGAAATGCTCGGCTGCCAGCTTGCTGACCCTGCCATAGTCCTCTTTAGAAAGTTTGTATTTCATGGTTCAAAATAATATATACCTCATGTTTCGGACATCCACTTTTTTATGACTGCATACAAGTCTAAATCCGCGCCCAGAAAAAATATGGTGTCTGGGTATGCTTTTTCATCAAGGCTTGCGATGCCGGTACCGTTCTTTTTCAGTGATGAACGGCATTTACGCAGTCCTTTAATTAGTTCGCTGCACATCAAGGTTTCCCAAATGCCGATTCTCCGAATTAAGGCTTCATCATATTGGCCGGTACAAACATACACTCCACATTTGTGGTTATTATATATCGTCTCCGCCGCCTCTGCGCCGTAAACCAGGGCAAGGCCTATACCTGTTATATCTTCTTTCTTGATCCTTCTTCTGAAAATAAAACCACGTGTGATCTCATTTTCAGTTAAGAAAACAGGTCTGCACCAAAAATCAAATGTTATTATTGCGCAGATTACCCCTATTATAAAAATTAGGAAAATGAAAACTGAAACTATAGATGCAATCCAATCGAATAATTGAGGCGAAGGCGGTAGTGGGATGAGTTTTATCCAAACAAAATGCAATAGGAAAATACAAACAGCAAAAGCAGAACAGCTCACAACCAGCCAAATTATTGCGGGAGGATAAATCATTTTTCTCATAAGCCTGAATTTATTCATTTTCTGAACAGCCTCTTTTCAGAGCCCAATTTATGCCCGCACCAAGGACAGTAATCTATTTTTATATACGATTGACCGCCATCATGGATGATAATGCCATAGTTTCCCGTTGTTTCATCATGTAATATCAACCAGTCCGGGCACTCAAAAGGACTGCTGTGAACCGGACAGTGGTTGCTTGAATGATATCTCATTGCGTCGCAGCAAATCTTATCTTTCATTTTATCACCTGCTTAAGATTAGTTTAAATGTCACACTTGTCCCTCTGAACACAAGAGTGGGTTGAATATCCTGGTTATGGTGGCATACCCCACGACACGGGAGCCCTCTTGAATATTGATCTTTTTGCCGAGCCAAAGGCAGTGGGGATATGCTTCCGGTGTCAGAAATGTAATAGTTCCCTTTGCGGTACCGTTTGGCGGCACTGCATCCATATGATAGTAATGATGGATACCAGTCGTCAGGTAGCTGTCAGTGATCAGATGCGCTGGCCGGTATCCGTCAGCTGCCGGAGTTGTCCTTGCACCGTTAAATTCAAATACCACTTCAACATCAGGTGTTCTGTTCACAGTGCGTCCTCCTTGGTTTGTGTACTGCCGACGACCGGTCCCAGCTTGGATATGATCGAATTATAGAATGCTGAAACTGTAAAACGGAACATCAGATACGAGACCAGATTTGCAAAAAGACAAACAAGAATTACGGCAAGCGCATAGATCGGAGCACATTTTCCCGCGGCGGCGAGGGCAGAAACAGCAACCGCAAAGAGCAGCAGAAAAGAATTGATCAGTATGCCTGCAAGTTTAGCCGATCTGCATTGGATAAAGTCAAAGCCGATCTGCGATTTTCCGTTGTCCTCACGGACAGTGATGTGAGTGTCAGGCACAAACGAATTGTGATAAAGCGAGAATGTCCATACAGGGGTGCACACAAAAGCTGCATATGCCCCGTCGGTTTCGGTTTTATCGATTTTGTAAGTGCCCCACGTCTGCTCTTCACTTATGACCTTTTCAATAAGCGCCACGGCTTCCGAAGCACCGGCTTGCAGACAGCACGATTTATGTATTGCTTTGACCATGTTTATTCCCTCCAATAGAGAAAGACGTTATAGAATGTCCATTTTGGTTCTTCCGTCGTTTTCGTCTGTGATCAGCGTAGTTTCTGAAAAACCTTTCCTGCGCGCGTTATCGAACAGGCTTCTGGTGATGCGCTCGTCTTTAGAGAAAATTTCTACGGATTCACAGTCATATATCAGCACCAGCAGCAGGCAGCTGCTTTTGATAAATTCATCATATGTATGAATATCCGCATACGGCTCTTCTTCGGAGTACGCCTGAAGCTTCAGAAAAATCACAAGATGCGGCAGTTTGATCTGCTCATAGAAATCCTGCCCGGAGTAATACTCTTCCTTAAAAAAATCTTTGTAATGCGGAACCGACCAGACCTCATTCTGGCTTTCCACGTTATACCAGAAAAGCGTTTGGACATTGATCCCATCAAGGATCTCCTACAAGATATCGTTTCTCCCCTGCGGGACTCTGAATGATACTCCTCTTATATTCATTGCCGACTGACCTCCCAACCCCGTGTGTCCCTGCTGACTGATGGCAGCTTCATCGGTTGATCCTCTTCTCCGTGAACGTCATGTTCTCTATCCATGGAGCAAGTATCATATCGAACCATCCATATCTATTATAGTATATTTCCGAAACTCTTTCAAGCTGAACAACAAGGCGTGAGCGGTATGCCGCTCACGCCTTGTTGTTCAGTAAATTCTATTCTGTTCAGAACCTTTGCCCGCGTCAGCAGAGCTGGGAGCCGGCGGGGACGGAGTCGTCAAGGATCATAAGGTGCAGCTCCTCCTTGCCGTCTATCTCGCGCACGGCTGAGAGCAGCATGCCGTTGGACTCAAAACCCATCATCTTGCGCGGGGGCAGATTCAGGATAGCGACGACGGTCTTGCCGACGAGCTGCTCCGGTTCATAGAACTTGCGGATACCGGAGAGGATCTGGCGGGGAGTGCCGCTGCCGTCATCGAGGGAGAACTTCAGAAGCTTATCGGACTTCTTGACGGTCTCGCAGGAGAGGACCTTGCACACGCGCATGTCGCACTTGGCAAAGTCGTCGATCGTCACATCGGGCAGCACGGGGGGAGCCTTCGGCTCATCCTTCTTGCCCTCGGCCTTCTCAAGCTCTTCGAGAGCCTTGGCCATGTCGATGCGCGGGAAGAGCGTCTCGCCCTTGCAGACCTTCGTGCCTGCGGGGAGCGCGCCGTAAACGGCAGCGCTGTCCCAGCTGCGGCTGGCCTCGTCCGCGCCGATCTGCGCGAAGGCCTTATCGCAGCTTTCGGGCATGAAGGGGCTGAGAAGGATCAGCGCGACGCGCAGCGCCTCAAGCAGGTTATACATGACCGCGGCAAGGCGGGCTTTCTTGCTCTCGTCCTTTGCGAGCACCCAGGGGGCGGTCTCATCGATGTACTTGTTCGCGCGCTGGATGAGCCTGAAGACTTCTTCAAGCGCGAGGTGGAGCTGGAACTCGTCCATCTGCGCGGCGTACTTATCACGCACGGACTTTATCATGCCGACAAGCTCATCGTCCATCGCGTCAGCTTCGCGCTCCGCGGGGACGCTGCCGCCGAAGTACTTCTCGACCATGGCCGTGGTGCGGCTGACGAGGTTGCCGAGGTCGTTTGCAAGGTCGGTATTGATGGTGCTGATGAGCAGCTCATTGGAGAAGTTGCCGTCGGAGCCGAAGGGGAAGGTGCGCAGCAGGAAGAAGCGCAGCGCATCGACGCCGAACATATCCGCCAGCACATAGGGATCGACGACGTTGCCCTTGGATTTGGACATCTTGCCGCCGTCAATGACAAGCCAGCCGTGGCCGTATACGCGCTTGGGCAGGGGCAGCTCCATGCTCATGAGCATTGCCGGCCAGATGATGGAATGGAAGCGGACGATCTCCTTGCCGACGATGTGTACGTCTGCAGGCCAGTATTTATCAAAATCGTCATACTTGTCGTTGAGCAGTCCGAGCGCGGTGCAGTAGTTGAAGAGCGCATCGACCCAGACGTATACGACGTGACCCGGGTCGAAGTCCACGGGGACGCCCCAGTTGAAGCTCGTGCGGGAGACGCAGAGGTCTTCAAGGCCGGGCTTGATGAAGTTATTTATCATCTCATTGACGCGGGACGGGGGAGTGAGGAAAGTGCCGCTCTCAAGCAGCTCCTGCACGGGCTTTGCGTACTTGGAGAGACGGAAGAAGTAGGCTTCCTCCTCGGCGTCGTGGACCTCGCGGCCGCAGTCGGGGCATCTGCCGTCCTTGAGCTGGCTCTCGGTCCAGAAGCTCTCGCAGGGGGTGCAGTACTTGCCCTTGTATGCGCCCTTATATATATCGCCCTTGTCATACATCTTCTTGAAGATGCGCTGTATGGACTTTACGTGATAATCATCGGTGGTGCGGATGAAGCGGTCGTTTGAAATGTTCATCAGCTTCCACAGATCCTTGATGCCGCCCTTGCCGTCGACGATGTTGTCAACGAACTGCTGAGGCGTGACGCCCGCGGCCTTGGCCTTTTCTTCGATCTTCTGGCCGTGCTCGTCGGTACCGGTGAGGAACATCACGTCGAAGCCTGCGAGCCTTTTGTAGCGGGCGATGGCGTCGGTCGCGACGGTGCAGTAGGCATGGCCTATGTGCAGCTTATCGGACGGGTAGTAGATGGGTGTGGTAATATAGAATTTTTTCTTTTCCATGCTCTCTTCTCCTGTATTGTATGTGCGGCCGGTCAGCCTGCACGGTATAACTGTTCAAGCGCGTCGATATAATCGTCCTCATTGAGCTTTTCCGCCGGCCATGCGATGTCCTCGGTGTGCAGATAGTACACGCCGCCGGGCTCTGCCGTCTCATAGAGGAAGTTGCCGTCCGCGTCACTCACGGTGCGGTAGCCGTAGACGGTGTAGCCGATGAGGGTGTCAGTATAGGTCTCGTCATAGACGGGGGTCGAGGTGTGCCGGAGTGTGACCTGAGTGCCGTCAACGTCGGTGCCCCATATCTCGATGGTCAGGGACTTTGCGTCATTGTCGCAGTAGGCGACTATTTTCACCGGGTAGTCCCGGTTGTTGGAGAATTTATAATCGGGCTTGCCCCAGCTGACGGTCGCGTCAAGGCCGTAGTCGAGGTAGTCCACCTTGAAATAGTGGTTCGTGCGCGAGACGGTCTTGAGGTTTGCGAACATCACGGCGCAGTAGAGCGTTGAGGAGACCTGACAGATACCGCCGCCGATGGCCTCGACGACCTGCCCGTCGTTATATGCGCCGGCGCTCTTGTAGCCGGCCTCTTCGGTGCGCTCGCCGAGAGCTTCGTTATACGAGAAGACCTCGCCGGGCAGCAGCACCATGCCGTTGAGAGTGTCAGCGGCAAGATTGATGTTGTTGATGCGGTTTGACGTGCTCCATGTATAGAGCGTCGTCTGCGAACCGAGCCTGTCACGGAAGAGCGCCGCGCGCAGCTCCTCGGCGGTATATTCCGGATAGCTTATTTCGAGCGGGATCTTTACCTCTTCGGCAAGCCCGGCATTCTCCCAGAGCTTGCGCGCAGTGTCGGTATTGAAGCTGCACCCGACGACCTCGTCGACAACATCGAAGGTGTCGGTATAATACGCGTTCACCGGCTCGACGGCAAGCTCCTTATACATCGCCTGAAAGTCCGGTTCCTTGAGCGGAGTCTTGAGCGTTGAAAAGCTCAGCTCCTCCTGCCCCGCGAGCAGCGCTGCCGAGATGGCGTTATAAAGCCCCTCGCGGTCAAGCTCTATTTCGCCTGCGCCCTTCACGAGCGTCAGCGTTTTCTTTTCCTTATCGAGCTTATAGCCCTTGTCAGCGGTGAGGAGCTTAAGCTGCTCGAGAGCGCCGTCAATGCGGTTATTGAGATAATCGGCGTTTACGGTTTTTTCAAGCGCGTCGACATCCACGGGCAGCGCGCAGCAGAGAAAGTACCTGAAAAGATTTCCGAAGAGACCCTGAGTGCGGCCGTAGCTGTAGGCGGCGTCGGCAGCCTGCTCGCGGCTGAGCTTCATGCCCGCCGTGACATAGTCGACCTTGAAGCTGACCTTTGCGGGCAGCCTCACGACGAGGGTCTTGTCAACGATATCGTCCCAGCCCTGCTTATCGAGCGCGGCAAGGGTCTGTTCCTTTGTCATGCCGCCGACATCGATGCCGTTTATGCGAACGTTCGGGTAGTTCGTGTCGCTGCCGGTCACGATGTAGCCGCCGATGGCCGCGGCGGATATGAGGAGCACGAAGACCGAGGCGAACACTATCGCCGCGATCTTTATGTGCTTTGCGCGCGCGGCTTTCTGCGCTTTCTCCTCGGCGGTGAGGGGCGGCTTTTCCTTTGCCTTGCGCCGCACCTCAGCAGCCTGCTTTTTCTCTTCGGCAGCCTGCTTCTTTTCCTCGATGCGCGCCTGCTTCTTCTCCTCGGCGGCGCAGAGCTTCTCGGCTTTTTCCTCGGCTTCGAGCCGTTCGCGCCGCTGTGCGCGCGTCTCGGCGCCGGGCGCCTTTTCGGAGCCGTCAGGCGTGAAATTGTTGTTCCTGTCTGTCAAATCGTTGACCTCACTGGTTCATCTTCTGCTCGTAAAGCTCGGCGAAAAGCTCCTCCTCGCCCTTGGGCAGACTGATCTTGTATGCCGCGCGGTCCGCGTCCTGTATCCACGGGGTATTGTCTATGCGGCCGCTGGCCTGCGTCTCAAGCATGATGCCGATAAGCGTGTTTGAAATGAGGAAGCCCGGTACGGTGAAGTGCCAGCGATCCTCCGTCAGCTCGACCCAGCCCTTTTCCTTGAAGGCTTGAAGCACCTTGAGGATCGGCTTCCAGTCGCACTGGCAGCGCAGGCGGTAATCATGTTCGGATATCCCGCGAGAGGTGCGCATGCCGAGCATGACATATTCGACCGCACGCTCGAGCGGGTCTATCTGCTCATACTCGTCGACTATGCTGATCTTCTTATGCACGCCGTAGATATACTGCTTGAGATCCTTGACGAAGCTGTAGCGTACATTGCCGATGCAGCTGTGCGCGCCGGGGCCGAAGCTCATATAATCGTCCATGTTCCAGTATTTCAGATTGTGTCTGGACTCATAGCCGGGAGCGGCGAAGTTGGATATCTCATACTGCTTGTAGCCGTAGCGCTCGAGCATCTCGGCGGCGTAGGAATACATGTCCGCCTGAGCGTCGTCATCCGGGAGGATGGAGGAGCCGTAATACTCCTTGTACATCCGAGTGCCCGGCTCGAGCTTCAGCCCGTAGCAGGATATATGCTCCGGGTGCATCTCGACGATCTTTGAAAGCGTCTCTGCCCAGTCGCTCTTTGTCTGGCTCGGCAGACCGTACATAAGGTCGACGCTTATGTTGTCAAATCCCGCCTTGCGTGCGTCAGCAAAGGCTTTCTGTGCCTGCAGGAAGTTGTGCCGGCGGCCTATGAGCTTGAGCAGATTATTGTCCGAAGCCTGAATGCCTATGGACAGGCGGTTCACGCCTTCGGCACGCAGGAGCTTGAGCGCGGTGAGGCTGATGCTGTCAGGATTGCACTCGACAGTGACCTCGGAATCGAGACGGACATTGCCGTTGAGCTTGAGCGTGTCGAATATCTCGACGATCCTGTCCGCCCCGTAGTAGCTGGGAGTACCGCCGCCGAAGTATATCGAGTCGACCTCATAGTTCTTTATCGAATGCGAGGACTCATCAATATGATCGAGCAGCGCCTCCTGATAGTCCGGCATGATGTAGTCGCAGCCCTGGAGCGAATAGAAGTCGCAGTAGCTGCACTTGCTGGCGCAGAACGGTATATGGATGTATATTCCCAGCCGTTTTTTCATAGAAGATATTTCTCCGGATAAAAATTAGAACAGTTCGCTGACCTGAGAAGCGAAAGCTGCAGGGTCCTCGATCTCCGCACCGGAGACCATTTCGGCAAGACGCGCGAGGATGAGGGACATGGTCTTGGCCTTCTCCTTATCGCCCGCTTCCCACGCGGCCTTGAGCGCCTGAAAGGCGTGATGCTCGCCGTTGAGCTCGAGCACGCGCGTTGCGCGCACCTTGCGCATCTCCTCACTGGGGCCGTGGCGGAAGTACTTCTCCATCTCCAGCGTGACGCCGCCCTCAGTGGTCAGGCAGCAGGGCTGATTGGTGAGCTTTCTCGAGAGCTTAACGCTCGCGACAGCGTCGCCGACGGACTCCTTGACGAAGTCGAGCAGCTCCTTATTTTCAACATCGCGCTCCTCGGCGGCTTTCTTCTCGTCCTCGGTCTCAAAGCCGAGGTCGTCAGTCACGACGTTGCAGAAGAGCTTGCCGTCCTGATCGTGCAGGCACTCGAGCACCATCTCGTCGAGCGGGCTCGTGAGATAGATAAGCTCATAACCGCGCGCCTTGACCTCCTCGCACTGGGGCAGGCTCATGGCATGCTTAAGAGAGTCGGAGCTTGCGTAGTATATAGCCTTCTGGCTCTCGGGCATTTTCTCGACATACTCCTTGAGCGTCACCTGATGCTCCTCGGAGGTGTAGAATATCAGCAGGTCGCGCAGCAGGTCCTTATAGCGGCCGTACTCATCGCACACGCCGCACTTGAGGTGCACGCCGAAGTTGCGGAAGAACTCCTCGTACTTGGGCCGGTCGTCGCGCATGAGCTTTTCAAGCTCGCCCTTGATGCGCTTTTCAAGGTTCTGGCCGATAACGCGCAGCTGCCTGTCGTGCTGGAGCAGCTCACGGGAGATGTTCAGCGAGAGATCGGGAGAGTCGACAACGCCCTTGACGAACTCAAAATAATCATGGACGAGCTTGTCGCACTTCTCCATTATCATGACGCCGTTGGAGTAGAGAGTTATCCCACCCTTATTGTCGCCGGTAAATGCGTTTTCATTCTCTTCACCGGGGACAAACAGCATCGCCTTGTAGCTCACCGCACCCTCGGCGTTAATGCGCACGAGCGCGCAGGGATCCTTACGGTCGCGGTTTTTCTCCTTGTACCATGCGATGCAGTCATCATCCGTGACCTCGCTCTTGCTGCGCTGCCATATAGGAATCATGCTGTTGACGGTCTCGTTCTCAGTGACCATGCGGTAATCGTACTTGGGATTGCCGTTGTCGTCCTTTTCGCCGGTCTCGAAGCTCTCGCGGTGCTCAACGTCCATCTTGATAGGCCAGCGGACATAGTCGGAATACTTCTTTATAAGCGCCTTGAGCTTCCATACCTCGAGGAAGGTGCCGTATATCTCCTCCTCGGTATCGGGCTTTATGTGCATGATAACATCGGTGCCGACGCTCTCCTTCTCGCAGGGGGTGACGGTGTAGCCGTCAGCGCCGCGGCTCTCCCACTTGACGCCCATATCCTCGCCGTACTTGCGGGTGATGACGGTGACCTCGTCCGCGACCATAAAGGCCGAATAGAAGCCGACGCCGAACTGACCGATAATGGACAGATCCTCACCCTCGGCCTGATCTTTGTCCATCTCGCCCTTGAACTTGAGCGAGCCGCTCTTCGCGATGACGCCGAGGTTATTCTCGCATTCCTCCATCGTCATGCCGATGCCGTTGTCGCGTACGGTCAGGGTGCGCGCCTCCTTATCGGGGATGATGTCGATCTTATAATCCGCGCGGCTCATGCCGACGTTCGTATCCGTCAGGGACAGGTAGCACAGCTTGTCTATCGCGTCGGACGCATTGGAGATGATCTCACGCAGGAAGATCTCGCGGTTGGTGTATATGGAATTGATCATCAGATCGAGCAGACGCTTGGATTCCGCCTTGAATTGTTTCTTACTCATATGTCTATGCCTCCAAAGTTATGAAGTAATTATTTCAGTAAATATATAGTATAGCACAAAAGTCAGGAATTTCAATATTTTGGGACGGGGTAAGCGCGTAATTTACACTTATATAAAATTTGGACGGGGCAGCGGCTGCGCCCCGTCCGAACATTAAGGCTTATTTCTTTTCGTGCTTGCCCTTGTAAGCGCCCGGCATTGAGGGCAGATTGAGCTTGAAGCGCTGGGGCGACGCACTTTCCGCCTTTGCGTGGCTCCCGCCTCTGGGTGCGGCACCGCGGCGCGGTGTGCTCTCGGGTTCGGCGTAGTCGTCAACGTCGGCGTCTCTGTTTTCAAACGCCGGCCCGCGGCGGTTGCGTATCGTCTCCACCGTGAGCGGGGCTTTCTTCACAGGGGCAGGCTCTTTCTCAGGAGCGGCGCCGATGAAAGGAATATCGAAAGGCAGGACCTCGCGGATATCAAAATCCAGCACCAGCTCCGCAATGGGCATAGAATTGCGCCTGTCCTCAAGGAAGCGGAAAATGAAGCGGGTGATGACCCACGCGATGAAGCCCGAGGCCACGCCGATTATTGCCGCGACGAGAACGTCGGACGGGTAGTGCGCCATGAGATAGTTCCTGGATATGGCCATGAGCAGCACGATGACCACCGAGGGGACGACGAGCTTTTTGCCCTTCATCAGGCTCAGCGCCGTCATGCCCGCGGCGCATGCGGTGACATGCCCCGAGGGGAAGGAGAACCCATCCTCGAACGGGGAGCCGACAAACATCCACCACTCGCGGAACTGCTCGACTGTCTCAAACGGGCGCGGTCGGGCGATGGTATCTTTAAGGATAATATTCGTGATGAGTGCGCCGCAGCATACCGCGCCGAACACGCACACGCCGGTGTCACGCTCGCTTGAAAAGCACATGAATATCAGCGCCAGCAGGAAGAAGATTATACCCTTTTCGCCAAGGAAGGTGATGACCTTCATAAGCGGGGTGAGTACGGCGCCGAGGGCGGTTGCCAGAGAATGCATAAGGGAGAGAATGGCGTTATCATAGCCGGAGAAAAATTCATTCAGCCACAGAGCGGCGGAGGTCATTGCCATGCGCGTGATCCTTCTTTCTTTGGGAGTCTGCTTTATTATACCCATATATGGCGAATATGGCAAGAAATTTAATCATTTGTTCCTAAGTGTTAAAAAAGCGTTTACTTGACAGCACGACAGTCAGAGCATTATTATATAACTATAAAGCCTATATCCACCGAAAGGAGAAAAGAACATGAAATCAAAGGTTTATTTTTCCAAGACTATCAGTCCCGAAAAGATAATAGAACTCATCGAGTTGTCCGGAAAGAAGCTCCCCGGCAGCATCGCCGTCAAGGTACACTCCGGCGAGGTCGGCAACCAGAACTTCCTCCGTCCCGAATTCTGGAAACCCGTCGTCGACCATGTCGGCGGCACGATCGTAGAGTGCAACACCGCCTACGAGGGCGGCCGCAACACCACCGAGCACCACTGGAAGACCATGGAGCTGCACGGCTGGAGCCATTATTTCGACGTTGATATAATGGATGCGGAAGGCCCCGACAAGGTGCTCGATATCCCCGACGGCAGGAAGATCAAGAAAAACTATGTCGGCAAGAACATCGACAAGTATGATTCGATGCTCGTCCTCTCCCACTTCAAGGGTCATCCCATGGGCGGCTACGGCGGGGCGCTCAAGCAACTGTCGATAGGCGTCGCCTCCTCCTACGGCAAGAAGTACATCCACGGCGTGGGCGATACTGAAAACTTCAGGCATGCCGACCATGACTCTTTCCTTGAGTCGATGGCGGACGCCGCGTCCTCCGTCGTGAAGCACTTCGGCGGCAACGCCCTGTATGTGAACGTCATGAAGAACATGTCCGTCGACTGCGACTGCTGCGCTGTGGCTGAGGATCCCTGCATAAAGGACATGGGCGTGCTCGTCTCGACCGACCCCGTCGCGATTGATCAGGCCTGCCTTGACCTCGTCTATGCTTCCGACGACCCCGGCAAGGCGCACTTCGTAGAGCGCGTGGAATCCAGAAACGGCGTACACACCATCGAAGCCGCGGCGGAGCTGGGCATCGGCAGCCGCGAATATGAGCTTGTCACCGTCGAATAAAAGTTGACGGGAAAGCGAAAAAATAGTAATATATATTGATAGGCTTATTAAGCCTGTTAAAGTGAAACGATGCGGGAGGGGAGCGCTGTGGCTCAGATAAATTCATCGGGGCAGAGCGTTCCCCACGCCTGCGTGATATGCGCGCCGACGATAGAGCTTGCGCTCAGCGAGGCGGAGAAGCTTGCCGCCGCGGCTGTGTGCAGCGGTGTTGGGGCGCGCCCCTGCGGCAAATGCAGGGACTGCCGCAAGGCTGCCGAGCATGTCCACCCGGACATCATCACGGTCAGCCGCCTCCTTGACGACAAGGGACGCCCAAAGCGCGAGATCGGCGTCGACCAGATACGTGATGTGATAGCCGATGCGCAGGTGCTGCCGAACGAGGCTGCGCGCAAGGTGTATATCATCGACCGCGCGGAGACGATGAACGCCGCCGCGCAGAACGCCGCACTGAAACTCTTGGAGGAGCCGCCCGCGGGGGCGGTGTTCCTGCTGTGCACGACGAATGCCATGCAGCTTCTGCCGACTGTGCGCTCCCGCTGCGCGGAGGTCATCTGCCAAGGGCAGGAGCAGGAGACGGACAGCGAGCTGCGTTCGCTCGCGGCGGATTATCTCAAGGCTGTCGCCGAGGGAAACCGCGCAAAGCTGCTGCGCTGGTGCGCTGCAAACGAGGGTATGGACGGCCGCGCCGCTGTAGATTTTATCGACTGCGTGCGCTCTCTCGTTGCGGATATGCTCTGCTCCCGGCAGAAAGCGCGCGGAATGGAGCGCGCGGAGCTGATGGAGCTTCACGAATTATTGGATGAATGCGCCGCGAGACTTAAGGTCAACGCCGGTGTTAAGCATATATTTGGCCTGCTGGCTGTAGATTCGATCCCGGCAGGACGGAAACAGAGGAAAAACAATTGATAGATGTCGTAAGCGTAAAATTTAAAAACCGGGGCAAGTGCTATTTCTTTTCCCCGAACGGACACACGGTGAACAGCGGGGATAAGGTCGTCGTCGAGACCTCAAAGGGGCTTGAGCTTGCCGACTGCTGCCGCGGAGTACACGCCGTGCCGGACAACGCCGTTGTGCAGCCGCTGCGCCCGGTGGTGCGCGTCGCCACGGCGGACGACCTGCGCGTTGCCAAGCTCAATGAACAGCGCGAAAAGGAAGCCTTTGAGATATGCCAGAAGAAGATCGCCGAGCACGGGCTCGATATGAAGCTCGTTGACGTCGAGTGCAACTTCGAGGGCACGAAGACCATGTTCTTCTTCACCTCCGACGGGCGCGTTGACTTCCGCGAGCTCGTAAAGGATCTCGCAAGCGTCTTCCGCAACCGCATCGAGCTGCGCCAGATAGGCGTCAGGGATGAAGCGAAGATGATAGGCGGCATAGGTATGTGCGGCCGCCCCTACTGCTGCAGCCAGTTCCTTGACGACTTCCAGCCCGTGTCAACGAAGATGGCAAAGGTACAGTCGCTCTCTCTCAACCCAACCAAGATATCCGGCAGCTGCGGCAGGCTCATGTGCTGCCTGCGCTATGAGCAGGAGGCGTATGAGGATCTTATAAAGAAAGTGCCGAAGCAGGGCGCGTTTGTCGAGACGAAGGACGGCTACGGCACTGCCGTGCAGGTAAATCTCCTGCGCCAGACGGTCAAGGTCAAGCTCGATGACGATGGGGATGATTCCCTGCGTCTCTATAAGCCGAACGAGCTGTGTGCCGTGCCCGGCGGCCGCCCGAAGGACGGGGAGAAGCCGGTGTCGGTGCTCAACTATGTTCCCGAACCGGAGGAAGAGACCGAGGAAGAGGATCCTTGGGCGATGCCTGTGCTGCTCGTTTCCGAGGAGACGGGGCGCGAGGAGACTGCTGAAGCGCGCGAGGAGCGCCGCGGCGGCGGGAACCGCAGAGGACGCGGCCGTCAGAGAAAGCCGCGCCAGCCGAGGGAGGAGACTCCGGGCAAGGCGGAGGTAAAGGTTGAAGTCAAGGCCGAGCCGAAGGGCGAGGGCGGACGCGACGGAAAGAACCGCCGTCCGCGCCGCGGCGGAAACGGTAAGCCCAACACCGTGCGCGTCGAAGCAAAGCCCGCGGCACAGCAGGGCGCGCAGCCGAAGAAGGAAAGAAACGCATCGGCACCCGCCACAAAGGACGGCGCGGCGCAGCCCAAGCCCAATAATCAGAAGAACCGCCGCGGCTACCGCGGATATCACGGCAAGCCCAGACCGAAAACCGGCACCCCCGGCGACAAGCCGCAGAGCTGAATAACAGGAAAATAATGGCGCGCTGCATAATTGCAGCGCGCCTATTTTGATATATTCTGTTGAATTTATTTACCCAAACACCAGCTGCGTGAGCAGCATGTACACGGCGGTGCCGAGGATGATAGTGAGGATCATGTTCTTCTTCCAGAGGTGTACTCCCGCGGTGACGGCGATCGCGATAAGCTCCGGCAGCCCGTGCGCACCGGATGCAAGGTTCACATCCTTGAGACTGTACACTACCAGCAACCCTATGACGGCGGGTGGGATGAGCGGGGTCAGCTCGTCGATGAGTTTGGGATGCCCCTTGCGGAACAGCAGCGGCGGGAGCGCGCGGGTGATGAGTGTACCGAGCGCGAGCGCAAGTATCGTTATAAGCGTCTGGACAGGCGTCATTGTCATTCGAGCTTCCTCCTTACTGCGATGAGCACTGCGATTATCATCAGCATCGCCGGGATGACGACGTTCCCCGCGCCGAATATGACGAGCGAGAGCAGCGTGCACACAAGGCCGATCACTCCGCTCACGCGCGAGACCTTATCGTGCAGCAGGTCGAGAAACAGCGCCACGTACATCGCTGTCAGCGCGAAGTCGAGCCCCGCGGTGCTGAAGGTGATGAGCGTACCGATAAGCCCGCCGACGAGCGTACCGAGCACCCAGTATGAATAGTTGAGCGCAAACATCGCAAAATAGAAGCGCCCGGTGTCGAGCCCGTCGGGCGTCTCCAGCGTCGAGGCGAGGGCAAAGCTCTCGTCGGACAGCGCGAAATACAGAAACGGCTTGAACGGCCCTGCGGCGGCAAAGCGGTTGAGCACACCTATGCTGCAGAAGATATAGCGCGCGTTTATCGTGATGCTGAATATGAGCGCCGCGAGCGGATCGAACGTGCCCGCAAAAAGAATGACGGCGGCATACTGCATGCTGCCGCTGAAAGCGAGCGCACTCGTCAGCGTAGACCAGAGCGGGCCATAGCCCTTGCTCTGCATCAGCACGCCGTAAGCCGCGGACAGCACCAGGTAGCCTGTCATCACCGGGACGGTGTATGGAAACGCTGCTTTTATGGTGCGTCCCCATCCTGCTTTCGTGTTCAAAGGCTCCACCTCACAATTCCGATTGATTTGATAGGCATGACGGGGAGTAATATACAACCGCCCGGCGTCTTTGTCAACCGGTTTACAGCGCGTAATAAAGCATTTATATAGGTAAAAGATTAGACAAAAGATATTGACAGGGGAAATTCGCGGTGTTATGATATCCGCGTCTAAAGGCTGAGACGGAGAAGACGGGCACAGAACACGTACAGAGAGGGCAGCCGCAGGCTGTAAGCCGCCCCGGATATGTGCCGCAGCCACCACTCCCGAGCCGGAGAGCCGAAACGCAGGCTGTAAGCTCTCCCGCGAAACGCGCGTTACAGCGTCTTTTGAGTTAAAAATCAAGGTGGAACCGTGCCTTTCGGGCACCCTTGGCGCTGCGCCGGGGGTGTTTTTTTGCTTTCCCCGGCAGGTGATATTTATGATGGAGGACAAGATCATGGACGAAAACGAAAACAAGTTCAGCTTTGAAAATCCGGAGTACCGCCACACCTATTGGCACACCTGCTCCCATGTTCTGGCTCAGGCTGTCAAGCGCCTCTACCCCGAGGTAAAGCTTGCCATCGGCCCGGCTATCGAGAACGGCTTCTACTACGATATGGATTCTCCCTTTCCCTTCACCCCGGAGATAATGGAGAAGATCGAAGCCGAGATGCGCAAAATATGCAAGGAGAAGCTCAAGCTCGAGCGCTTCGAGCTGCCCCGCGCCGAGGCTATAAAGTTCATGGAAGAGAAGAACGAGCCCTATAAGGTCGAGCTTATCAACGACCTGCCCGAGGATTCCGTCATCAGCTTCTACCGTCAGGGCGAGTTCACCGACCTCTGCGCAGGACCGCATCTGGATTCCACCGGCCGCATCAAGGGCAACGCCATCAAGCTCACCGCCTGCAACGCCGCCTATTGGCGCGGCGACTCCAGCCGTCAGACCCTCCAGCGCATCTACGGCATCGCCTTCCCGAAGAAGGACGAGCTTGACGAGTACCTCGCCCGCATCGAGGAAGCCAAGCGCCGCGACCACCGCAAGCTCGGCCGCGAGCTCGGCCTGTTCGCCTTCCGCGACGAGGCCCCCGGCTTCCCGTTCTACCTGCCCAAGGGCATGGTGCTCAAGAACACCCTGATCGACTACTGGCGCGAGGTACACAAGAAGTGGGAGTATGTCGAGATACAGACCCCGCAGATCATGCGCCGCACCCTGTGGGAGACCTCCGGTCACTGGGATCACTATAAGGACAATATGTACACCACCGTCATCGACGGCGAGGACTTTGCCATCAAGCCCATGAACTGCCCCGGCAGCATTCTGGTCTATGAGCTCGAGCCGCACTCCTATAAGGAGCTGCCGCTGCGCTTCGGCGAGCTCGGCCTTGTCCATCGCCACGAGCTCTCCGGTGCGCTGCACGGTATGTTCCGCGTCCGCTGCTTCACTCAGGACGACGCGCATATCCTCCTCGCTCCCGAGCAGATCAAGGACGAGGTCATCCGCATCGCGAAGCTCTTTGACGAGGTCTATTCTCTCTTCGGTCTGCCCTACAAGATAGAGCTGTCCACCATGCCTGAGGATCACATCGGCTCCGTCGAGGATTGGGACATCGCCACCTCCGCGCTTGCCGACGCCATCACCAGCATCGGCAAGGAATACACCGTCAACCCCGGCGACGGCGCCTTCTACGGCCCGAAGCTCGACTTCCATATTCAGGACTCCCTCGGCCGTACCTGGCAGTGCGGCACCATCCAGCTCGACTACCAGCTGCCCGGCCGCTTCGACCTTGAGTACACCGGAGCCGACGGCGAGAAGCACTGCCCCGTCATGATCCACCGCGTCGTGTTCGGCTCCATCGAGCGCTTCATCGGCATCATCACCGAGCACTTTGCCGGTGCGTTCCCCGTGTGGCTCTCTCCTGTTCAGGTCAAGGTCATGCCCATCACCGACCGCACCTCCGATTACGCAAAGGACGTCGCCGCGAAGCTTTCCGCTGCCGGCGTCAGAGTCGAGACCGACCTGCGCAATGAGAAGATCGGCTACAAGATCCGCGAGGCTCAGATGCAGAAGACCCCGTACATGCTCGTCATCGGCGACCGCGAGGCCGAGAGCGGCGCAGTTGCCGTCCGTACCCGCAGCGGCGAGGATCTCGGCGCAATGCCGCTTGATGCGTTCATCGAGCGCATCACCGGCGAGATCAAGTCCCGCAGCAACGGTTAATCACGCATAAATCTTCCAAACCCTCACAGACTAACCAAAAGTCTGTGGGGGTGTTTTTATGACCGAGAAGAGGAAAAAGCTGATACTTGCCGTGGCGGTCATATTTGCGGTGAATATTTTCATTATAGCAATGGCGCAGAGGGCGTCCGCCGATTTATATAAGAAGGGCGCTTCGGGAGACATGGTCGTCGAGATACAGACGAGGCTTAAAAACTGGGGCTACTATGACGGAGCTGTCGACGGCATCTTCGGCAGCGGGACGGAGCGCGCGGTCAAATATTTCCAGCGCACGAACGGCCTTTCTGCCGACGGTCAGGTCGGCGACCTGACGCTTGCCGCGCTCGGCATAACACCTACGGACTCGTCGGGCGGCGGCTCGTCAGGCGGCGGGTCGGGGGACGTCGACCTGCTCGCGCGGCTTATTTCCGCCGAGGCGCGCGGCGAACCCTATGAGGGGCAGGTCGCGGTCGGCGCGGTCGTCCTCAACCGGGTGAAGCATGCGTCGTTCCCAAATTCCATCTCCGGAGTTATCTACCAGTCCGGCGCGTTCTCCTGCTTGTATGACGGGCAGTTCGACCAGCCTGTCGCCGAGAGCGCCTACCGCGCTGCACGCGACGCGCTTAACGGCTGGGACCCGAGCTACGGCGCGATATATTATTTTAATCCCGTCACCGCGACAAGCAAATGGATATGGTCGCGGCCGCTTATCGTCGAAATAGGCAAGCACAGGTTCTGCGCATAACTGTTGAAATGCCGCAGAATTTAGGGTATAATATATATAAGATAAAGCATTTGCACACATCGGAGGCGGCTATGGGATACTGCAAGAACTGCGGCGCATATATACCGGACGGGCGCACGAAGTGCCTTGCCTGCGGGCTGGATCAGACAGAGGAGGAGCGCACCGCCGCGTCTGCTGCCGCGAAGAAGTCGACGGTAAGACGGCAGGACAATGAGGAACTGCGCCGCCAGCTTGAGGAGCAGAGAAAAAAGCAGCAGGAGAATAACCGCAAGTGGGCGGAGGCTGAGTATGAGCAGCGTCGTAGGGCGAAGGAGGAACAGGCGCGCTTTGATGAGGCGCGCGCCGGGGCAGGGCGCACTACTGACAGGACGGGCTCTGATGATGAGTTCCGCAGCAGAAAGAATGTAAGCGCGGCACAGTCTGAGCCGAACAAGCTTTTTGCCGTGCTCTCATATATAAGCATACTGTTCGTGCTGCCGTATCTGCTATGCCGGAATGATGAGTTTGCAATGTTCCATGCGCGTCAGGGTATGATACTCTGCGTCGTGAGCGTCATTGCCGAGGCGATCGGCTCGCTTCTCGGCCTTGGCTGGGTGGCCACGCTGCTGAGGATCTATTTTATTCTTAAGGGAGCGGGCAACGCGGCCAACGGCAAGATGGAGCCGCTGCCGTACATAGGCGGTTTCTTCAGCAAGTAAGCCCACGCTATTTAGTACCTTGAAAGACACCCAGACCACAAGATTTTGAAAGTGAAAAAAACTTGAAAAAATCTCGAAAAAAGTGTTGACAACAGGGCTTTGCGGTGCTATATTATGCAAGCACTTCGGTGCGGGACATTTGAAAAGCTTGTCAAAAAGTTTTGAAATAATTTGAAAAAACCTGTTGACAAAACGAAACAAATGTGCTAATATAAACAAGCTGTCGTCGAGGACGGCGGGAGCGAGATGTACCTTGAAAATTGAACAATGTAAGAAAAAAGCTTATGCTAAATAAGCACCAGAAAAGGGTTCAAGTGAACTAAAAAGTTCGAGTCAGAAATGACTATAAAGATTCTTTTGAGAGCTGGAAAGCATCAATAAGATTTTAACCGGGAGACCGGTTGAGATACAATTTATTGAGAGTTTGATCCTGGCTCAGGATGAACGCTGGCGGCGTGCCTAACACATGCAA